>ERZ777011.3006-NODE-3006-length-11827-cov-3.512572_pt1 | contig 11827 bp, 10 predicted proteins | sample MGYA00374964_ERZ777011 | MGnify/ENA primary metagenome ERZ777011 (study PRJEB29310, sample SAMD00008975) | mouse gut metagenome | study: EMG produced TPA metagenomics assembly of the Metagenome analysis of fecal microbiota from mouse which was promoted...
CTGTTCTTGAAAATTGATTTTCCATTTTCTGTCCCTCCATATTATTTTGTCGTCATTCTGCCGGACAGGTTTAAAAGCCCTCCAGCAAATCCTTGGTAAGTGTCTCAATAATCATCTTATTGTTCTTCATATAAGCGATTTTCGGCTGTATCTTAGGGCGTATCCCCCATTTTGACTGTTTTGTCACTGGTATGTAATTGAAATCGCCGATTTTAAGGTTTTCCGGCTCCATTTCAAGCGCTGCGATAAAGGCCCCGGGCTGTCCGTTACCGCCGGCATAGGCGTCACCGTAAAGCCCTCCCAGAACAATAATATTTTTGGCGCTGATAATCGCGCTGCCGGGATAGACATCCCCTAATACAATAATACTGTTCTCCGTCTCCAGGGTCTCTCTGTTCTTCAGGCTGCCTTTAAAAAACTGCCCGTCCTCCTCTTTGGAAAGCTTCTTTTCCGTGTGGGCCAACGCCCGGATAAAGGTCTTGTTTGTGGCTTCATCCTTGCCCACAATACAGATAATGGTCAGATTGCTGTTTTTGCTGATGGCATCCAGAATCCTGATTTCCTCCGCTCCCGACACTTCCCTGTCCTCAATGGAGAGTGCCATGGACGCATTTCCAAAGAAAGCCCTGGCCTCGGAAAGTTTATAGGAAAGCTCTTCCAGCAGCTCTTCGAAGGGAGCGTCCTTATCCAAATGTAACGCTATTCCGTTGGGAAAGCTCTTGATTAATACCAAATCCTTCATCTGTTCCTCACTTCCTTACGTGTCCCGCTGTTACAGTTCATCGGAAATTCCTTCATCCGGTTCGTCAGCTTCACCGGTGATTAATTCCTCTTCTTCCGCCAGTCCGTAATAGTACCTGATGATGTCCCTGGTAGCTTGGGCCGCGTAATCGGAAGAATATCCGAAGGGAATCCTCATGGCTACGGCAATCTCCGGCTCCTCATAAGGTGCGTAGCATACAAACAGCGCATGGTTGGGCCGGGATTTAATCTGCTCCGCCGTTCCCGTCTTGCCGGCGACGTTCACCGCCAGGTCACTGAAATAAATCTTGTTCTCCACTACCTGCCTCATGCCGGATTGGATGACGTCCCAGTATTCCTCGGGCATCTCCACCACGTTTCTCACATCCGGCTCCGGATCCAGAATCAGGTTTCCTTCCGAATCCGTCACCTTGTCCAGAAGTGTCAGATTAAAGCAGGTACCCCGGTTGGCAACGGTAGTCACATACCTTGCCAGCCCCACCGTGGTATAGCCGTTGGAGCCCTGGCCAATGGCCGAACGTACGGCATCTTCGTTGGATACCTTGGGGGAAACCTCCGCAATCTCTATTCCCGACTTTTCCGTGAGGCCGTACATATCCGCGTATTTATACAGAACATTCAGGCCCTCCGTATCGTTATAGGAACCGTTTTTCATGGCAAACCGGTATCCCAGGTCATAAAAGTAATAGTCGCAGGAGTCCCGGATGGCGGTAGTCAGGTTTTCATAGCCGTGTCCCCGCCTTCGCCAGCACCGGGGGGAGGGAGGGCCGATTTCCGTAAAGGTACCCACGCAGTTGATGCGTTCCCTGGAATTGACAATTCCTTCCATCAGGCCGGCGGTGGCAGTCACCATTTTAAAGGTGGATCCCGGGGCAAGCGTGGACTGGGTGGCATAATTCCACTGGGGATTTGCCTTGTCCGCGTTTAGCTTCGCATAATATTCCGCATCTACGGAATTGGCCATCTTATTATTATCATAGCCCGGATAGGAAACTATGGCAAGTACATCTCCGCTGTTGGTATCCGTAATGACGCAGGAGGCATTGCAGGGATCCAGCGCCAGCTGGGCCGGGGTTATATCAATGCCGTCTATGCGGTTTTTCATGAACTGATAGGCGGTAAGCCTGTTGGCGTATAACGCGTCCACATCTTCCGGGGGTATTTCCACCAGCTTCTGGTCACAGAGGATCATACAGACCTGTTTCCCGCTGATTACATCGGAAAGCAGCATATATTTGTAAAAACGCTTCTGGAATTCCGTATTTTTGTCCACTGTGGCTATGATATATTCCAGCAGACGTTCATATATCTCCCCGGAATCGGAATACCTGTCATCAATATCCAGCTTGCTCACATCGATCCAGTTTTTGGATATGCAGTATTTCAGATACTCGCTCAGGCTGATGACCTCCTCCGTAGCCCACGCGATCTGCGTCGCATCGTCGGCATCCACGGAATCGCTCATAATCACGCCGTTCCTGTTTAACAGCGATACAATATTGCTCTCGTAGGTCTGATATTCCTTCGTCAGCCTGTTATAAGGCGTTTTCCCTTCCGTCAGCTCATACTCCAGCTTTTCATACACCTGTTCCTTATATGCGAGGTACGCCTGGTAGACCTCTGCCTCCGTTTCCGTTGCTTCCCCGGATGCCAGATGCTTCAGGTCTATGATGGAATTATTGAACATGGCAAAGTAAACGTCATAGATGGGGATTTTAATATCCCCGCTGTCGGAATTTGCCGCGGCAATATATTCCCTGGCGTTAATAATCTGGCTGGAGATCAGGCCTGCCAGCTTCTGCTCCAGAATATTGTAAACCGCCTTGGTGAGATCCATGTCAACGGTAAGGTATATATCCTGCCCTGCCCGGGCTTCCTCCCGCTCTTCGATGGAAATCACCTTGCCCATATTGTCCACCACCACCTTCTCATAACCCTTAATGCCCTGGAGGGTGGTTTCAAAGGCCGACTCAATGCCTCCCTTGCCTACCACGTCGTTGATATTGTAGACATCGCTGCCCTTGCCCTGTTCTTCCATTTCGGCGTTCAGCGCCGCCAGCTCATCGGAAGAAATCTTGCCGGTATAGCCCAGCAGGTGTGCAAAATACTTACTGTCCACATATTTGCGGACGGTGTCCTCCACAATGGTGACGCCGGGCAGCTCCTGGGAGTTTTCCATAATGACGGCCACCGTCTTTTCACTGATGTCGGCAGCCACCGTGGTGCCGATATATTTACGATAAGATGTTAGATCCATGGCATAGCGGATGGTGACAAGCTTCAGCCAGTCCTCCCTGCTGTAGCCCTTCCCGGGAATAAACCGGCTCTTGGTGTCCTCCGGGTCCTCATATTCGCCGATGGCAAATTTCTTCTTTTCGGAAAGGTTCTCCATAATCGTCTCGGCGGTGGAAGCCCGCATTTCATCGTCCAGATCCTCGATGGTCCTCTTTCCGTACACGTCAGCCAGAAAACGCAGAAGGCTTGTCCCCTCCACATTAAAGGCAAATTCCCCGTCCTCGTTGATCACGATCTTGAAATCCGTAATTACATGGTCCCCGTTATTCTCAATCATGTGGATCAGCTTCAGGATCGTGCCGTTCAGGTTTGCATTTTTTTTGGTGCCGGATTCAAACACATCCTCAATCTTCACGGAGTAAGCCAGCTCGTTATATGCCATGATGTTGCCGTTGCGGTCAAAAATATTCCCTCTGGTGCTGGCAATATCCCTGGTTTTTTCCGTTTCCAGCACAAAGTTTTCCAGATACTCCTCACCGTGGACAATCTGCAGGTCAAAACAGCGGTAGATGAGTATGCCCCCCAGGATCAGGAAAACAAGGGTGAAAATCGTCAGCCGGCTGGTAAAGAAACGGATTACCTTCTCTTTAAATTCGTCAAACATATCTCTGTGCCCTCCTTTTTTCCCGGGCCTCCAGCTTTTCGTTCACCTTTAAAACAAGAGGATAGAGGAACAGAGTAACCACAACGGTGTACAGCACCTCCGGCAGGATCACATGAGAAAAATAATATGCAAACTGAAACCTGCCCCGAAGCATAAATAAAAGGATATAGCAGATCGTGCCATAGGACAGATCGCTGGTTACGATCAGCGCCATGGGCAGCTTAATATCTTCCGGATAAAAAATGCGGCTGAATTTGCCGTTCAGATAACCTATGTACATCAGGACCAAGGCATAAAACCCTAAAAAGCTTCCGAAGAAAATATCGTTTAACAGCCCGCAGAAAAAGCCGATGAGCAGTCCTTCCTTTTCCCCTCTCATAAAACCGAAGGAAGCCGTCAGAATAATCATCATATTGGGAATAATCCCGGCAAAAGCAATATGGCTGAACACACTGCACTGCAGGATAAAGCTGAAAATCACGAACAGTATCACAACTAATTTCCTGAGCATGCGGCCTCCTTTCGTCCATGTCCCGGCGTGAAACTTCACACTTCCCGTCATGCCGCCGTTGGCGGCACAAACTAGCCCGCAGAGCTCTGTTTCAGATCCGTGATGACCAGCACCTCCCCCAGGTGCTCAAAATCCACCGCCGGCGTAATCAATCCGGATTTTGTCAGGTTATTGGCATCCTTTTCTATAGAGCTGATATATCCGATCAGGATATTGGGAAGAAACTTATCACTGATATTGGAGGTTACCACTTTATCCCCCTCCACCACCAGGTTCCTGCTGTCTACCAGCTGGCTGAAGCTGATACAGTTGTCTGCCATCAGCTGCAGGTCCCCGGATACCATCATGTTGTCCTCGGTGGAAAGGGTCATGCCGCTGACATAGCTGTTATCAGAGATAATGGAAGTTACTCTTGCCCAGTTGGGCCCTACCGACGTGATCCGGCCCACCAGACCTCCCTCCGCGATCACGTTCATGTCCACTGCCAGCCCGTCGTCACCGCCCTTGTCAATCACAAAGGAGGAATACCAGTTTCCGGTATCCCTGCCGATGATGCGGGCCCCTACTTTATTGTACTGCCCGTACTGTTCATCCAGATCAATCAGCTCACGCAGGCTGTTTAATTCATATTTATCCTGCTGAAGCTGGATATTCTCCTCCTTCAGCGCGGCAACCTCCTCCTTCAGCCGGGCATTCTCCTCCAGAAGGGAACGGATCTGCACCAGCTCCTCAGAGCGTTTGGAGATCCAGCCTCCCAGCTTTCCGATCCCCTGCTGAAAGGGCACCACCACGTACCCCACCACCGTATTTAACGGCCTGTTGAACACATCCGTCCCGAAGGTAACCAGCATCAGCAGGGTGCACAGAATGGTTAAAATTAAAAGGAGATATTTACTCGGCAAAGTAAATCTCTCCCCTTTTCTTTTTATTACTGGGCTCATTTACTCATCCCTTCGATTGCATAAGCTACGGATTTATAATTGTCGTCCTTAATGATCTTGGCAAGGCCCATGACAACGCTGGTGGAAGGATTGTCTGCCACATTTACCTTCAGCCCCGTGCCTGCAGCCATTCTCTCTGCCAGATGGTTCACCTGGGAAGCCCCTCCGGTGAGAAAGATCCCGTGGCGGTAAATGTCTGCGGCAAGCTCAGGAGGCGTCCGCTCCAGAATCACCTTCACATTGTCAATGATGGTATTGAAATGCTCTTCAAGGCAGTCGTCTACCAGCTTTGTGGGAATCTCCCGCTCCACGGGAAGCCCGGTCACAATGTCCCTGCCGTAAACCACGGCCCCTGTGCCGCTCTCGTCCAGCTCCTTCAGGGATATTTTTACGGATTCTGCCGTCTTTCCGCCGATAATCAGGCTGAATTCCTTTCTGACGGCAGCACGGATCGCCTCGTCAAACCGCAGTCCTCCCGTTTTGATCAGACGGCTTAAGACGATGCCTCCCAGGGAAAGGATGGAAATCTCAGTGGTCTCATAGCCTACGTTGACCACCAGCACGCCCTGGGAATTCTTAACGTCAATCTCCAGCCCAAGCCCGTCGGCCACCGCCTTCTCCACCACCATGATACGTCTGGCCTTAACCCCGGCATCCTTAACCAGATCATAAAAAGCCCTTTTCTCCACCTCGGTCACATCCGTGGGTACAGCGATATAGAAGTCAGCAGGCTTGCTGTTCCCTTTCTGCAGGTCCGTCACAAAGTAACGGACCAGGGTCTCCATATTCTTAATATCCGCAATGACGCCGTTGGACAGCGGATAAGATATATGAATATTTCCGGGGGCCTTCTCATACATTTCAAAAGCGGAATCCCCGTACGCAAAAAGCGTGTTCTTGTTTTCGATGGCGATCATGTTCTTCTCAACCAGAACACTGTCGTCACTCCTGCTGTAAATCTTAATGTTGTTGGTACCGAGATCAATACCAAATGCGTTGTTTGCCAAAATGACAACCCCTTTCTTGTCGTAACTGTTCAATTTAAGGTAGAAAACACCGGCTTACCCACCTTCAAACCAGGCGGATTCCCGGAAGCTGCAATATCGGTTGTCCCCGATCACAATATGGTCCAGCAGCGGAATGTCCATTTTATCCCCCAGCTCTCTGACATTGGCGGTAAGCTCCAGGTCACTCCTGCTGGGCGTCGGATCCCCGCTGGGATGATTGTGTACCAGCAGAATATTCACCGCCCTGGCCTCCAGGGCCTCCAGAAAGATTTCTCTGGGAGAAATCAATGCCATCCTGGCGCTGCCCTCCGACAGCTTCTTTTCCCGGATCAGCTGTCCCTTGGCATCCAGGCTTGCCAGCAGAACGCACTCTGTGTCCCTGTGGCGCAGGCCTTCCATGAAATATGCGGCAACCTGGCCGGAGCTGGTAAAGCTTGTCCCGCTTCTGGCGCTGGCAGCACTCATACGCACGGACAGCTCCGCGATGCTCTTCAGCTTGACAGCTTTTACCCGGCCGATGCCTTTAATGCTTTCAAGCTCCTCCAGACTGACGTCATGGAGGCCAAGCAGGCCCTCCTTGGGATATTTGGCCAGCTGCAGCACCTGTTCTGCAAGCTGGACAGCGTTCTTTTCCTTCGTACCGGTCCTGATAATGATCGCCAGAAGCTCTGCTTCTGTCAGATTCTCCGGTCCGAAGCGCAGGAATCTCTCATAAGGAAGTTCCTGGGTGATATTTGCCTTTTTCCCGGGCATTTATACTCCTTCTACCTTCTCGTCCGCGGCTCTGCGGAGTCCCGCTCCTCAACGGATAAAGCGATATACCACCAGCGCTATGACGACGCCGATGACGCTTGCAATCGTAATGTGTATCGTCAGCCCAAAGGTCAGGACAAAGAATCCAAGGTCAAGAATAATTGGGGAACTCAGCCCGAAGGACTGCCCGTAATTTAAAAAGGTGCCGTCAAAAAAAGATCCGATAAACCGTCCTATGACAAATCCGATCAGCACCAGCAGCACCGGTAGCCAGTTTCCTTTTCTCAAAAATGTATCCTCGCCTTTCATTCGTACTGTCTGGATGTATCCTGCCCGCCGCTGCCCGTGCGGGGGAAGGAAGACTTCACATTAAGGTTTATTCTACCATAAAATGCAAAAACTGTATACAAAAATCAAATAATTAATTTTTATCTTTTTCGACAGGCGCAAATCACCGGATACCCGGGTCGGAAGCCGCGGCGCAAAGCCGTTCAGCCGATACGATTCCCCGGTCCACCAGGGTCTGCAGGGACTTCAGGATTCCCAGTCTGGCATGGAACCAGGTCAGGCCGCCCTGGAAATACACGGCATAAGGCGGCTTCATGGGACCGTCCGCGGAAAGCTCAATGGAGGAGCCGGATACGAAGGCCCCTGCCGCCATAATGACTTCCGCATCGTATCCCGGCATATCCCAGGGCTCCGGCGTCACATGGCTGTCCACGGGAGCCGCCGCCTGAATACCCTGACAGAAAGCAATGACACCCTCCGGCGTGCCGAAGGTAATGGCCTGGATAATGTCATGCCGGCTCTCTTTGGCATCCGGTACCACCCCAAAGCCCAGCGGCTCATAGAGATTTGCGGCAAAAACAGCTCCCTTGAGGGCGGATGCCGTCACCGTGGGCGCCAGGAAAATACCCTGGTAAAAATCCTTTAATACGCCCAGGGAGGCGCCCACCTCCTTCCCCAGCCCGGGGGATGTCAGCCGGAAGGCCGCGTTCTCCACGCAGTCCTTCCGCCCCGCGATATAGCCGCCGATAGGAGCCAGGCCGCCCCCCGGGTTCTTAATCAGGGAGCCTACCGTCATATCCGCCCCTACGTCACCGGGCTCCATGGTCTCCACAAATTCACCGTAGCAGTTGTCCACCATGCAGAGTACCTCCGGCCGGATCCCTTTGATAAAAGCGATCAGCTCACCGATCCGCTTCACGGACAGGGTGGGCCTGGTCTGGTAGCCCTTGGAACGCTGGATTGTCACCAGTCTGGTACGTTCATTCAGGGCAGCCCTTATACTTTCATAGTCAAAGCTGCCGTCGGGCAGCAGATCCACCTGGCGGTAGGTAATCCCATATTCCGCAAGGGACCCCCGGGAAGGCCGGATGCCTATGACCTCCTCCAGGGTGTCATAGGGTTTGCCCACCGGGGAAAGCAGCTCGTCCCCCGGCCGCAGATTGCTCATCAGGGCCAGGGCCAGGGCATGGGTTCCGCAGGTAATCTGGGGCCGCACCAGGGCGTCCTCGGTGTGGAAGATTCCGGCATATACCGCTTCCAGGGTATCCCTGCCCAGATCATTGTAGCCGTAACCGGTGGTTCCCAACATACAGGCCTCGCTGACCCGGCAGTCCTGCATGGCGCCGATTACCTTCATCTGGTTATACTCCCCGATCCTGTCGATTTCCCTGAATCTGGGCGCAAGCCTTTCCGAAACGGCTTCCCCGTATTCATATACCTGTTTTCCGATGCCCATCCGGGCATACATTTCCTCCAAGTGCTCCATTTATTTCTGCTTTTCCTCCTCTTTTTCTTTCAAGAATGACTTAGCTCTTCCCTTCACACGGGGATATGCTTCTTTGCCAGCTCCGCCAGCATGAATTGCAGCATCCGTTCTTCCGAATAATCAAATTCGTCCTTATTGATCCAGATTACGTCCTTCTCCCGGCGGAACCAGGTAAGCTGCCTTTTGGCAAAATGTCTGGTATCCCGCTTTAAAGTCTCTACTGCCTCCTCCCGGGTGGCCTCACCCTCCAGCCAGGCATAGATCTCCTTATAACCCAGGCCCTGCATGGATACCATCCCCCGTCGGCAGCCCATATCCCGCAGCCGTTCCACCTCCTCCGCCAGGCCGTCCTCCATCATTTGATCCACCCTGCGGTCAATTCCGGCATATAAACGCTCCCTGCGGTCATTCAATACAAAATAACAGGAATTATAAGCGCTGTCCTTTTCCCTCTCCCGGCGGTTATGCTCGGAAATGGGCCTGCCGGTAAGATGATGGAATTCCAGTGCCCGGACGGTACGCTTGATGTTGTTGGCATGAATTTCCGCCGCCGCTGCCGGATCCGCTTCCTGCAGCAGGGCATGGAGGGCTTCCGGTCCCTTCTCGGCCGCCAGGCGCTCCAGGCTTTCCCGGTATCGCCGATCCTCCTGCTCTTCGGTGAAATCCACTCTTTTCAGCAGGGCCTGAATATAAAAGCCCGTACCTCCCGTAACCACCGGGATGTGCCCCCTCCCATAAATCCCTTCCATACATTTCAGGCATCCCTCCTGAAACAATGCCACATTAAAGGCTTCCCGGGGATCCAGTATGTCAATCATGTGATGGGGAATTCCCTGCATTTCCTCCTGCCGGATCTTGGCGGTGCCAATATCCATGTGGCGGTATACCTGCATGGAGTCCGCCGAAATGATTTCTCCGCCCACTGCCCCTGCCAGAGCCAGGGACAACCTGGTCTTACCCACTGCCGTAGGCCCCGTCAGCACGATCAGGGGCGGCCTGCCTGCCGATCTGTCCGTATTCATTGTACGATCCTCTTAAACTTTCTGTCCATCTCCGACCTGCTCATGGAGACAACGGTAGGCCTGCCATGAGGACAGTTATAGGGATTGTCCAGGGTCAGAAGCTCACGGATCAGAGCTTCCGCTTCCGCCGCACTTAAGGGATTATTCCCCTTTACCGCCGCCTTGCAGGACATGGAGGCTATTTTTTCCTCTACCACACGGATCCCCCCAAAATCTCCTCCGTCCCCAAGCTGGTCCAGCACTTCCAGAAACATCTCCTGCTCTCCGCAGCCGTAAAGATCCATGGGCACGCCGCGCAATGCGTATTCGCTGCCGCCGAAGGTATCTACCTCAAACCCCAGGCTCTCAAAAACCCCCAGGTGTTCTTTCAACGTCATCTCTTCCTGTCCGGAAAGGCTGATGATAACAGGCGGCATCAGTGTCTGGGATACCACGCTTTTCTCCCGGAATTGCTTCATCAGCCGCTCATAATTCACCTTTTCATGGGCTGCGTGCTGGTCGATCATCAACAGTTTGTCCTCGAATTCGATCAACCAGTAGGTCTCGAATACCTGTCCGATCATCCGGAATCTTTTGCGGTTGTCCTCCGTGAGGATCTTATTTTCAAAAAGGGAACGCTGTTCCGGCGGCACCCTGTCCGGCCCTCCGGCATCTGTCCGCGGCAGCTCTCCCTTCGCCGGCGACGGTTTCCCATCTGCCTGCGGCAAATTTCCTTCCGCTTTCGGCAGTTCCCCATCTGCCTGCGGCAATCTTTCCTCCGCTTCCGGATAAGCTTCTTCCGATTCCGTGGTTTCCGTGAAAAAGGGCTCTTTTTCTGACACGTCCGTCATATCTCGGGGAGTTCTGTCAGAATTTGCTGATTTATCCTGCATTTTTACCCTGTTTTCACCGTTTTTCCCCTCCGCCCATACGGGATTTTGAATAAATTCCTGCATTTTAGGGGCGGCCTTCTCATATTTCCCTTCTTCCATGACACGGTAAGCATCTCTCCGATGCACCTCAAAGGGTTCCGGTGTATTCTCTTTTCCCTGCCGGATTTGCTCAGCCTTCTCCGCAGCCTTTCTCTCCCGTTCCGTAGACAGCCGGGCATCCGGAATCATTTCATGGTGCATTAACGTATACTTCACTGCGCCGCAGAGCAACGCACTGAACGCCATGGCGTTGGTAAAACGTACATCCATTTTGGTGGGATGCACGTTTACGTCCACCCGGTCCGTATCCAGCGTGATGTGCAGTACACAGAAAGGAAATTTATGCTGCATAAGGTATTCCTTATATCCCTCTTCCACCGCTCTGGCCACTACACTGCTGCGTACAAATCTGCCGTTGATAAAATAAATTTCAAAATTGTAAATCGATGTAAACATTTAAGAATGCCTCTGGCGTTCTTGTTGCGGGGCGCGTATCATGCCTTGACATATGAATGGAAGGAGCAGGACGATGAAATACAAACTTCTATGCACAGACCTTGATGGCACATTGCTTACCGATGATAAGAAGATAAGGGAGTCCGATCGAGCCGCACTTAGACAGGTCAGCGAGCAGGGGATGAAAATTGCTCTGGTCACTAGCAGAATGCCGACAGTCACAGAGCCGATCGCCAAAGAATTAGGGATTCCCTGTATTATTGCTTGCAGTGGAGGCACTTGTATTATGGAAGGAGGAAATTATCTTTACGCACAGTATTTGTCAGTAGAAACTCTTAGTGAAATATATGAAAGTATAAAGGAGTTCAACATCCCCCTCTCGATCTATCGGGATCAGCAGTGGTTTGTCACAAAAAAAGACCGATTTATCACGGACGAGGAAAAAATCGTACATTATTCGGCAGAACTTATCTCGGCAGAAGAAGTCCTCCCCCAATGGAAAAAGGAGGGGAAAGGAGCGAATAAACTATTGATTGGAGCAGAAACTGCTCTGGCAGAACAAATTTTCCAGCTACTTCAAAATCGAAAAGATGTGGAAATTACTCATACTTCCCCCAATCATCTGGATATATTTCCCAGAGGAGTAAATAAAGGAATGGCATTTCGCATAATTTGCGAAAAGAAAGGGATAAGAAAAGAGGAAACAATTGCTTTTGGTGACCAGGAACCGGATATCCCTATGTTGGAGGAAGCCTCTCTCTCCATTGCCATGGGAAATGCCATAGACAGAT
>ERZ777011.3007-NODE-3007-length-11827-cov-3.371560_pt1 | contig 11827 bp, 8 predicted proteins | sample MGYA00374964_ERZ777011 | MGnify/ENA primary metagenome ERZ777011 (study PRJEB29310, sample SAMD00008975) | mouse gut metagenome | study: EMG produced TPA metagenomics assembly of the Metagenome analysis of fecal microbiota from mouse which was promoted...
CCCTCCATCAAAGGGATTTATATCAATGTCGAAGGGGCCGGTGCGGTCAACCACGCCCAGGTGGAGGAGTTGCGCGGCGAGTTGCTCCGTTTCAGGGAGTCGGGCAAGTTCGTGGTCGCCTACAACGAGGTCTATTCGCAGCCGGTCTATTGGCTCAGTTCGGCGGCCGACAAGCTCTTCATCCATCCCGAAGGGTTTCTCGACTGGCGCGGTGTGGCTGCCAACGTGATGTTCTACAAAGGGTTGCTCGACAAACTCGGAGCCGAGGTGGAGATCGTCCGCCACGGGACGTTCAAATCGGCCGTGGAGCCGTATATCACCGACCGGATGAGTCCGGCCAACCGTTTGCAGATGAATACCCTGGTCAATTCCTTGTGGGATGTCATGGTGACGGATATTGCCGAGTCTCGGCGCATTCCGGCCGGGAAGCTCCGCGAGTATGCCGGCCGGATGGAGGTCCGCGGGCCGGAGGATGCCGTGCGGCTGGGATTTGCGGATGGGACCGCTTACCGGGATGAAATGACGGGGATACTCTCCGCACTCTGTCGGGGAGAGGAGTTTTCGGAGGCTGCCGACACGGAAGTCTCCGGCCTCAACACCGTGTCGCTGAGCGATTATATCGCTGCGCATGCCCAGCCCCGGAAGATCTCCCGCAATAAGGTGGCGGTGGTCTATGCGGAGGGACAGATCGTGGACGGCGAAAGTTATTCCGGTGCGGTGGGGGGCGCGACGCTCGCGTCGCAGATCGCCCGTGCACGGAAAGACGATGACGTGAAAGCGGTCGTTCTTCGGGTCAATTCGCCGGGCGGAAGCGCACTCGCTTCGGATGTGGTATGGCGCGAAATGGAGCTGTGCCGTGAAGTGAAACCCGTGGTGGTTTCCATGGGAGGCGTGGCGGCTTCGGGCGGTTACTATATTTCTGCACCGGCCGATGTGATTCTGGCCGACCGGACCACCCAGACGGGGTCCATCGGTGTCTTCGGCATGAAACTCAATCTGGAGAAGACGCTGCGCGACAAGGCGGGCATCACGGTGGATGTGGCCAAGACCGATCCTTCGGCCGATATGGGAAGCATCGTGCGGGCGCTGACGCCGGCCGAACGGGCATTCCTGCAAGCCCAGGTGGAGCGTACCTACGCCACGTTCGTCGGACATGTGGGCGCAGGGCGCAACATGACTTTCGAACAGGTGGATTCGATCGGACAAGGTCGCGTATGGCTCGGTACGGAGGCTGAAAAGAACGGTCTTGTGGACGGTTTCGGCGGGGTGGCCGATGCCGTGTCGCTGGCAGCCGACAGGGCCGGTATCGCCGAAGATTTCCGGGTCTACGAGATACTGTCCGAGCCCGATTCGTTCGCTCTGTTCCTCTCGATGCTTTCCGCCCGGACGGAAGGGTTCGCCTCGACCCGTATACGCGGCCGGTGGGACGAGGCATTCGTACGCTACGACGTGCTTCGCCGGACGTTGGAGCAGGAGGGAATCATGGCACTCATGCCCTATATGATAACGTTTGAATAAACCGAGGTTCCTTTGTCCGGAGAGGCTTTTCGGGCGGGGAGGTGGAATAGAAGAGGCTGTCCGGAAAATGTCCGGACAGCCTCTATTATTTTTTCCGGCCGGTTGGCGAAAGGCCCGGATGCGGTGTTTTCGTCAACCGACAGGACGCGGGGTACTGCGGAGCGGCCTCCGGGCTTTCGGGGGCGCGACCGAAACGGACAGAGGAGGGCGAAACCCCGGCGCTTCCGCTGAGGAGAGAAGTGCGGCATGAAGGATATGGGATAAGTTTTTATAACTTTGTCGTCATATGGTTTCGGATGCTCTTCGTGCTGTGCCGGCGGTTGTTTCGAGTCGGGGCGCAGGAAGGGGATAAAAGGGAACGGTTATGGAGTTTTTTGAGATGGTGGCGGGCCGGCGCAGCGTGCGTACCTTTACCGCCGATCCGGTAGCGGAGGAGGATGTGAACCGAATCGTGGAGGCGGCGCTTGCGGCGCCTTCGTCGAAGAATACGCGCAGCAGCGGTTTTATGATCGTCGGCGAACCGGAGCTTATCGGTCGGATCGCCCGGATGCGGGACTACGGTTCTGCGTTCGTGGAAAAAGCGCCGCTGGTGGTGCTCGTGACGGGCGATGAGGCCCGGAGCGATCTCTGGGAGGTGAATGCCGCCATTTCGGCCACGTATGTGCAACTGGCAGCCGAGGCCTTGGGACTGGGAAGCTGTTGGGTACATGTCGCCGGCCGGCCGCAGCGGCGGGACGAGCCGGAAGGTCCCTCTGCCGAGGAGTATCTGCGTTCGTTCCTTCCCGTGCCCGAGGGGAGGCGTATTCTGTGCGCGGTGGCCATAGGACATTCGGCCGAGTCTGCCCCTCCTCCGAGAAGGGAATCCGTAGCGGAGGAGCGGGTGATTCGTCTTCGGTAGCCGTGGGGCCGTGAGCCGTCTGCCTGTCGGACGGGTGCGCCGGAAGGAGCGGAATCCGTTGTATAAAATGATTGTGAATTATGGAGAATAAACCCGTTACGGTAGCGTTGATATACGATTTCGACGGTACGCTGGCGCCCGGCAACATGCAGGAGTACGATTTTATCCCTGCCGTAGGCAAGAGTGCCGCCGAGTTCTGGGAGGAGAGCAATGTGATAGCCAATGCGCAGGATGCCGACCCGATCCTGACCTACATGGCGAAGATGATCGAGTGTGCCCGCCGGAAGGGACTTTCGCTCAAACGCGAGGCCTTCCGCGAGTCGGGGCGCAAGATCACCTATTACCGGGGAGTCCGGGAGTGGTTCGGGCGGATCAATGCCTACGGCGCGGCATGCGGTGTGGAGGTGCAGCACTACATCAACTCCTCCGGTATCAAGGAGATCATCGAAGGAACGGATATTGCCGGCGAATTTAAGAACATCTATGCCAGTTCGTTCCTCTACGACGACGAAGGAGCGGCCTACTGGCCGGCCGTAGGCGTGAACTACACCAACAAGACCCAGTTCATCTACAAGATCAACAAGGGGGTCGAGTCGGTGAGCGACACGAAGCTGGTCAATCAATACCTGGAGGAGGAGAAGCGTCCGGTACAGTTCAAACACATGATCTTCATCGGCGACGGAACTACCGACATTCCCTGCATGCGGCTGGTGAAGTCGCAGGGGGGCCATTCGATAGCCGTCTACAATCCCGCCCACCGGGGCTCGTTCGAGGCCATGCGGCAGTTGATAGACGAGGGGCGTGCCACCTACGTCTGCCCGGCGGACTATACCGAGGGCGGCGAGATCGACAAGCTGGTGAAGACCATTATCGACAAGATTTATACCGACAACAAGATCAAACTCATGGCGGAGTCGCTCAGGGTGAACCGCAAATGCGAAGAGTAGAGTATCCATGGAAAAAGAGATTCTGTTCGCTACGAACAATGCCCATAAACTGGAGGAGGTGAGGGCGATCCTCGGAGACGGTTACAGGCTCGTTACGCTGCGGGAGAAGGGCGTCACGGAGGAGATTCCGGAGGAGCAGCCCACCATCGAGGGCAATGCGCTGCAGAAAGCGCGGTATGTCCATGCGCGGACCGGAGCGGACTGTTTCGCCGACGATACGGGGCTGGAGGTGGCGGCACTGGGCGGGGCGCCGGGCGTCCGTTCGGCACGGTATGCTACCGACGGTCACGATTTCGAGGCCAATGTCCGCCTGTTGCTACATAATCTGGAAGGGGTGGCCGACCGTCGTGCCCGGTTTCGGACGGTCATCGCGCTGATTCTCGACGGGGAGGAGCATACCTTCGAGGGGATCGTGAACGGGACCATTACGGAGGCACCCTGCGGAGTGGGGGGATTCGGCTACGATCCGGTCTTTGTGCCCGACGGCTATGGGGAGAGTTTCGCACAGATGTCCGCCGAGGCGAAGAATGCCATCAGCCACCGGGGAGTTGCCGTTCGTCGTTTCGCCGAATTCATGAAAGGGAACCGGAAGGATTGAATCCGCCCCTTCTGGGCAGGAGTCCCTGCGTCGGATCGGGCCGATGTCGGCCGCTCGGGCGGCGTCGCGGAGGGAAAACAGCGCTCGGACGGCGGGTGCCGGGTATTCCCGGTGCTTGATTATACTGCATGAAGGCAGGAATCCGTTCGTATAAGGTCGTATCCGTTTTCCTTATCGTTATCTTTACAGCATGGATTTCAAATTAGTATCCGATTATAAGCCGACCGGAGATCAACCCGAGGCCATCGCCGAGCTGGTCCGTTCCATCGAGGGACACAGCCGTCACAACACCCTGCTCGGAGTCACCGGTTCGGGAAAGACCTTTACCATTGCGAACGTCGTCGCCGAATTGAAACGGCCTACGCTCGTCCTGAGCCACAACAAAACGTTGGCGGCACAGCTCTACGGCGAATTCAAGTCGTTCTTTCCGGAGAACGCCGTGGAATATTTCGTTTCCTATTACGACTATTACCAGCCGGAGGCCTATCTTCCGGCATCCGACACCTACATCGAAAAAGACCTCTCCATCAACGAGGAGATCGAGAAACTCCGCCTGCGGACCACGGCTTCGCTGCTTTCCGGGCGGAGGGATATCGTCGTGGTTTCGAGCGTGTCGTGTCTTTACGGTATCGGAAATCCGGAAGATTTCCACGCTTCGAGCGTGAAGCTGACGGCAGGCGAGGCTCCCGGCCGCAAGAAGATTCTTTATGCCCTCGTGGACGCTCTCTATACCCGTACCGAAACGGAGCTCCAGAGCGGAACGTTCCGCGTGAAGGGCGAAGTGATCGACATCATGTCGGCTTACAGCGATTCGGTGTACAGGATTTCGATGTTCGACGACGAGATCGAACAGATCTACCGTATCGATCCCGGGAGCGGGCAGATACTCGAAAAACTCGATACGGTGACCGTTTTCCCCGCCAACATGTTCGTAACGACCCGGGAGCGTACCAACCGGGCCATCCGGCAGATCCAGCTCGATTTGGGCGAACGCATCCGTTTTTTCGAGGAGGCGGGCCGGATGATGGAGGCGCAGCGCCTCAAGCAGCGCGTAGAGTACGACCTGGAGATGATCAAGGAGTTGGGTTATTGCTCGGGAATCGAGAACTATTCGCGCTACCTGGACGGCAGGAAAGAGGGGACGCGTCCTTTCTGTCTGCTGGATTACTTTCCGGAAGATTACCTGCTGGTCATCGACGAGAGCCACGTCACCATTCCTCAGATACGTGCCATGTACGGCGGCGACAAGGCCCGTAAGGAGAGTCTGGTGGAGTACGGTTTCCGGCTTCCGGCCGCGAAGGACAACCGTCCGCTTACCTTCGGTGAGTTCGAGGCCCTGGCGGGAACCTCCATCTATGTGAGCGCCACTCCGGCCGATTATGAACTTACCAAGAGCGAGGGGGCGATCGTGGAGCAGTTGATCCGGCCTACGGGGCTCGTGGACCCCCCCATCACCGTGCGGCCTACCGAAAACCAGATCGACGATCTGGTGGACGAAATCCAGCTCCGGGTGGAGAAACAGGAGCGGGTGCTCGTCACCACGCTCACCAAACGCATGGCCGAGGAGCTGTCGAAATATTTCGACCGGATCGGTATCCGCAACCGCTACATCCATTCGGAGGTGGAGACGCTCGAAAGGATACAGATTCTCGAAGATCTCCGGGCGGGGTCGTTCGACGTGTTGATAGGCGTCAATCTGTTGCGCGAGGGACTCGATTTGCCGGAGGTGTCGCTCGTGGCCATTATGGATGCCGACAAGGAGGGCTTCCTGCGCAGCGACCGGGCCCTGACGCAGACGGCGGGCCGTGCCGCCCGCAATGTGAACGGACAGGTCATCATGTATGCCGACAGGCGTACCGAAGCGATGCGGATGGCTATCAACGAGAGCAACCGTCGCCGGGAGAAACAGATCCGTTACAACGAGGAGCACGGCCTCGTGTCGCGTCAGGCGCAGAAGAGCGCCAAGGCGGGCAACGATCTGCTGTTGAATCTCGCCGAGAGCGACAGTGCGCCTTATCCCGTTGCGGGCGGTTTCGCCGTTGCGGCCGATATCGACGCTTCCTATTCGGCCATGGAGCTGCCCGAAGCCATTGCGGATGCCCGGGCGAAGATGGAAAAGGCGGCGGCGGAACTCGACTTCATCGCTGCGGCCAAGTATCGCAACCACATGTATTCCCTTCAGGAGAAGCTCCGGGTGGAGCAGGAGGGAGCATCCGGCGGGAAGCGGAAGAAGTAGTCGCGATGCGGGGCCGGCCGGGGATGGCGAATCCTCTCCGGGGAGGCGTCGGTAGTATTCCGGCCGGAGCGATGGAGGTGCTCGTGCGTGCATGCGGCGCTGGGTCGCCTGCGGCAGGCGAGGAGGGGGGATGTGCGAACCGGGTGTCGTTCCGCAGTGCGGGGCGGCGGTCGGCCGGAGCGTCCGAAAGATGATTTTCTACATACGCGAATAAAACGACCGGGCAGGAGAAGGGACGGAGAAGAGGTGAAAGCGGAAGAGGCGATAACCGGAGCGGTGGATTTTTTCTACGTGAGGCCTTTGAGGAGGATCATTCCCCTCGAAACGTTCCGTTATGTCGTTTGCGGAGGCATCAATATGTTGCTGGGGTGGGTGCTGTATGCCCTGCTTTACAGGTATGCGATAGGGGATTTCTACCTCGATCTGGGGGTGGTGGTGATGTCGCCCCACGTCCTTGCGCTGGCCGTACAGTTCTGCATCACGTTCTTCACCGGTTTCTGGCTGAACCGTCATGTGACCTTTTCGCTGTCGACCCTCAGCGGCGGCAGCCAGCTCTTCCGGTATGTGCTTCAGGCGGCCGGAGCGCTTCTGCTCAACTATCTGTTGTTGAAAATTTTCGTGGAGGTTTTCCGTATCTATGCTCCTCTTGCCAGGCCGCTGACGGATGCCGTGGTGGTGGTGTACAGTTACTTGACGGCCCGTTTCTTTACGTTCCGTACCGCAGGAAAACGTCCGGAGTGACGAAGATGTGTCCGGTCGGCGGGCATCGCATCCGTGCCGAGGCGGGCCGATGCAGCGGACCGGGGATTGCGGTCCCGCTCTCCGACGATGCGGGCGCGTACTTCTACTTCGGCGGGCCCGATCGATACCGTAGCTCTTTTCCCTTTCTCCCGTCCGTCTGAGCGGACTGTTCGGTACATGAAGCGACACAGGGTGTCACCATCGCATGGTGACACCCTGTGTCGGATCGTAGGGAACGGTGCGGGCCGGCACCCTGTGCATCGTCATCGCGGGCGGTCCGTACCTCGGCACCCGCTCCGTCAACGGACTATTTTGATGTCCTTGATGCGTAGCTGGGGTGTCGTCTTGCCGCGGTAGTGGTTCTCCACGACGGTATAGCATACGTCCACAGGTCGCCCGCTCCGTATCCATTCGAGGTAGGCGGGTTGCTGGAAGGCGATCGATGCGATCGTGGTGTTGGGTTTCTGTTTTTGCGTCAGGTCCATGCGCAGGTGTTCCCTTTCGGCACCTACCAGTTTCGCATCGCCCCGGTTGCTTACCCCCCGTGTAACGAATACGGGTGCCGTATTGCCCGGCCCGAAAGGCTGGAAAGCTTCCAGCGTGGCGCGGAACGAGGGCGTGATGTCGCTGAAGAGGAGTTCCGAATCGATCTCCACCTGCGGAATGAGCATGTTGGGATCGATGTTCTGCTCCACATATTCGTTGAAACGGTGCATGAACGCCTTGACGTTCTCCGGTTTCATGGTGAGCCCGGCGGCATACATGTGTCCGCCGAAATTCTCCAGCAGGTCGGCGCACGACTCCACCGCCTGGTAGAGGTCGAAACCGGGAACGCTCCGCGCCGAACCCGTCACGAAGCCGTTGCTCATGGTGAGTACCACCGTGGGACGGTAATAGGTTTCGATGAGGCGCGAGGCCACGATGCCGACGATGCCCTTCATCCATTTGGGATTGTAGATCACCGTGCTCTTCATCATGGCATACTCCGGATGGCTGCGGATGTAGTCGTGCGCCTCCTGCGTTACCGAGCGGTCGATGCTCTTACGGGCCTGGTTGCTGCTGTCGATGAAGATGCCGAACTCGTCGGCGAGGTCTTCGTTGCGTTCCACGAGCAGGTTGACGGCGGCATGTCCTCCCGAGGGGGCCGACATGTCCTCCTCCCGGTCCACCGCCATGCGGCCGGCCGCGTTGATGCGGGGGCCGATCTTGAATACGATGTCGTCGATCGTGATCTTATGGCCTTCCAGACCGCAGATTTTGATGATCGATTGCAAGCCCTTGCGGGGTTTTTCGTTCAGCTTCTTGAGTCCGTAATGGGCCAGTATCCTGTTTTCGCCCACGAGCGGCACGATGTCCGCCGCGGTACTCACCACCACCAGGTCGAGCAGCCCCGCGATGGTGTCGAACGGAATGTCCTTGTACTGGCAGTAGCCCTGTACGAGCTTGAAGCCCACGCCGCACCCGGAGAGTTCGTCGAAAGGGTAGTCGTCGCCGGGCTGCTTGGGGTCCAGAACGGCTACCGCGGCGGGAATCTCCTCGCCCGGCAGGTGATGGTCGCAGATGATAAAGTCGATTCCGAGCTGGTTGGCATAGGCCACTTTCTCGACGGCTTTTATTCCGCAGTCGAGCGCGATGATGAGGTCCACCCCGTTCTTTTTGGCATAGTCGACGCCGAGTTTCGAGATGCCGTACCCTTCCGTGTAACGATCGGGAATGTAGAACAGCAACTCTTCCAGTCCCATCTGGCGAAGAAAGATGTAAACCAGCGCCACGGCCGTGGTGCCGTCCACGTCGTAATCGCCGTAGACCATGATCTTTTCTCCGCGCGTCAGGGCTTCGTCCACCCTTCGTACCGCCTTCTCCATATCCTTCATCAGGAACGGGTCGTGCAGGTCGGAGAGTTTCGGGCCGAAGAACCTCGAAACTTCGTCGCAAGTGTCTATGCCTCTTTGTACGAGTAGGTTGGCAAGCACTTTGGGGATACCGGCAGCGGTGGCGAGCTCGTCCACCTTCTGCGGATCACCCTGGGGCTTGATTACCCAACGTTTTTCGATAGGCATAATCTTCTATTTTTATTTTAATATTTATAATCTTTTCGAGGTGCGCCGCGAACCGGCCTGCCACATCCTTCAGGTCCGTTTCGGTTCCGGTCTCTTTCCGGATGGAGGTCACTCCCCGGTCCGGGAAACCGCACGGATTGATGTAGTCGAACCATCGCAGGTCCGTGTTCACATTGAGCGCAAAGCCGTGCATCGTCACGTAACGCGACGAGCGTACCCCGATCGCGGCGATCTTCCGCATGGGGCCTCCTTCGGTCAGCCACACCCCTGCCGCGCCTGCGACACGGGTACCGCCGATACCGTAATCGGCTATCGTCCGGATCACCGCCTCTTCGATCGCGTGGATGTACTCCTTGAGGCCGATCCCCTCCCGTTCCAGGTCGAGGATGGGATAACCTACCAGCTGACCCGGACCGTGGAACGTGATGTCCCCTCCCCGGTCTATGCGGTAGAACGATGCACCTTTGGTTTTCAGGAAATCTTCGGCTACGAGCATGTTCTCCTCGTGGCCGCTTTTACCCAGTGTATAGACCGGCGGATGTTCGCAGAACAGCAAATATTGCTCCGCTTTCCCTCCGTCGTCGTTTTTAGAGGCCAACAAATCGTTGAAGAGCTGTTTTTGCAGCTCCCAACAGTCGGCATAATCCGTAACGCCCAAGTCGCGGCATATCACTCTCTCCTTCGGCGTTTCCATGGTCAGTCCTCTTTTCGGAAATTCGATAGCGCCTCTTCGGCCATGTAGGACGAACGTACCAACGGAGCGCTCGCCACATAGCGGAATCCCCGCATCCGCGCCAAGTCGCCGTACATGGCGAACTTCTGCGGAGTGACGTATTCGGCCACGGGATAGTGTTTCAGGGTGGGACGCAGGTATTGGCCCAGGGTCACGATCGAGCAGCCCGCATCGGCGAGGTCGTCGAGCGTGGCCAGAATTTCGGTTTCGCTTTCGCCCAGGCCGAGCATGAGTCCGCTCTTGGCCACCGCTCCGCGCGAGGCGATGTAGCGGAGCACCTCCAGCGAGGTGCGGTAACGGGCCCGCGACCGTACCAGGGGCGTCAGCCTCTCGACGGTTTCGATGTTGTGGCCGATGATGTCGGGAGCGGCGTCTATCACGACGTCGAGCAACTCCTTGCGGCAGTCGAAATCGGGAATGAGCACCTCGATGGTGGTGTCGGGAGTGACGCGCCGGATGGCACGAATCGTTTCGGCCCAATGGGCCGCCCCTCCGTCGGGCAGGTCGTCCCTGTCTACGGATGTGAGTACGGCGTGCTTGAGCCCCATGAGGCGTATGGATTCGGCGACCTCTTCGGGTTCGCCCTGTGCCGGAGGTAACGGTTTACCGGTCTTGGTCGCGCAGAACTTGCAGGAACGGGTGCAGATGTCGCCCAGTATCATGAACGTGGCGGTCTTCCTGCTCCAGCATTCGGCCTTGTTGGGGCACTTTCCGCTTTCGCAGATCGTGTGCAGTCCGTGCTTCTCCACGATCTTCGAAACATCGGCGTATTTCACGTCGTTGTGGAGTTTGATCTTCAACCAGCCCGGTTTTATGTTCTTCGCTACCTTGTCATAAGTATCAGACATTGACTTTCACTATTTTTCCAATTGACACAAAAGTAATTATAATTTTCCTATTTTCCATAGCCCGTTCGGATATTCGTAATAAATACCGGCTGTACGATGCGCACCGTACAGCGGTGCGGAGGGTGCCGGGGCATGCTCCGGCGGGCGCTTTTCCCGACGGGCGGATGCGATGCGAACGGTAAAAGGATGAAGAGGTTGGAAGGCTCGCCGGCGGGAGGGTCGGCCGGGCCGGAAGGCATGCAGCGGAGCGGGTCCGTTCCCATGGGATTTTCCGGGGCAGGCATGCGCGGGACGGTCCTATGCGGGGGCGAATGCAAGCCGGCGGGGAACATACGCTCCCCGCCGGTTTGGCTGTCGGTCTGCAATCGGAGGGTTACTCCGTGACTACGCTCACTTCGGGATGGTCTTTGAAGAGGCCGCTCACGTACTCCAGTTCGTAGCCGGGGTCCACCAATACGCTCTTCAGGGCCGTGTTGCCTTGCACGATGTAATACTCCGCCCAATCGCTGCAATAGCCGTTCTTCAGATTGATGAACTCCAGTTTCGGCATATCCTGCAATTCCACGATCTCCACGTTCTCCTGCAGGCTCAGGTCGACCTCGACGAGGGGGTTGTTGCTGGCGTAGAGTTCCCGCAGGGCGGCATTGCCGGAGAGGTCCAGTTCGGAGAGTTCGTTGTCGAATACGAAGAGCCACAGCAGGAACGGCAGCTGCGTCACGTCGATCGAGGTCAACCGGTTGGCATATACGTTGAGACGCATGAGCTTGGGCAGGCCGGAGAAGGAGAGCTCGGTCAGCCGGTTGTCGTTCAGGTGGAGCTCCGTCAGCTCGGGGCAGTCGGATACCTCCAGCTCGGTCAACTGATTCTTCACGGCATCCAGTCGGGTCAGCTTTTCGAGTCCGACGACTTTCAGCGAAGTGAGGCGGGCTTCGTTGACGAAGGCGTTTTCCAGAAGGGGCAGTACCGACAAATCGAGGCTTGTCAGTGCGGTCCGTTGCAGGTACAACAGGGTGAGCTTGGGGGCTTCGGCCAGATTCAGTTCCGATACTCCGGTGCCGTAAAGACGCAGATCGGTCAGATTGCCCAGTCCGGTCAGGTCGAGGGAGTTGAGCGGGTTCTCGCCGAGGTTCAGCTGCTGCAAGCCGGCGAGCCCTTCGACGGGTGCGGCGTCGGCCACACGATGGAACTTCAGGTTGAGCGTATCCAGCGAGGTGAAATATTCGAGGCCCCGGAGGCTTTTCACCGTGT
>ERZ777011.3008-NODE-3008-length-11826-cov-3.523235_pt1 | contig 11826 bp, 9 predicted proteins | sample MGYA00374964_ERZ777011 | MGnify/ENA primary metagenome ERZ777011 (study PRJEB29310, sample SAMD00008975) | mouse gut metagenome | study: EMG produced TPA metagenomics assembly of the Metagenome analysis of fecal microbiota from mouse which was promoted...
ATTCATTCCCGGTAAGGAAGAAGGCGTAATATGAGAAGCCGGCGCTTTATATGTAAATCCACTGCCAAGCCGGCCTGAAGTCTGTTGGGTCACTTCATCCAAACCAGTGGCAATCACAGTAATCGTACAACTGTCAGTCTTAGTTTCATCGTACATGGCACCGAAAATAATATTCACATCATCACCGGTAAGTTCCTGTACATAGCTTGCCGCATCGTTGGCATCAGCCAGGGTGATGTCTCCGGAAACATTGATAATCACGTGGCTTGCGCCGGTAATGGTGGTCTCCAGCAACGGGCTTTCCACTGCCATCTTGACCGCTTCCAGCGCCTTGTCGTCCCCCTTGCCGTCACCGATCCCAATATGGGCGATCCCCTTGTCCTTCATAACCGTCTGCACATCCGCGAAATCAAGGTTGATGACGGCAGGCACGTTGATCAGGTCCGTAATTCCCTGCACTGCCTGCTGCAGCACCTCATCCGCCTTCTTAAGGGCTTCCGGCATGGTGGTACGCCTGTCCACAATTTCCAGAAGCTTATCATTGGGAATGACAATCAGCGTGTCCACATGCTCCTTGATATGTTCGATCCCGCTTAACGCGTTGACCATCCTTGCCTTGGCCTCAAAACGAAAGGGCTTGGTCACCACGCCAACGGTAAGGATTCCCATCTCCTTTGCCAGCCTGGCCACCACGGGAGCCGCACCGGTTCCGGTACCGCCGCCCATACCGCAGGTGACGAATACCATATCCGCACCCTTAAGCGCCGTGGAAATCTCCTCTGCACTCTCCTCTGCAGCCTTCTCGCCGATCTCCGGCTTGGCCCCGGCCCCAAGTCCCTTGGTAAGCTTTTCCCCGATCTGTAAAAGCTTCGGCGCCTTGCAAAGCTGCAAAGCCTGCTTATCGGTATTGACACCGATAAAGTCCACCCCGTCTATCTGTTCGTCAATCATTCTATTCACAGCGTTATTACCTGCGCCACCGACACCGACAACAATTATCTTGGCCGCAGATTCAGCGTCATTCGTCTTAATCTCAAGCAAAGGTATCTCCTCCTTCTAAACATATTCACATCATTTTAACTCATATAGACTATCATATAATTATTTCATCAATTTAGCAACCATTTTCTGAAAAAGTTTCTTGACGGCAAAAATCATGCCGACGGGATTTCTCCATACTCATTCCGGCTTAAATACGTACCGTCCACCGCTCTCCCCATAGGTCTGCATCTGAAGTGTGCCGCTCTGGTCCGCCAGCTTCGGCAGCAGCTCCGGAAGCAGCATGATCTTGTCGTCGAGGGTATTCACATCATTTCCCAGGGCTACCTTCACATTGCCGAAGCTGACCGTAATTTCACCGCCTTCCTTAAAGTAAAGCTTGTCCGCCCTCAGCTCATACTTATTCAGAAGCCTTGTGATGCTCAGAATACTGTTGAACACGTTCCGATCCTCCACCGGAAGCTCCTGTCCCACTATCATGTAATCGAATTCCAGCCCTATGATCTCAGGCACGCCTGCGGTCCGCATGCCTGAGCTTTCCACCACATAACCGTCCTTATCAAAATACATAAAGGTGTCCATGAACTTCACATATCCTGTCAGGGCCTTTTCGTAGACAATGATCTTAATCGTATCCGGCGCCGGCACCTTCACATCCATCACGTCCACAAAGGGCACGTCTTCCACGCCCTTATTCCGGTATTTCAAGGAGAGATACAGGGAATTATTGCCAAGGGGACCGTCCATGACGATCTCCTTGATTTCCTCCTCGGTGTAATGCACGTTTCCCTCCACATATACCTGCCGCACCGTGTATGTGGTCATAATATAATATCCCGCCCCTGCTGCCACCGCAGCCAGGACCGCGAGCACCAATATGATGACAATTGCTTTTTTCCTTCTAAACACTTATAATCCTCGCTCCCAATTCCCTGAAGTCCCTGCAGATATTTTCATACCCGCGGTATATATACAGGCATCCTGAAACACAGGACTTTCCCCGCGCCATCAGTCCGGCGGCCACCAGTGCGGCCCCGCCCCGCAGCTCCTTCGCTTCCGTACAGGCCCCGTGCAGAACCGGCACCCCTCTGACCAATACCCTGGCCTCATCTGTCTGCTCGATACACGCCCCCATTCTGCGCAGCTCTTCCACCACTCTGAAACGGTTCTCGAAAATTCTTTCCTCAATCACCGTATCCCCGTCACCCACAGTCTCCACTGCCAGCGCCACAGACTGCAGGTCTGTGGGGAACCCGGGATACGGCTCGGTTCTGATACATTCCACCGCCCTTGGTCTGTCCGGCCCCTGCACATAAATGCCTTTTTCGGAAATGCAAAGCTTCCCTCCCATACGGCGGGCCAGGTCGGTCACCGCCTTCATCTCTTCCCGGGGCGCATTTTCCAGAAATATGCTCCCGCCTGTCCCTATGCAGGCAAGGAGATAGGTTCCGGCCACAATACGGTCTGCAGGCACCCGGAAGTCCGTCCCGTACAGCTTCCGTCCGCCTCTGATACCCAGACATTCTGTCCCGATTCCTTCAATACATGCCCCGCAGCCCTGAAGATACCGGCACAATGCCGTAACCTCCGGTTCTCTGGCAGCCCCTTCCAGAACCGTATCCCCTTCCGCCATCACCCCGGCAAGAATAATATTCTCCGTGGCACCCACACTGGGCTTGGGCAGCCGGATCCGTGCACCATGAAGCCGGGGGGCAAAGGCCTTCAGCAGGCCTGCCTCCTCCTGAAACTCCACACCCATCTGCTCCAGCGCGGAAATGTGCAGATCAATGGGACGGGAACCGATCACGCATCCCCCCGGATGCTCCATGACCACTTCGCCGCACCTTCCCAGCATGGCCCCCAAAAGGCACAGGGACGAACGCATCCCTCTCACTGCCTCAGAACACATATCCCCCCTCTTCACCCTGGACGAGTCCACCAATATCCCGTTCTCCTGCCAGCTCACAATACATCCCAGGCTCTGCAGCAGGCTGGTCATTGCATACACGTCCGATATTCTGGGACAATTCCCGATATAAGAACATTCACCTGTAAGCAGCGTCGCTGCCAGAATCGGAAGCGTCGCGTTTTTGGAACCCTGGATACATACTTCTCCCTGCAGGGCCACACCGCCCCATATGTGAATAGAATCCATATTTCCCAAGCCTCAAATAAGATTACTATATCCTATGAGGCAGGGCCTGTATTAGTTCCCTACAACTCTTTGAGCTGAATCCGCCGGGCCACGCTTAGGACCAGCCCGATTTCTATCAGCAGGAACATCACCGAAGATCCCCCGTAGCTGATAAAAGGAAGCGATATGCCTGTATTGGGGATCGTGTTGGTCACAACGGCAATATTTAAAATGGACTGGATGGCAATGTGGCCCATGACACCCACTACCAGCATGGCTCCGAACAGATCCGTGGCATTGTTGGCAATCACCATCATCCTCCATAAAAGCATGATGAACATCAGAATAATGGCAACGGCCCCAAACAATCCCAGCTCCTCGCAGATAATGGAGAAAATCATATCATTCTGGGCCTCCGGCAGGAAACTGAGCTTCTGCATGCTCTGCCCCAGCCCTTTCCCCCAGATCCCGCCGCTGCCGATGGCGTACAGGGCCTGGATGGTCTGGAAGCCCTTGCCCTGGGCCTGGCTCTCCGGATCCAGCCAGGCCACGATGCGCTCGCTTCGAAAGGCCAGCTCCGAGCCGGAGGAATAGGCGGATACAATCACAAAGACCGCTGCGGCCACCAGGGCCACGCCTCCCACGCCCATGATGATAAATTTCTTATAATCCGGACTTGCCACAAATACCATCAGCACCGAGATACCCAGGATAATGATTGCGGAGCTTAAGTTCCTGGTGATCAGGTAGACCTCCAGTACCACAGGCATGGGCACCAGTATCATAATGACAAAACCCTTGAAAGTACGGACGCTTTTCCCCATCTTACACACCAGCACTGCCAGGAACAAAATCATACACAGCTTTGCCACCTCCGCGGGCTGCAGGTTCAGTCCCAGTCCCGGAATCTTGATCCAGCGCCTTGCACCGTGGGATTCCACTCCCAGAGGCGTCAGCACCAGGGGCACCAGGGCCATGGACACAATATATCCCAGGAGTGCAAACCTCTCCCAGAAATGATAGGGAATGTTGGCCACGAGGATCATCAGCACCAGCCCGATAATCACCGCCACAAGCTGCTTCTTCAGATAGTACGCCGCATCCTGAAAATCCTGGGACGCCTCGTAAGAGCTGGCGGAATAGATCATCACCAGCCCGAATCCCAGCAGGAAAAGCACGATAAACAAAAGGCTGTAATCAAAAAAATATTCGGATTCCTCTTTTTTTCTCCGTTTGGAAATTCGCTGTGTTGCCATAGATGCTCCTTTAGCCGCTTATGCCAGTCCCCTGACGTATTCCTTGAAAAGCTCTCCCCTGACCTCGTAGTTGGGGAACATCCCCCAGCTGGCGCAGGCCGGCGACAGCAGCACCGCATCCCCCGCTTCGGCAAGCTGTGTACAAAGCTCCAGGCATTCCTGATAACTGTCCGCAAACCGTATCCGCTGGAATCCGTGCTTTCTTGCGCATTCCGCGATCTTCTCCCTGGTCTGCCCGATGAGCACCAGCCACTTTACCCTGCCGTCAAAGCTTTCGATCCATTCATCATATTCATTCTGCTTATCGTATCCTCCCCCGATCAGCACCGTAGGCTTACTCATGGCCCGGATCCCCTGGATCGCCGCGTCGGGATTCGTCCCCTTGGAATCATTGTAATAGTCCACTCCCCCCCGGGAAGCTACAAATTCGATCCGGTGCTCCACCGCATGAAACCTCCTGACGACCTTCAGCGCGGTTTCCTCCGGCACTCCCATCTCATCGGCAATGGCCAGTGCAGCCATCACATTTTCCACATTGCAGAGTCCCACCAGGTTCATATCCCTGTGAATGTCCAGGATTTCCCGTTCCTCTCCGTCCCGGCTCCTCACGATTTTGTCCCCCCGCAGCCAATAGCCCTCCTCCGGCTTTCCCGTGGAAGAGAACCAGACCACTCTGGCAGGACACCGGTCTCCGAAATCCCGGGTGTATTCATTATCATAATTCAGCACACAGACATCCTGCCCGGTCTGATTTAACGCGACGTTCTCCTTCGCCGCCACATAAGCCTCCATGGTATGGTGACGGTTCAAATGATCCGGGGTGATATTTAAAATGGCGGAGACCGCAGGATGGAAGTCACAGATCGTTTCCAGCTGGAAGGAGCTGATCTCTCCCACCGTCACCGTGTCCGCTTTGGTCTTCAGACATTCGGCGGTATATGCCTTCCCGATATTCCCCACCACAAAGACCTTCTCCTCTCCCAGGGCCTCTTTCATGATCTCGCCCACGAGGGTGGTAGTGGTGGTCTTGCCGTTGGTGCCCGTGATTGCCGCCACCCGGCCCTTTTCCTCCCGGTAACCCAGCTCGATCTCGCCCATAATCCTTGCCCCCCGGTTCCTGAGATCCTGAACCAGGGGAAGATCCGCAGGCACCCCGGGACTTAAAACAACGTTCTGAACCGTCGCTCTCACTTCCTCCGGCAGGCTTCCCACAATACACTCGGCCCTGCTGGTCCCGGGAAGCCGCTCCCGCACCTCCTCCACGGTCAGCGTTTCACTGCCGTCATAGAGGATCACATCCTCTCCCAGATATTCCAAAAGCTTCACCGACCCCACTCCGCTGATGCCGGATCCGACCACAAGATATTTTTCCATAGCTTACGTTTTCCTTTTCCGAATTTATACTTCTCAGGTTCTCAGCCCGATCAGCGCCAAAAGGCACATCAGCGCCGTCACAATGGTAAAAAGAGCCGAGATCCTGGTTTCAGACCATCCGCATAGTTCAAAATGATGATGCAGCGGAGCCATTTTAAAAAGCCGTTTGCCGCCGGTGAGTTTAAAATACCCCACCTGTAAAATGACGGTAACTACCTCCGCCAGATAAATGACGCCGACGATGGCAATAAACAGCGGCATCTGCAGCATATACCCGCAGGCCGCCACAAAGCCTCCCAGGGCCAGTGAGCCCGTATCCCCCATGAAAACCTCCGCCGGGTGTACGTTAAAGAGCAGGAAGCCCAGCAGCGCTCCCGTCACCGCGCAGGTTACGGGCTCGATCCCGCTTCCTGTGCCGATGGCCACCACGGTAAAAAACACGGCTACAATCACCGTAACACTTCCCGCCAGCCCGTCAAGGCCATCCGTAAAATTGACCCCGTTCACGGTTCCCAGCACCACGAAGAACAATATGGGAATATTCCATATGCCAAAGTCCAGGAAATATCCCGGCAGAAAAGGCACCCTCATGGCCAGGCTCACATCCGTGAACCGAAGCAGGTAAAAGGCGAAGACTCCGGTAACCACCAGCTGCCCCGTCAGCTTCTGTGCCGGGGAAAGCCCCATGGAACGCCTGCAGACCACCTTTATGTAATCGTCCAGAAAACCGATCAGTCCAAACCCTGCCGTCAGGAAGAGAATGGGCGCGGTCCTGGGGTATTCCCTGGCAAAAAGCAGGGTCACCATCGACACCGACAGAAGAATCAGCAGGCCTCCCATGGTAGGGGTCCCGTTCTTTTTCAGATGCCCTGCCGGTCCGTCCTCCCTCACCGTCTGCCCGATCTTCAGCCTTTTCAGCCAGGGAATAATCACCGGCCCTAAAAGTGCACTGATACAAAAGGATATGATAACCGCCCAAATGCTGACCATACTTATCATTGATTATACTCCATTATCCCCAAATACGGAAGAATATTTTCAAAAAGCTGACGTATCACGGGAGCCGCCACCTGGCCGCCGTAATAGGTTCCCTGCGGGTTATTTATGATGGCAAGCGCAATGACCTGAGGGTCATCCGCCGGTGCAAACCCGATAAAGGAAGCAATATATCTGCCGCTGCCTCTTGGCAGGGTCTGGCTGGTAGCCGTCTTGCCCCCGATGCGGAATCCCGCAATCCCGCCGTTTTTCCCGGATCCCTCCGCCACCACCATCTCCAGGATTTCCCGCATGGTGGCACTGGTCTCCTCCGATACCACGTTCTGTTTCACAGGATAGGAAAAGGTTTCCAGTACATTTCCGCTTCCGTCCAGAGTCTTTACCCCAAAATGCGGCGTAATCCGGTTTCCGCCGTTGATAATGGAAGAAACCGTGGTAATCAGCTGTATGGGCGTGATCTGAAAGGACTGGCCGAAGGCTACCGTGGCCAGCTCCACGTTTCCCATATCCTCCTTCCGGTGCATAATGGTTCCCGCCTCGCCCGGCAGGTCGATCCCCGTCTTTGTCTTTAAGCCAAACCCCTCAAAATACTGGTAATATTTGTCTATCCCCAGCCGAAGCCCCACGGTAATCAGCGCCGGATTGCAGGAATTCATCATACAGTGGGTAAAATCCTGGCTGCCGTGGCCCGCAGTCTTATGACAGCGGATTTTCCTGTCATCCACCACAATGAATCCCGGACAGCTGAAGGTGCTGGCCGTGGTAATCACCTTTTCCTCCAGCCCTGCGGCAGCGGTGATGATCTTGAAGGTGGATCCCGGCTCATAGGTGTCATTGATGCAGCCGTTTCGCCATTTGGTATTCAGAAGATCCTGTTTCTGCTGCGCCGTCAGCGACGCCTCGTCCGTTCCCTCCGGCAGTCTGTAGGGATCATTTAAATCGAACTCCGGCACGTTTACCATAGCGTACAGCTCCCCGTTTTGAGGGTTCATCACCAGTATGGAGACACTGTCTGCCTGCTTGGCGGCTCTCGCCTGGACCGCCAGCTGGGTGGCATAGGACTGAATATTCATATCCATGCTGATACAGAGGTCGCTGCCGTTCACCGGCTCTATCCTCCGCTCCCCGGCGGCCTCTACTTCAATACCTTTGGCATCCGTTATGGTGAGAATGGTGCCCGGCTTTCCCTGAAGATACTCCTCATAGATTACCTCCAGGCCGATAATGCCCTGATTATCGCCGCCGGTAAAGCCAAGAACCTTGCTGGCCAGGTCCCCGTAGGGATAATACCGCTTGTAATCCTCATCCACCTTTACACCGGCCAGGTCATATTCCCGGATCCTGTCTCCCACTTCTTTGTCCACATTGCTCCGGATACGCTCCATAGAAGAATACTTTTCCACCCGCTGCTTCACGTATTCCTCGGAAAGCTCCAGCTCTTTACACAGAATCTCGATTACCTTCTCCGGCTCCTCGATCTGATTATGTACCACGGATACCGTGCAGACCGTTTTATTGTCTGCCAGCACGGCCCCGTTTTGATCCAATATCCTTCCCCTGGCCGCCTTAATGCTCCTTTCCCTCTCGTGAAGCTCCGTGGCCAGTTTCGAATAATGCTCCGACCGCCACACACACAGATAAATCAGCCTGCCGAAAAGGAGAACCAGAATCCCCGCACAGAGGAAAAAGATCACCAGGATCTTTTTCCTGTGAAAGATCTTGTTGTTATCCGTCAGCATAGAACGCCTCATAAAAAAGATATTGATATACTTTATTCTTATTTCTGCGAGGTTATGTCTTGTGAATGATATATTACGGTTCTGCGCAGCATTCCTGCCGCAAATAAATTTTAATTGATGTCAGGATGTACCGGCATGTCCTGCCCCATCACGGAGTCCACCAGGAACCCCTCCTGGGCGTCATATCTATATCCCGTGACAGGATCTACCCTGTAGCCGCTTTCCGGATCCACAGGAAAGGACTGCCATGCCTGGGTGCCTGCATTCACCCCGGGGTCGGACGAGCCGGTGCCTTCCCCCTCCTGGCCCGTGCCTGCACTGCCGGTATACTGGGTGGTAATCTCCAGATTTAATGCCGCCAGCTCCTGTTTCTCTGCTTCGCTCAGCTCCTCCGTCATAAAGATGTTCAAATACGGAAGCACTTCTGTGAGAATACTGCGCACAAGGACTGTGGCCAGCCGGGCGTTGTCCTGCTTCGCCACATTGGGCCTGTCCACTACCACATAAATGGCAATCTTGGGATCGTCTACCGGAGCAAACCCCAGGAAGGATACCACATGCTCCGTCTCGGAACGCTTATGGGTATTCTGATCGATGGTCTCGGCCGTCCCTGTCTTACCGCCGATCATGTAACCTGCAGGCCTGGCAGTCTTGCCGGTTCCGCTCTCCACCACCGCCCGGCAGTACTGTCTGATGTAGGCGGAGGTGGATTCCGATACCGTCTGCTTCAGCACCCTGGGCTCAATGTTTTCCACCGTGGCGCCGGCAGCATTGGTAATCTTGCTGACCATGTGGGGCTCATAGTAATACCCTCCGTTTATCAGCGAACTGAAAGCCGTAATCATCTGTACCATGGTCACGTTAAAATTCTGTCCGAAGCTGTTGGTAGCCAGATCCGTAGGCCCCATTTTGTCCACAGGATAAATCAGGCTGGCTGTTCGGGCTTCCCCCGCCAGGTCTACATTGGTCTTCAGACCGAAATTAAAGATGCTCTGAAATTCACAGAAGTCATCCGTCCCCAGCGCCTGGGCAATGCGCATCATGGACACGTTGCAGGAGGTTGCCACCGCCAGCTCCAGCGTATGAGTGCCCCGTACCCCGCTGTGGCACTTAATCTTATGACCGCCAACCTCCAGAAAACCGGAACACTCAAAAGTGGAATTCGGGGTAATTGCCCCCTTTTCCAGGGCGGCAGCCACCGTAAAGGGCTTGGCTACGGATCCGGGCTCATAGGTGCCGGTAATGCAGTAATTCTTCCAGAGATTATTCAGGTTCAAATAGATCTGCTCTTCATCCATGGCGTCCAGGACGGCCTGGTCAATCACCGTCCCGTTCTTTTTAATCTCATAATAGCCGTTGCCAAGATCCACCTGCTCCACCATCATGGAGCCGATCAGTGCCTGGGGATCCCGCACATTATTCAGGTCATAATTGGGATAGCTGGCCATCGCAAGGATCTCTCCCGTATCCACCCGCTGGATGACACAGCCTACATTTTCTGCGCCGTTTCCCGGATGGAATTCGTCCTTGTGCTCCTCCATAAAGCGTTTTATATACTTTTCCACAATCAGCTGCACATTTGTGTCGATGGTTGTATGGATACTGTTGCCGTCCAGGGCTGCCTTCACAGTGCGCTCCAGGGCCAGGTCATCATTCAGGTAACCGTATTCCCTGCCGTTAACACCGTTCAGCACATCGTTGTAGTACTCCTCCAGGCCGTAGCTTCCCTGATTATCCCTGTTGGAAAAGCCGATGGCATCCGATGCCAGGGAGCCATAGGGATAGATTCTTTTGTACTCCTCCTCAAACCAGACCCCCTTGATATTGGAATTTTCCTCCTGGGCCGCCAGGAAACCGCTGATCTCGTCATAAGTCAGCTGCTTTAAAGGTACATACCAGGCTGAATTCTTATGGGTGGCCACATAGTCTCTGATTTCCGTCATGTTTAAATCAAAATGTTCCCCCAGAGCCGTCAGGGCAGGCTCCAGATACGGCGTCTTCCCGCTGATGGTCGTATTCATGACCTTGGCATCTATGACCAGGTTATATACCTTTTCGCAGGTGGCAAGCTTCGTCCCCTTGGAATCCAGAATATCCCCCCGCCGGTAAGGCAGCGTCTTGGAATCATACTGCTGCTGTATCAGAACCTGCTTCTGGTACTGCGTCCCTTTCTCACTGGTCAAAAGGATCAGCCTTGCACTTAAGGCGGCAAAAGCCAGCAGTACCGCAATAAACAGCACTACCAGCTTCTTTTGCATTTTTATGGAAAACCTGTTGTTTTTTACTTCACTCACCATACACCTCTGTTACGTCATTTCGTTCCCTGCACCTGACGCATATAATCGTCACCTTCGTTATCATATAGTATGATCTGGCCCTCCTGTGCATAAGTCATGCCCAGTTCCCCGATTGCAATCCGCTTGATCTCCTCCAGGTCAATACTGTTGATGATTCTGTTGTATTTCTCATTGTTTGCGTCCCTCAGGGAATTCAGCTCGCTGGCTTTAACGGCAGTGCTCCTGGTGAGATTGGTAAGATCCGCCTGCATCTGGATATAGTTTACCAGTACAAACGCGGCAGTACATAACGCGGCCGCCAGGAAAAGCACATAACCCGCACTCATATGGTGCGCTCTCTCGCGATTTTTGCGGACAGCAGGCTGTACATGCTTTCTTGGCTCCACCTCCCACTGCCTCTCCGGCTCCAGCTCCCGCGCAGTATCCCCGTAAACGTAAATGCTGCCGTTTCCTGCGTACCTTGCGTTGATCCGTCTCTCATATGCAGCTTGTCTGTCATCATATGCAGTATGTCTTTCATTCCTTCTGCTCCGAACCATAATGTTGTCCTGCTTTCTGTCCTGCTCAAAATATTGTGTCATGCCTGTTGTACTTTGCCCTGTCTGCTTTTGTCTTTTCTGCTTTCGGCTTTTCTGCCCTAGGCTTGCCTTCTTTTGACTTATCTGCCTTCGGCTTGTCTGCTTTTAACATGTCTGCCCTCGGCTTGTCTGCTTTTGACTTGTCTGCCCTCGGCTTTTGTCTTGTCTGCCCTCGGCTTGTCTGCTTTTGACTTGTCTGCCTTCGGCTTGTCTGCTTTTGTCGTCCTCTTCTTTTTGTTTTCCTGGTTTAGGCTTTCCCCGGTTTCTTTTCTTTCTGCTTTCCGTATTTTGCTGTTTCCCCGCTTTTAGGGAAACGTTGATGAAAACGTTTCCCGCAAGCCAACTTGTCGGCTTTGGGATTATGCGTTCCGAAGCAGCAAAAAACCTGCAAATCCGTGCGCTTCCGCCGGAGGCTCTGAGGAAGGGATGATTTAACCAGCGCTTCCTCAGGTT
>ERZ777011.3013-NODE-3013-length-11815-cov-3.109354_pt1 | contig 11815 bp, 6 predicted proteins | sample MGYA00374964_ERZ777011 | MGnify/ENA primary metagenome ERZ777011 (study PRJEB29310, sample SAMD00008975) | mouse gut metagenome | study: EMG produced TPA metagenomics assembly of the Metagenome analysis of fecal microbiota from mouse which was promoted...
TGGAGTTCAGACGTGTGCTCTTCCGATCTATTCCGATTATATTCGAAGCGAGCGCATGAGGTATATAAGGAACTTCTCATTTTTGTGGCTTATTGCCTTGAACGTTATGCCGATAATGTTAGAAGTTATCGCATACGTCTTATACGTCGCATGTAGCTTTGACGTAAAGAGCTTGTTTAGAGAGGTGTATAAATTAACGTTGGATCTTTACGTATTTTGGAATATGCTTCCGACTTTCGGGAAGATCGTTATAACGGTAGCAGTAATATTAACGGTGCGACAGAGTATTGGATATGGTCGTTTACGAAAACGAGAGATGTTGAATCAGCGATTCATATCGAAGTGTCTAGGGATAGCGACACTCATATGCGGCGCGATGGGAACGAAGAAGACGACGCTACTAGTAGATATAACGTTGTCTCAAGAGGTAATATTTCGAGATAAAGCGTTTGAGCTCATGCTTGATATAGATTTGGAATATCCAAATTTTAATTGGCAGTTGTTCGAGAACGATTTATCGGAAGCAATGGAAAGACATCAAGTAAAGAACTTAGCGACTGCGGAGATGTGGGTGTATGAATGTCTTAATGAATATATCGATCATGATCATGACGTTGAGTACTTATGGGGATATGATACGTTCGTATATCGGAGTGTATATAATGACGGCTTAAAGATAAGCAATATATATGAAACGTTAGTCGATTATGCGAAGTTATATTTTGTTTACGTTATCGAGTCGAGTTTAGTAATGTCGAACTTGTCTATAAGGCAGGACGATATATTGAGAGACAAAGGAAATCTTCCTTTATGGGATCATGACTTTTTTAGACGTAATCCGAAGTATGCAGACGTGTATAGCAGGCATTCACATATAATCGACTATGATACCGTGCGTCTTGGTAAGCTCGTGATTGATAATAATAAGAACGTGGGAGCGTTTGAGTTCGGCGTCTTGGTATGTACGGAAATCGGGAAAGAACGTCTTAATGCTGTCGAGCTTAAAGAGGTCAAGAAGACTGCGCCTGAAGCGAATCAGAAAAACGATCTATTAAATACATGGCTTAAGATGTGCCGTCATCTATCGTATATACGTCATTTTCCGTTCGTAAAAGTGCTCTTCGATGAGCAACGGCCTGAGAGTTTGGGCGCGGACGCTCGAGAACTGTGCGATAAAATACTATGGGTAGATAGTACGAGTGATGATCGACTCGCAATGCCGTTGTATTTTATCGAGGAATTGCTAATATATCTCGTGAATAAAGCATTTAGGCGTGATTACGTTGATTATAGATATAATCGAGCGGATAGTACGTTGTCGATGTATACGGCGCATAATATTGCTTCGGCGCTTTATAATTACGACAAAAAGATAACGAATACATTCGGATATTATAATCTTGAGCTTTCTGTCGAGAAGGGAACTCGAGACGGGGGAATGGAGAAACATCGATATACGTTATCGAAGAAAAAGACATATAGCGATAGGTTTGCAAGCGCATGCTATGCCGATTATTTTAGGGCTCGAACTTTGAAGAATAATATAGGACTCGTAGATATGGCAACGTATTTAGAGACGTGCGCAAGTCTTGAAGAGCTGAAACAACAAAATAGTTACTTTGTAAAAGACATCTTGAGCAATACTGAAAACGCTGCATAATAGATAAACTGAACGGAAATTTGCTTATTGCTAAGCAAGTTCCGAAGAGCGGAAGAGGGCAAAGGGAAGATTTTGCCCAGAACATTGTTTGGACGTGCGGTCAATTACTTTTTTAAGATCTTTTTTGTGCGATTTTCGGGTACGGAATCGAAGGTATCCGAAAATGACGACGGCTTTGCAGTCATTTTCGGATAGCTTCGAAAAATCGTGTAAAAAAGTCATAAAAAATGGTTGACAGCAAACGGCTGAACAATGTTAATCTTCCGAGCTCGGTCACGAGCAACAGCACGGGACCGCTTTCTTTCCCCGGAAGGGCAAAAAAAGAATCCATATAAACAGCGTGTAACGCTGTTTCAATAAACAAAAAAACGGAGGTAAGCACAATGCAAAAGAGGTTAGCGACAGTTGAGCAGATCAAGCTGAAGCGTTATAGGAACGGACGAATCGTTTTATCAAGCAAGATAAATTCGGAATATGACTACGATATAGATCGCTCACGCAAAAAGGTAATAATGGTTCGAAATGCTCTGATGTCTGCGAAGAGATCAAAACAGACGATAGAGGATATATGTGAGAACAATCAATTCATGTGGTTCGTTACGTTGACGTTCGGAACGCAGGAAAGACTCAATGATACATATGTAAAAGCGGAATGGGACAGGTGGCGACATCAGTTCCGGAAGATGTTTCCGCACGCTTATTATATCGCTGTTCCAGAGTATCATAAACGAGGCGGACTGCATATACATATGTGTTTAGGGGGCGTAGACGAGGACGATCTCGAGCTTACCGATAGCGGAAACGTATGTTGCCATTGGGTTATAAACGGTAGCTGTAAAAGGTCGTATTTTGAAGCTACAAAAGATATGAACGACTTAAAAGAGACAGACGGCGAAATAGTGTATAACGTGGGAGCGTGGAAGCTTGGCTTTTCTACGGCGACAAAGATACATTCGCAGGCTGCGACAAAAGCTTATATTTGCAAGTATATTAGTAAAGGCGGTATGGATACAAGGTTTTACAATGCAAAACGGTATTGGGCATCCAGGAACGTCGAAAGACCCGAAGAAGTCAAAGAGCAGTATTTATGTAGCGATAGGATCGGAGACGATATTATGGAAAGTTACGAGTTTAAGACGGAGTATGTAAATTATGATATAGGCTATCGTCGAAGTGAGTTTTTTGAGCGTGATAATACTTCTAAATTAAAATCAATAATCGAGCAATACGAGGGGAGAGCCTTTAATACTATTCGCAAAACACAACTTTTGCGAAATTGATGTGGTGATTTAGCACAAAATCTAACAATATTTGGCTAAAACATTGTTTTATTTTTATATTAAATACTTATTGAACATTTAATCTGATGCACATTAAAATTCATAAAATTCAAATTAGATGCCGGATATATTAAAAGATATTATAAGATTTGATTTTTGATCCAATATCCATATAGCTCAATAGCTCATTGATTTTTATTTTTAATTTATTTGATTTTAATATGAAAATAATTGAATTGACAATAATTTTGATTTATATAGATTGCATTTTTATATTCGACAAAAACAACTCATATTCCTAAAAAGATATAAATTTGTTTTTAAAATCAATAAATTAATAAAATGTCCTATACTTTTGATAAAATATGTGTTATTATACATATGAACATTTGTTTACAATGTCATAATTTATTTTAGGAGATTGTGAGAAGTGATCAATTATGATAAAATAAAAGTAATATAAATAACGTTAAAATGAAAGAAAAAAACTATTTTACTCAGAGAAACATTGAAAATCTTGAAAAAATACGAATTTTGCGTAAGGAATTACCGCCGTTTTGTTCGGAATTCATCGTTGGCATAGAAACGAGAACCTCTCCCCTTACCCGACTTGGATATTGTTATGATTTGAGAATATTTTTTGATTATCTTATCAGTGAAAACGTCTATTTTGACGGTAAAAACATTAAAGATATTACGATACAAGACTTGGAAAACGTCACAAGCACCGATATAGAATTATTTATGGAATACCTTTCAAGCTATGAGTTTGACGGAAATCACTATCAAAATTCATTGAAAACAAAAGCGAGAAAATTGTCGACGGTACGCGCGTTCTTTAAGTATTTTTATAATAAAGATAAACTACAACGCGACGTCGCTTCAAAAGTCTCAACGCCGAAATTACATGATAAGCCTATAATTAGACTCGATAACGACGAAATCGACGAAATGTTAGGCATTGTAGATTCCGGCATCACGCTTTCCGAACATCAAAGCTCGTATCATTCTATCACAAGACTTAGAGATCTTGCGATTTTGACGTTATTTCTTGGTACCGGCATAAGAATAAGCGAACTCGTGGGAATAAATACCGATGATATCGACTTTGAAAACAATGCGTTCAAAATCACAAGAAAAGGAGGAAATGAAACGATACTCTACTTTTCCGACGAGGTAAAATATGCCTTATACGACTATTATATAGAAAGAATAAACGATAATACGATCAGAAAGGACGAAAAAGCATTCTTTATCTCAATGCAAAAAAAACGTATAGGCGTTAGAGCCGTTGAGCTCCTTGTCAAAAAGTACGCAAGTCTTGCAACGCCGCTCAAACATATTACGCCGCACAAACTCAGAAGTACGTACGGCACAAATCTCTACCGCGAAACTAAAGATATATACGTTGTGGCGGAAGTTCTCGGACATAGAGACGTCAATACGACGAAAAAGCATTACGCCGCAATAAGCGAAGATATAAAACGCGATGCTTCAGACAAAGTGATTTTGAGAAAAACTACCCTCTTAAGGAACGACGAAAACGAATAACAATATAAAACTATAAACTTCTATTGTTTCTTTGAGACAATAAGTATTTATTTGGTAAAAAATGTTAAGAAAATCAAAATCAATATAAACATTTGTTTGCATTGTTTACAAATTAATGTTATAATATATTAAAGATGAATATTATTATCAATAAATAATGGAGACAGATAATGATCAAAGACGATACGATGGACAAAATTGACGAATTAATGACGTTTTTACAAAAATTTATTAAGACAAACGGTTATCCGCCAAGTACCCGCGAGATATGTTCGAATCTTTCTATAAAATCAACGGCAACGGCTCATTATTATCTTGAAAAAGCCGTTTCTCTCGGATATATCAAAAAAACTGCGTCTAAGAATAGAACTATCGAGCTCTGTTCTCCCTACTCTGTTTCAAACAATGTAACAAACGTAGAAAAAGTCGGGTCTTTTAACGATAACGTCGTAAATATTCCTCTTGTAGGTAAAGTCGCGGCAGGAACTCCTATAACCGCTGTTGAAAATATCGAAGATAACGTATCGGTAAGTCAAGGCTTTTTCAGAGGCAACGATCTGTTTATGCTCAGAGTTAGCGGTAACAGTATGATAGATATAGGAATATTCGACGGTGATCTTGTCGTTATCAAACAGCAGAATACGTGTAACGACGGCGATATAATAGTTGCTATGGTCGATGACGAGGCAACGCTCAAACGATTCTATCTTAAAGACGATCATATCGTACTTCATCCTGAAAATTCGATGCTTAACGATATTATAGTAACTCAAGACCAATCATTTGCAGTGCTTGGAAAATTAGTCGGTTCTATCAGACAGTTTTGATTGAATTAAAGCAATTAGGATATCAACAATTATAATAACAAACTGCTTCAGTATCAATTTTCGCTCATTTGCTAATATTTTTTCTTTTGAGAAACATATCAACAAGACGAGCGTTTTTATTTATAGATAAACTTTAACTTTGAATCTTATTACAAAAATTATTACTGATAAAATAATATGTTTTTTAATAATGTTTTTATAATAAAGCTCAACGCATTTAGAAAACGTCTAAACGTGTCGAGCTTATCAAAATTAATCAAAAATTATTTCGTTCTAATATAAAAAGAATCTTCAACTTTACAACTAAAATTTCCCTAAAATTTACTCTATAATATATTGACCATTTATTTACTTTCCTAAATATTTAAGAGTTTCGATAACTGCGAGTTTGGCATGTTCATATGTCAAAGCGCCTTGTAAATATGCGATATAAGGCTCTCGTATCGGAGAATCAGCCGAGAGTTCTATCGAAGCGCCTTCGACGAAAGTTCCTGCAGCCATAATAACCTTCGATTCATATCCCGGCATATCCCACGCCTCGGGCGTTACGTGACTATCTATAGGCGATGCGTACTGTATCGCTTTAACAAATTCGACGAGTTCTTTTTCGGTATCGAACTTAATTGATCTGATAATATCGTAATTTTGCGTATGCGGAAGCGGCATCGTGTCGTAGCCTAGATTGTGATATACTTGTCCGAAGAGCATACTTGCTTTTATAGCGTTCATAACTACGCTCGGAGCAATAAAGAGTCCTTGAAAGAAACTCTTATATCCTGCTGAATACGAGCCAACTTCGCTGCCTATAGACGGAGCTGTCAAGCGATAAGCCGCTTGTTCGACGTATCGGCTCTTTCCCGCAATATATCCTCCCGCATTTACCAAACCGCCGCCGGGATTCTTATTGAGCGAACCAGCCATGATATCGGCGCCTACTTGCGTCGGCTCTATAGTTTGAACGAACTCGCCGTAACAGTTATCTACCATAACGATAATATCGTTATTTATGGATTTAATAAACTTTATTACTTTTTCGATTTGCTCAACGGAAAGCGCGTTTCTCCACTCGTATCCTCTGCTTCTGCCTATAAATACGGCTTTGACTTTTGAATTATTCGTAAAATATTCTTTTATCCCTTCGTAATCGAAATCGTTATCTTTGAGCATTATCTCGTCATAAGCAATATTATAATCGCGAAGCGAACCTATTCCGCTTCCGCTGATAACCTCTTGAAGAGTATCGTAAGGTTTGCCCGATATGCTCAATAAAATATCGTTCGGTCTCAATACGGAAAATAGCATGATCGTAAGCGCATGCGTACCCGATACGATCAGCGGAGATACGATAGCCGACTCTGCGCCGAATATATCGGCATATACTTCCGCTATCTTTTGACGTCCTATATCGTCGTATCCGTATCCCGTAGTACCGTTAAAGTGTCTTAAGGCTATCTGATGAGCGCGAAAAGCGTTCAACACCTTTTCCGTATTGATGAGCGCAATATTTTCAATCAACTTAAAATCGTTAAAAAGATCCTTTTCCGCGTTTTCTATGATTTCATTGAATCTATCGTTCATATATATCTCCTCTTAATTGACTGCGTCTATACCTTCTTTAGAAAAAGCGATAGCTTCATCGACGCAACGATCAATATCTTGCCTCGTCACAAATTCGGCTATATCTTTATACTTGTTATTGAACCACGTGAGCTGTCGTTTTGCATAATGTCGGCTGGCTTTTTTAATTTCGTCAGATACTTCATAGAGCGATTTTGTTCCGTCAAAAAAGCCGTTCCACTCCTTGTATCCTATTCCTTGCATACTTTGCATATCGAACGTAACGCCTCTATCAAGAAGCTCTTTTATTTCATCGGCAAATCCTCTTTTCAACATGATATCGACTCTTGAATTTATTCTTTGATATAGGTCCTGTCTATTATCCTGTAGTACATATATCAACGTTTCATATATCAAGCGTTTGTCGTTCTTCTCTTTTGTCTTACCCGTCAGCTTATATATTTCGAGCGCTCTTATCACTCTTTTAACGTTGTTCTCGTGTATCTTTTCGGCTTCTGGCGGGTCTATCTCCTTAAGCATATCGTGAAGATAAGAGTTGCCTTTAGCTTGTGCTAACTCAAATAGCTCTTCTCTATACGTATCGTCGCTGCCTGCGTTTGAAAAGCCAAAATCATATATGAGCGCGTCGATGTAGAGTCCCGTACCGCCAACGATGACGGGAACCTTTCCGGATGCGTTGAGCGAAGATATTATTTTTCTCGCCCTTGTCACGTACTGAGATACGCTAAAGTTTTCGGTCGGCTCGACTATATCGAGCATATGATGTTTAACGTTATTCATTTCGTTGTACGTTATCTTTGCGGTACCGATATCCATTCCCTTGAATATCTGCATCGAGTCGCACGAAATGATTTCGCTATTAATACTTTTTGCCAAAGTTACGGCAAAATCGCTTTTTCCCGACGCCGTAGCTCCGCCTACTATAATCACCTTTTCTTTCATAATATTCTCTTGAAGAGTTTGTCGATATCCTTTCTGGTTATTTTGATCACCGCAGGTCTTCCGTGCGGACATTGAAGCGGGATATCCTGCGCGTTAAATAAGTCTATCAGCATATCTATCTGTTCTTTATTAAGTTCAGAACCTGCCTTTATTGCGGCTTTACATGCGGTTTGAGCTATCTTGTCGTTAATGAGCTCCGAAAATTTGATATTTTTGAAGCGATTCTTTTCGCCGAATAGTTCAAAGAAAAACTTGTTGAGATCAATACCTGCCAAAATTGCCGGCACGCCGTCGATTCTGTATTCGAGATCCCTGAACTCTTCGATTTCAAAGCCCATGGCCTTAAGTCTATCCATATTGTCGCGTATGAAATTATCTTCGTCAGGAGAAACTTTGAGCATAAACGGCAACAAAAGTTGCTGTATCGTCACTTTATTATTGTCGATCTCTTCAATAAGCTTATCGTAGAGAAGCCGCTCGTGACAAGCATGCTGATCCATCAATAACAATTCGCCGTTATATTCTATAGCGAGAAACGCGTTAAAAATCTGTCCTATAACTTTATAGTCTTTAATAAGAAGTTTTTCAGCCTGCGAGAACAGATCGCCCGTTTCAAGTTTCTTTAGTTGCTGAGAGTTGCTGTATTTTGCCGTAGGCGCGCCGGAATAACTGTCCTTGACAGTCAGCTTTGAAGACTTCTCGAATATTGCAGAAATATCGTAAGTCTTGACCGCTTTATCATCCTTTTTGATATAGTCTTCAAACGTCCTCGGAATACTTTCCTTCTCCTTTTGCTCCATAGGACGGCTAATATCATTATCGTATGTAACTTTGGATTTTGACTCGGTTTTAATTAAAGAATCCGACGCGTTCAAATTATTTCTTTGCGGTTTTCCTATCGACGGAAATTCTTTAGTGATTTCTACGGTATCTGCAAGCGGTTTATTTGTAACGTTGATAGTATTATTCCCGTCGTTTTTGTTAACGGCGTTTTGAGCCGTCTCGTCAATTAGTGTCTTCGAGTCAGTTGCTTTTTCGATTTTGGAAAAAGTCGCCTCAAAAACCGTTTTCCCCTTTTGCAGCGCATTGCGAACGCAGTTGAATATTGCGACGAAAATGCGTCTTTGGTCGCAAAAACGCACCTCTGTCTTGCTGGGATGGACGTTAATATCGACTTCTTCGAATGGAACTACCATATTGATTATGAATACGGGAAAAGTTCTTTTCATCATCGTATCTCCGTACGCGTTAGCGACCGCCGCAGACACTGTACTGTCGTTTACGAATCTTCCGTTGACTATTACCGTTTGGTACGCTCTCGTCGGTTTAGCAAGTTGCGGCGAGCCGACGTAACCGTATACTCTGATGTTGCCGTAAACTTCGTCCATGAATATGAGCTTATCCACAATATCCTTAGAATATACGGCGTATAAAGCGTCTTCAAGACCATTCCCGCTACTTTGATATACCGTTTTGCCGTCGGCGATGAATTTGAACGAAATATCTGGATTCGCGACTATAAATTCCGTCATCACGCTCCTGATCTCGTTCTCTTCGCTCTTTGGCTTCTTTAGAAATTTCGCTCTGGCCGGCGTATTGAAAAACAAATTATCAACGGACATAACGGTTCCGACGTTCATGCCACACTCGCTCATATCTCCGTATACTCCGCCGGAAATATAAAGAACAGTTCCTGCGTCGTTATCGGGAGTTTTGGACTTTACGGTAACTTGCGCGACTGAAGCTATCGAAGCGAGCGCTTCTCCTCTAAAGCCTAACGTGGAAATCTTATCAAGATCGTCAATGCACGAGACCTTAGACGTCGCGTGAGGTAAAAAAGCATTCTTTATATTGTCCTTATCTATACCGAGACCGTTGTCTGTGACCGTAATATTCTTTATACCGCCTTCCTTTATAGAAACGGTAATAAGATTAGCCCCCGCATCTATCGAATTTTCAACAAGTTCCTTTACTACGCTGCTAGGTCTTTCAACAACTTCGCCTGCAGATATTCTGTTGTATATCGAGCTGTCAAGTATATTTATCTTTGCCATATTTTCTCCCGAATTTTTCGTTAATTAACTTTTATATTTCGGTATGTATACCGAAAGAGTTTTTGTATCGATTTGAACGACTCTTCGTTTACCTTACTTTTTCCTTCAACTCGGCAACGAGCATCAGCGCGTTCATAGGAGACATATTGTCGACGTTGACCTTCTTTAGCATAGCTATGATCTCCTCTCCTACCGAGTTTTCAAAGAACGATAATTGAGCCGTATTCTTTTTTGTCAAATCAGTAGCGCTGAGCACGATGGAATTCGTGTCTTTGCCGAGATTCACTTCTTCAAGTCTTCTGGCTATTTCTTTAGCTCTGTCCGTTACGGCGGCGGGTATTCCTGCAAGCGACGCTACCTCGATACCGAAACTCTTATTCGTGCCGCCGCGAACTATCTTGTGGAGAAAGATAATTCTTCCGCTCAATTCGTTCACCGTTATTCTGTAATTCTTAATACCTTCGACCAAACCTTCAAGTTCGGTAAGTTCGTGATAGTGCGTTGAAAACAGCGTCTTCGCCTGAATATTGCGTGAAATATATTCTATGACCGCCCACGCTATAGAGAGCCCGTCATACGTGGACGTTCCGCGACCTATTTCGTCAAGAATGAGCAAACTTCTATTCGTTGCATTGCGTATTATGGTAGCAACCTCTATCATCTCCACCATAAATGTACTTTGGCCGTACGCTACGTCGTCGCTCGCTCCTACTCTTGTAAATATTCTGTCCGTCAAAGAAATTTCCGCGTTCGAAGCAGGCACGAACGAACCTATATGCGCCATGAGCGTTATCAGCGCGACCTGTCTCATATAGGTACTTTTACCCGCCATATTAGGACCTGTAATTACCATAGTTCTATTCTTTTCGGTATCGAGATAGGTGTCGTTAGAGACGAATTCGTTACCGGAAAGCAATTTTTCAACAACGGGATGACGTCCGTTTTCTATTATAAGGTTTTTTACCTTCGCGTTTATTTTAGGTCGCACGTAATTGTTTTCAACTGCTACCGTAGCGAGCGAACAAAGCGAATCGAGTTCCGCTATCGCGACTGCCGTCAGTTTGATGTCGTTGAGATTTTTGGAAAGTTCGCTCTTTACGAAATCGTAAATTTTGCTTTCGAGTTTTTTCGCTTTTTCTTCGGCGCCGAGAATTTTATCTTCGAGTTCCTTTAATTCTTCGGTTATGTATCTTTCCGCATTGGCAAGAGTCTGTTTTCTTATATAATTGTACGGTACCTTATCGCTCATCGACTTCGGTACCTCGATATAATAACCGAATACCCTGTTATACGATACTTTTACCTTTATCCCGTGAGCCTCGCGTTCTCTTGCCTCCATTTCAGGGATCCAGCTCGAACTGTGATCGATAATCTCTCTCAGCTCGTCGAGTTCTTTCGAAAACCCTGTTTTGATAAAGCCCAATTCCTTAAGTCCCGTAGGAACGTCGTCAGATATGGCGTTGTCGAGAAGTGTCGTGAGCGCCGATAGATCCTTGATATTCGACCCGACTCGTTTTATCTCGTTCGATCTCATACCCGCAACGAGCGATTTTATACCAGGCATAAGTGCCAGACTGGACTTTAGAGCGACGCAATCTTTTGGAGATATGCTGCCGTATGCTATTCTGCTCGAAATACGCTCTACGTCATTGATATTTTTCAAAGTTTCCGATATTTCCGATCTCAATCTGCCGCTCAATACAAATTCTTCAACTGCGCCCGATCTGTCGTTGATGCTTTTTTCATCGCGTAAAGGCTGTTCTACCCACTTTCTTATATTTCTCGCGCCCATGCTCGTCATCGTCTTATCGAGCACCCAAAGCAGAGAACCTTTTCTCTTTTTATCCCTTATCGTTTCGGTAAGTTCAAGATTTCGTCTCGTATTGCCGTCAAGAAACATGAAAGAATTGTCGGCGACGAATT
>ERZ777011.3014-NODE-3014-length-11811-cov-3.997193_pt1 | contig 11811 bp, 13 predicted proteins | sample MGYA00374964_ERZ777011 | MGnify/ENA primary metagenome ERZ777011 (study PRJEB29310, sample SAMD00008975) | mouse gut metagenome | study: EMG produced TPA metagenomics assembly of the Metagenome analysis of fecal microbiota from mouse which was promoted...
ACCGCATCTGTGAGGTGGCTTTGTATTTGTCCGACCAGGAGATGCAGGGCCTGATCTGGACGGACTTCATGTCGGGCTGCAAGGCCCCGGAGCTGGTGCAGTACCTGAAAGAGCGGCGGCTGTATGTCAACGAGCCCGTGGCCGCCGCCGAGGAGGTGTGACCATGTGCGCCATCTTCGGAGTGCTGGACGATCAGGGGAAGCTCACCCCGGCCCAGCGGCCGGCCCTGTTCCGGGCACTGGCTGACGGGGCGCAGATGCGGGGCACCGATGCCAGCGGGGTGGCCTATGTCCACAATGGGGCCATCCAAATCCAGAAAGCGCCCCGGCCCGCCTGTAAAATGCGCTGGCGCATTCCTTCCCAGGCCCGGTATCTCATGGGCCACACCCGCATGACCACCCAGGGGGCGGCATCCAGGAACTACAACAACCACCCCTTTCCCGGCAGGGCCGGAACCCAGCCCTTTGCCCTGGCCCACAACGGGGTAATCTATAACGATGTGGAGTTGCGCCGCAAATACCGTCTTCCGCCCACCGGGATTGAGACGGACAGCTATGTGGCGGTACAGCTTTTGGAGGGGCAGGGCGGCTTGTCCATGGACGGCTTGCGGCAGATGGCCGAGGCGTTGCGGGGAACGTACACCCTCACGGTGCTAGACGGGGACAACACGTTGTACTTTGTGCGGGGGAATAATCCACTCGCCATCCGCCTGTACCCTCGACTGGGCTGCTACCTCTACGCCTCCACCGACGAGATATTAAACGCGGCGCTGGCGGGGTTGGGACTGTCCGGGCTGTCCTATACGGAAATTCCCATCGGCCAGGGGGATATCATGGCCGTTGACGCCCAAGGCCGACGTACCGCCTCCCGGTTTGACGATGCCCACATCCAAACCCAGTTTTGTTTTGATTGGGGATGGAGCGGCCCCATCCGCGAATATGACGCGGACAGCTATTTGGAGATGGTGGTGGAGTACGGCAAGCGCCGGGGTGTGCCGGAAGGGGAGCTGCGGCTGTTGATGGAGGCCGGGTACGACGCCTTGGATTTGGAGGAGATGATCTACGACAAGCAGTTCCGGGCGTACTGTCTCCGGGAGATCATGGCGGAGTACGGGGTGCGGTGAGTGTGCCGCTGGGGTATACCCGAACGGCACGGCGGAAAAGCATAGCAATAGGGCCGGTTTCCGGGTTTTGGCATATGCCAGCCCGCAAACCGACCCTATTGGCACCAATCTGCTTAGTCCTGTTCTGCCAGGTGCGCCGCCAAATCCTGACCCCTGGTACAGACGGCCCGGATAAAGACCTGCCGCCCGTCCTCGTCCACACTGTACAGCACCACATCATTCCGGGTGACATACTGCCGGACGCCCCGCCCTTCCCACGGCTCCACATGATAAGGCTGATACTTGAACGGGAAAGTGGTAAGCTGTTTCTGAATCTCAAATTTCAGCTGAAAATACCACTCCTCAGCCAAATCAGGATCATGAAACTGGGCCGCAATATAGTCCGCCTTTTCCTCAATGTCCTGTATGGCGCTTTCGGTGTAGACAATCTTATACTGCGGTATCTGTGCCATGGGCGAACCGTCCTTTCATGCGGCGGTCAAGCTCGTCCTGACTGTATACCCGGCCCGCCGCAATATCGGCCTCGCTTCGGAGCAGCTTGGCGTTGACCTCCTGGGCCGTCATATCCTCCCAGGCTTTGAGAGTAGGACGGAAAGGCATCCCACCCTCCCGCAAGCTCTGCTGGGCAAAAATGCGCACGGCCTCCGCAAAAGAAGTGCCCAAATTGCGGTATAGCTCCTCCACTTCGGCCTTGAGGTCACTGTTCATTCTGATTTGCAGGGTGGCGTCCATTGCCATATCCACCGCCTCCTTGTAGTGCTATTGTACTACAAGTATTCCCTCGCGTCAAGAAAACTTGCTTGAAAGGAAGTGGCTGATTTGAAAATAGGTTACGTCCGTGTCAGCACCCAGGAGCAGAACACCATCCGGCAGGAGGCGTTGATGGAAAGTCTGGGCGTGGACGAGGTTTATATTGACCGCATGAGTGGCAAGAGCACAGACAGGCCGGAGCTGAAAAAGCTGATGGAGTACGTGCGCCGGGGGGACACGGTGATCGTGGAATCTATCAGCCGTTTTGCCCGAAACACCCGGGATCTGCTGGAGCTGGTGGAACGGCTGGCCGCCAAGGGGGTGGAGTTCGTTTCCAAGAAGGAGGCCATCGACACCACCACCCCCAGCGGAAAGTTTATGCTCACCATCTTCGGGGCAGTGGCCGAGTTGGAGCGGGAGCATATCCTACAGCGCCAGCAGGAGGGGATTGCCATTGCCAAGGCCAACGGCGTCTACAAGGGCCGGAAGCCCATTGAGCGCCCAGAGTTCCCTCAGGTGGCGGAGCTCTGGAGGGAGGGGAAGATCACGGCGGTGGAGGCCATGCGGCGGCTGGATATGAAGCCGCGCACGTTTTATCGGAGGGTAAAAACGCTGCGTGATTCAAAAAAACAGGATTAATTTGTGGTTGACACAAAATTAGCCAGGGAGCATAAAGATACGCTCCCTGGCCTATCAATTGTATAGCACTTGTGCGACATGCTGCTCAAGTCCATCCGTTTCAGGAGATAGGGTATTTCATTGATTCCAGTGGCATCAAGCTCCATGAAGATACTTTTTCGGTTTGCATGAGGAGTGCCCTATCTCAAATATTGCATATATATTGACAGTATGATATAATGAAAATATTGCATTTTTCGTTTTACTGAAACTCAATGACGTAATAGAGCGCTTTTGGAAAATATTTCCATAGCGAAAAGCATTTTATCGGAGGGAGCATATGAAATTTAGAAAAATATTTGGTGGGGTGATGAAGTACTCATTTTTTCTTGCATTGATATCTCTGCAAATCCTATCAATATATACTGCTGTAACGAACTGTTCAGATGAAACAGAATTTGCAGTTAGGATATGGAAATCGGCATTGCAAATTAATGTAACCATCGGGCTAATGGGCAATTTATTCGCTTTAGACTGTCTTTCCAAACCGGTGACGGGAAGGCCGCAGAATTTTTTAGCTGATTTCATAGAGAAGGACAGCAAAGAAATTTCCGTATCATATAATGGTTTCTTTGTGGTTGCGCTGTTCTTGCCCATCACGGTAATTTCCATGTATCTCTATATGCGTACAAACATGAGCCTGTTTTTGTTTTTCGGTTATGTCTTTTCGATAGCTACATCTGTATCTTTTCTGGTTAGAATTTTGGCACTCTATGTCCAAAATAAGCGTAAAAGTGGGAAAACATTTTTATCCAAGCTTTTAAATCCGATTATTCTTCCTTCTGTCATCTGCTTTTTTCTTCTGTCGGTAACAAATAATACGACGGTTGGCTTTGTATATCGAAATATACAAACGTCAGCCAACACCGTCTTTCGAATTCTGGCTTTGATAATCGTCCTGTGTTACATCCCTGCTGTGGCGTTCTGCCATTTTGCTAACCTCTACTGCATTGTCGCCTTTGCGTTTGCAAGGAAGAATCTGGAAGAAATGCAGACGGAACTTGATGCGGTAGGGAAGAAAAATGCGGGACGCGAGGCTTCTTTGCGGCAAGTAGCGGAGTACGTGGATGAGGTATCTTTAAAAGTTGGTTTTTTAAAAAAATTTGAACTGGCAGTACACTTTTTGGTTACCCATATCAGAGCTTATTGGAAAGAGAATATTTACGCAGTGTCGTATTTGCTGCTAAGTGGGAAATTAAGGATTACCCAAAGACTCAATGGACTTTTAGATGAGGATCGGATCAGGATACATATAATCCGTTTCTGCGAAATAACCGTTATGTTGGAACTTTTGGTGCTAAACATATTTCTATTCATATATTTGGAAGACACCGATCCATGTTCGCGCTTTTTTGAGCTGCTGTCCACAGTAATTATTATCCCAATTCTATTATCCTCACTCTCTAACCTGAAAGTGAAAAAGACGGAGTGAGAATAAGGCAATAATCTTAAAAAGCATTAGTAATGAGGGTTCGCGTAGTGCTGTGTTATACTACGCTGGCCCTCACTCAATCATTATCTTAATTTTTTAAGGCACATATTTCTATCCGTCAGATCAGCTGCTTGTCGGCTGATCTTTTTTTGCGTCCATTGCCATGAGAAACGTCCGCAGAAGCCGCTCCGCGTACTCCCGCTCCGTGGGGGTGGCGCTTTGGAGCATGAGGGCTATGGTATTGCTCTCCTCCACCGTAGTGGTGCCGTACAGGATATAATCCGTAGACAGCCGGAGGGCACGGGATATTTTACACAGGGTTGGGACGGACATTCCCTTCACCCCCAGCTCAATATCCGAGCAGAACTTGGGCGTCACGTCCAGCAGCTCGGCAAACTGCTCCCGGGTGTAGCCCATAAACTCCCGCTGTGTACGGATTCGCTTTCCAATCGCGCCCCAGTCCATTCAACCCCTCCGTTCCTTCTGTAGTTTAACCCGGAAAGTTGTAGTTATAAATAAACTTATAGGGTTGACTATTAAGAACTCTTGGGGTATATTTAACATGATAGGCCACTACAACACAGCCGGGATTTGGCCCAATCTCCATACTACACAAAAATGCAGGAGGATATGGCTATGGGAGAGTATGTCAAGAAGAAAAAAGATATGAAATTTCAAAGCCAGGATGCACTGAAAGCAGTTCAGACCGTGCTTGACGAAGCGGCCCAGGCATTGAATGACAAATCAAGAAAGATATCTGATTCTCCGATTGCCGATGCCCTCGCGGGCGCGGTGGGCGTAGGTCTGGGCGCGGGCATTGGCTTTGCGGGACTGTACCTCGGCGGCTCTGTTGTGGGCCTGAGCGCCGCAGGAATCACCAGCGGACTGGCCGCAGCCGGCGGACTGATTGGCGGTGGAATGGCGGCGGGACTCGCTGTATTGGCGGCCCCCGCCGTGGTGCTAGGCGGTGCTGGAATCGGTGTTGCTTCTCATATGCGGAACAAAAAGCTGCGCGAAGCGAAAGAAATCCTTTACAAAGACGCTGTTGCCAAACAGTCAGCCATTGTAAGAGCATTGAAAGAGGAGACGAATGCGGATAAGGATCGAATTGAGTATCTGCAAAGCTTGAACATACTCCTCCAATCCGCTATCCGGGATTTGCAGCACGATTTGGGCAAAGATGCCTTAGCGATTCGCACTTGATAAAGTATTGGAGGAATCCTTAAAATGGGAGAATATATCACAAAAAAAGAGGACATGAAATTCCAAAGCCAGGAGGCCCTGGTTCCTGTGCAGAACGTCATCGACGAGGCGGGCAAGGTGCTGAACGATCCCTCGCTGCGGGTTGAGGATTCCGCCATCAGTGGGGCAATTACCGGGGCACTGGGTGCGGGTGCGGGCGGTGCCCTTGGATTTGCTGGGCTTTATTTTGGCGGTACGGTAGGGTTAAGTGCGGTAGGAATCACCAGTGGATTGGCCGCAGCCGGCGGGCTAATCGGCGGCGGTATGGCCGCAGGGCTTGCCGTATTGGCGGCCCCTGCTGTTATCCTGGGCGTAATTGGAGCCGCAATCGGCGCTGCTTCGGAGGAAGAAAAGCTCCATGAGGCAAAGGAGTTAGTATACAAAAACGCCATTGAAAAACAGACGGCGATCCTCAAAGTATTGGCCTTTGAAACCAACGCGGATAAGGAGAGAATTGAGTATCTTACCGGCCTCAATATTCTCCTGGACTCCGCCATCAAAGATTTGAAACATGACTTGGGAATAGCGTGAATCCTTCTGGAGGGTAAATCAGTGAGCCATTTTAAATACTCCGATCAAGAGAAAGACTTGAATAAAGTATTGAAGATGAATTTGGACATCTCTAATTCTCTGCAAAATGATTCTGGCATGGCCTCCACCCGCAAAGAAGCCGACGCCGCCATCGCATCCTCCCTGGAACTACTGCAATCTCTTGGAAAAGGCAAAGAAGTGGGCAAACTGGCCCAGGAGGTTTCCGAACATGGGAAAGACCGGCACCTGGAGCACCGGCCCGAAATAGAACCCTGGGAGGAGATTGTCCGTCAGGCCAACGAGTATTGCCCCACCCCTGTCATGCTGGAAGATATTATGTCCGACCGCGAGATACAGGCGGCGTTTGACGAGCGAGACGAAATCCGCAGACGCTTTGCGGAAAAGACCAGCATCGTCAACCCTACGGACTTAACTTTTTTGACTGTCGCCACCGCCCTGCAAGTTGCCAAAAGCCTGATTTTCCCCTATGTAGCGGGGATGTTCCACTATGGCGAGAGCTTTGACCCTGCCACCAGACTGGCCCATAATGACAAATCCATTGAGCGTGCGCACCGGCAAGCTAATGACGCATTCCGGGACAAGCGTTTGGAAAGCCATGGTACAGGCCACTGGATCAACATTCTGTATCAAACGCCTCCATACGACATTACAAAGGGCTCGGCGGCCATGGGCATCAACATGGGCGGGCGCTATCACCGAATGTACACCCTGGGCCATGACCCGATCCTGGGCTGGCTTTTCGGCACCATGAACATTTTAACCGATGTCATCACATTGAACAATTTCAACTCTTACCGGGTCATTCGAAAGCCTAAAATGATTATCACACCCGAGCCCGTTTCCATTGGTCAAATGATTCAGGAGAGCTATCAGCTTGTGCAGGATGACTTTCTCAACCTCCCTGCGGCAGTCTTTGCCCAGGCACGGCATTTCAAGTCTGACGAGTACACAAAATGCGGGCTCCCGGTTCCGATTCTCTCCAGCCTCAACGAAAATTTTGCCAGCAAGCTCTATAGGTCGCAGTACGATGCCCTTTGCTTTGCCCGTGACGCCAAAATCGTGGGCGCATCATTTATCGTGTCAAAGCTCTTTGATATTGTCATCTCCCTCGTCCACGGGCTGTTCTGTACCGAAGGCGAGGACAAAGACCTGTTTGAGTGCAGGACGCGGAAAATCCTGCTAATCTCCAACAGCATCGCCTCCACCAGCACCATCATCCACGCGGGGATCACTGCCAATCCCAAAAATCTGGATATTGGCAGTCTGCTCAATACCATCACTCACCTGTTTACGGATATCCACTTCATTCTGCGGGTCAAGCAGGAGTTCATCGACAGCGAAATTTCAAGCAGATTGCAGAAGGAGCTTGACGAGGTGGACAGGCTGTACGAGACGATTTAGCCTAAAAGAATGCCCGAGCGGGATCGCCCTGCCCGGGCATTCGCCCCCTTCTCCCCACTGTTACCATACCGCTAACGCCACAGGGATAGCGTTCAGCACCGCCAGCTCCTCCCGGGCGAAGTAGTCCCGCAGAATCAGCCCCCGTTCCGCCGCCATGCGGTCCAACGCCTCCCCCACCATCCCCGCGCACACCAGCTGGCCGGGGCGCAGGGCGTCCAGCACCTCGGGCAGCATGTGCCGCTGTGCCGACAGCGGGGCGTTCAGCGCCCCGTCCGCCCCTGCCGCGGGGAGGGGAAGCACCACGCAGTCCGCCCGGTCCGCCCCAGCCATGGACGGCTCGCACTGGATTCCCTCGCCCTGCTCCAGGGCGAATGGGTGTACGCAGTGGCCGTCGTCGGCCAGCAGCGCGGCCAGCGCCGCCTGCCGGGGGTCGCCCCCCGCCACCCAGAAATTTTTTGCCCGCAGCATAATCAACCTCCTGTCCGGGCCGCCTGGCCCTGTTCGTCATCAACCCAGTGTATTCCCGCTTTGACAAAGGGTGACAGACCAAGGACCGGCGCAAGTTTTTTGCCAATCGGGGCATACTGATTCCACCAATCTGTCTGGAGGGATCAAACATGGCAAACGCCTACCAAAATTACCATCAGGGCAAGCTCGACTTTATGGACAGCCGGACCCGGGAAAACCTGATGCGCGCCTTCGCCGGGGAGAGCCAGGCCCGCAACCGCTACACCATGGCCGCCTCTGCGGCCCGGAAGGAGAAGCTGGAGGTGGTGGCCCGGGTGTTCGAGTTCACCGCCGACCAGGAGCGGGCCCACGCCAAGGTCTTTTACGACCTGCTGCTGCCCAGCGCCGGAAGAAACATCTCCGTGGACGGCTGTTACCCCATCGACCTGTCCGACCGCACGGTAGACCTGCTGAAGGCCGCCCGGCACAATGAATATCAGGAATTTGAGCACGACTACGCCGAATTTGCCCAGATCGCCCACGAGGAGGGATTTGACCTCATCGGCGGGCAGTTTGAGCTGATCGCTCAGATTGAGAGAACCCACGGAGACCGCTTCGGCCTGTTCGCCGACCGGCTGGAACAGGGGACGCTGTTCGCCGAAAAAGGGGAGACTTTGTGGATGTGCCTCAATTGCGGCGAGATCGTCAAATCCTCTATCGCGCCCCAGGCGTGCCCGGTCTGCCGCCACAACCAGGGGTATTATGTCCGCCTGGATATGGCTCCCTTCACCGGGGCGGGCGGCGCGTCCTAAAACCGGCAAAACGGCTCCCGCCCGCGGGCGGGGGCCGTAATTTATGCTTGCGTTTGCGGTGGGGACGGCTTATAATGGGAGGCACTTATGATGGAGGAGGGATGAATTCCCATGAGGCATGACGTAAATTATACCATGCTCACCGACTTCTACGAGCTGACCATGGGCAACGGCTATTTCCAGACCGGTATGAGGGACCGGGTATGCTATTTCGACGTGTTTTTCCGCAGCGTTCCGGACGGGGGCGGCTTCGCCATCGCGGCGGGGCTGGAGCAGGTCATCCGCTACATCCAGGACCTGCACTTTGATGAGGAAGATATCCAGTATCTGCGGGGCAAGGGCTGCTTCTCCACGGAGTTCCTGGACTACCTGCGCAATTTCCGCTTCACCGGCGACATATGGGCCGTCCCGGAGGGCACCCCCATCTTCCCCCGGGAGCCCATCCTTACCGTCCGGGCCCCCGCCATTCAGGCCCAGTTCGTGGAGACCTATCTCCTGCTGGCCCTGAACCACCAGTCCCTCATCGCCACCAAGTCCAACCGCATTGTCCGGGCCGCCGAGGGCCGCCCGGTGTCCGAGTTCGGCTCCCGCCGGGCCCAGGGGTCAGATGGCGCGGTGCTGGGGGCCCGGGCCAGCTACATCGCCGGGTGCAGCGGCACCGCCTGCGCCATGGCCGACGAGCTCTACGGCACCCCGGCCACCGGCACCATGGCCCACTCCTGGGTCCAGATGTTCCCCGATGAGTACACCGCCTTCAAGACCTACTGCCAGGTCTACCCCCGGGCGGCCACCCTGCTGGTGGACACCTATAACGTGCTCCACTCCGGCGTGCCCAACGCCATCCGGGTGTTTCAGGAGCTGGGCATCACGTCCGGCGGCATCCGCATCGACTCGGGCGACCTGACCTACCTGTCCAAGCAGGCCCGGAAGATGCTGGACAACGCGGGCCTGCCCGGCATCAAAATCGTGGCCTCCAACTCCCTGGACGAGTATATCATCCGGGACCTGATCGGCCAGGGAGCGCGGATCGATCTGTTCGGCGTGGGCGAGCGGCTGATCACCTCCAAGAGCGAGCCGGTGTTCGGCGGCGTGTACAAGCTGGCCGCCATCGAGGAGGCGGACGGCGCCGTCGTCCCCAAGATCAAGATCAGCGAGAACGCCGGGAAGGTGACCATCCCCCACTTCAAGAAGGTGTACCGCCTGTTCGAGAACGCCACCGGCAAGGCCATGGCCGACTATATCTGCGTCCACGACGAGCAGCCTGACTTCACCCAGCCCCTGGAGCTGTTCGATCCGGAGGCCACCTGGAAGCGCAAGACCGTCACCGACTTCACCGTCCGTCCCCTGCTGGTGCCCATCTTCCAGGGCGGCAAGCTGGTGTATCAGATCCCCACGATCCAGCAGTCCCGCGCCCACTGCCAGCGGGAGGTGGACAGCCTGTGGGACGAGGTGAAGCGCTTCGAGTACCCCCACAACTACTATGTGGACCTGTCCCAGAAGCTGTGGGACGTGCGGGCGGCATTGCTGTCGGAGAAGCACTGAGCCGTCGTGAGCAGCGCGGATGGACTGGAGCGAGGGCAAAAGCCCAAGGCCCACAAGGTGGGACTGGGTTTTGCCCGAGTCGGAGGGAAGCCGCGCGTTGCGAACAGGCGAAGCGTGACAATGAGAAGCACTGAGAAAACGGAGCCGCGGCGTATACGGCTGCGGCCCCGTTTCCTTGCGGCTATGATAAATCAGCTTGGCGGGCCAAAATTAGGAGGGCCTCATGGAAGAAATCGCTCTATGTATTATGACCAGGGAGCTTTGCCACGAATTATATAAGGGCTGGGAAAATGATCCTGCGATATATATGGATATGGATCAATTTGCGCCTTACCAATATGATGAAACGGCGGTAAACAGATATTTTGACTCCAGGCAGGACCCCTCCCGCGTCCTTTTTGCCATTATGAAGGATGGCAAACCAATTGGGGAGCTTCAGCTGAAGCGGATCAATTACGAGGACAGGGAGTGCACGTTAAGCATCCATATGCAAAATGACGGCGTAAAAGGGCATGGATATGGAACCTGCGCGGAGCGGTTGGCTTTGCGGTACGCTTTTGATGTTTTGGGAATGGCCGTGGTGAATGCCGACACCGTTGTAAAGAATACCCGAAGCCAACACGTTCTTGAAAAAGTAGGCTTTCAGTACATACGGGAAACGGACGGATTTAAGTATTATCGGTATGCGCAATAAATGCCTCCCGCTTGAAAACGCCCCCGCCCTGTGCTATACTTGCCTTACCAAACCAAAATTTGAGAGGAAGGTTATCTATGAGCATCATCCGCGACCCCGCCCTGGCCCCCTCCGGCCACCGAAAAATCGACTGGGTGCGCAGCCACATGCCCGCCCTGTCCCAGATTGAGGCCCGTTTCGCAAAAGAACAGCCCTTCGCGGGTCTGCGGGTGGCGGTTTCTGTCCACCTGGAGGCCAAGACCGCCAACCTGGCCCTGGTGATGAAGGCGGGCGGAGCGGAGGTGCACCTCACCGGCTCCAACCCCCTGTCCACCCAGGACGACGTGGCCGCCGGGGTGTCGGACCGGGGCGTCAGTGTCTACGCCTGGCACGGCTCCACCCCCGAGGAGTACGAGGCCCACCTCATTGAAACCCTGAAGTGCCATCCCCACATCGTCATCGATGACGGCGGCGACCTCATCAACCTGCTCAGCGGCAAGTGTAAGGAGTACGCCGACTGCCTCATCGGCGGCTGTGAGGAGACCACCACCGGCATTCTGCGCCTTCGGGCCCGGGACCGGGAGGGGACGCTCCCCTGCCCCATGATGGCGGTAAACGACGCCAAGGCCAAGCACTACTACGACAACAAGTACGGCACCGGCCAGTCCGTCTGGGACGCCATCATGCACATGACCAACCTGGTGGTGGCAGGCAAGACCGTGGTGGTGGCCGGGTACGGCTGGTGCGGCTCCGGCGTGGCCCTGCGGGCCGCGGGCATGGGGGCCAGCGTCATTGTCACCGAGATCGACCCCTTCAAGGCGTTGGATGCCACCATGAACGGCTTCCGGGTGATGACCATGGCGGACGCCGCCCCTTTAGGCGACGTGTTTGTCAGCGTCACGGGCTGCAAGGACGTGATCACCGCCGAGCACTACGCCGTGATGAAGCCCGACGCCCTGCTGTCCAACGCGGGCCACTTCGACTGCGAGGTGGACGTGAAGTGGCTCAACGAGCACGCCGTGGAGAAGTGGGAGCAGCGGGAGGGCATCACCGGATACCGTCTGGCGGACGGCAAGGTGCTCAACGTCCTGGCGGAGGGCCGCCTGGTGAATCTGGCGGGGGGCAACGGCCACCCGGCGGAGATCATGGATATGTCCTT
>ERZ777011.3015-NODE-3015-length-11803-cov-7.431307_pt1 | contig 11803 bp, 8 predicted proteins | sample MGYA00374964_ERZ777011 | MGnify/ENA primary metagenome ERZ777011 (study PRJEB29310, sample SAMD00008975) | mouse gut metagenome | study: EMG produced TPA metagenomics assembly of the Metagenome analysis of fecal microbiota from mouse which was promoted...
TTTCTCAAATCGGATAGTTAATAACCCGTCCAACTTTTTGGGGTCACTTCAGAAGTGGGGCGTGGTATTTAGTGGCATGTGTAGAGATTATTTCATTCCGCCTTTTACCAACTCGCCGGGAGTAGCATTAATCATTTCTTTAACTATTGTATCATAGTTATCAGAACGTACATCTGTAGAAATCGTATTAGGAGCGTATGAAATAACATACATTATATCGCCAGAAAGAATCTTCACCATTGATACGACCAAAACCTTCTTATCGGTAGAAATCAGGCCAATATAATCATCTTCAATTGTCACAGGCACAAAGCGTTGATTCAAATAGTCTGCAAATCTCTCAGCTGATGCAATAGAATGTGGAGCCAATATCATCGACATTTTGAGTGTAGAATTCTCAAAAGTATATCCATAACCTACGACGGCACCGTTTTGTTTAGAACCGTAGAGTATATTTGTTGCAGATTCATCAATAATTTCGTAACCATACTTGTTCATAAACCTTTTGATAGATGATGGACTTTCTCCAAATTGTAGGGATGGGTCGTTAAAAAGTGTTATTGTGGGTTTCACAATAACATTGAACGATTTTTCGCCGCTGCGGATTGCAACATCGCCTACACGGACACCTTCTACAGTATTATTTTCAACACTTGCGATAAAGTCATTATCGGAAACCCAAGAGCCGTTTGCTGGTATTGTATAGGTCTGTCCAACTTTAAGTGTTTGGTCGGGAACATTTGGCTCCTCTTTGTCATCATCTCCGCAGGCGGTGAACGCTATGGTCGGAATGAGGATTGCCATGAGCAGAAAAAGTTTCTTGATTTTCTCCATTGTTGTTTGATTTAGATAATTTTGAATGCGAAAATAATAATAATTCACAAGCTTGCCAAATTACCCCCCCAAAAAAACATGTTGTAAAACATATTAACGAATATCAATTAACTTTATTGCCAAAATAAAGTGATAAAAAACTCTTTATCTGTTTGATCGTTATATTATTAGCTTTGAGGCGCGAGTGAGACTTGAACTAAGAATTAAAAGGTGTCAAAAATATGGCAAAGCTGAAAAATAAAACAAAAGACAACCCCAAACTGGAACAACGGCACAGAAAGACGGTCGCATATCGTTGTATCTGGAATATTACATCGGTCGCACCGGAACGCCGGTTGTTGATGAAGACGGCAATCAGATCCATCGCGCCCGCACTGTGTTCATCGATTTCCTGATTGACCCAAAAATGAAACTGTTGCTCGAAAAAGTCAAAGGCAACATGAGCCGGGAAGAAAAGGAGGCTATCGAAAAGAATAATGCGAAGAAGTCCACCGAACGTGAGAAAAAGCAGTGGGTCTGAAAGTGAAGCCCAAGCAGCTCTCCAAGGATTTGATGCGCTCTTTTACTGATTATCTGATTAAGCGCTTCACGAGAGAAGGTGCTCACACCCTCTACGCCCGATTCAAGAAGATGATATTGGCTGCCGTAGAAAAGGATATCATCCGTAAAAATCCCTGCACTGGTGTTTCGATAAAGAAAGACTATGGGCAGTTGAAAAAGGACATACTCAGTCAGGAAGAAATAATGAAGCTCGTTGCCACGCACTATGACAAGGAGAATCCCGACATTCGCCGTGCGTTCATTTTTTGTCTATACTCCGGTCTGCGCTGGTGCGATGTCAAAGACCTCACTTATGCCAATGTTGATTATTCAAACAAGTTGCTGAAGTTCGAGCAAAGCAAAACCAAGGCGCATAGCGTAGCCAATGGAGTCGTCATATCTCTCAACGATGGTCTTTTGGCTCTCATTGGCCAACCAAAAGACGGCAATCGTAATCAGATTATCTTCCTGCTTCCGAGCCACACCATGTGTTTGAAAGCTCTTCGCCACTGGGTAGCCCGTGCCGGTATCGAAAAACACATCACCTGGCACTGTGCCCGTCACAGCTGCGGAACAAATCTTTTGAGCAATGGTGCCAACATCAAGACCGTAGCCAGCATCCTCGGACACAGCGGTCTCGCCCACACCGAAAAATACACCCGCGCCGTCGATTCCCTCAAACAAGCCGCCATCGACTCAATGCCACCGCTGGAAATTTAGCTTTTTTATATTGAAAAATGTGTTAAAATGGTCTAATTTGAGCTATCAGCATGGTGTAGAACCCTTCAAGACCCTATGCTGATTGTAATTATGCCATACCTGAATACGCCCTTTAACTCATCAAAATGGTATTAAGGAATTTTTTTCTTAAAAATTACTTTGAGTGTTGGAATATTTTTTATACCTTTGTTGCCATAAATATTACTCAACGATTATGGTAAAACAAAATCCTTTCACCGATTCGCTATTTGATGAGTTCAAACCGCCTTTTACACCGGAAGATTTCCGGCGGGATATTTTAACGCCTGATTTTGAGAGGGGTATTATTATCGCTCATAGAAAAGCATACCAAGATGCTCATATGCTTCAGGATAGATGCACCTTTAGGACAACGGCGAATGTTACCCACGATTGCTCTCACTATTACCTTCAAGAGGAATTGATCCCGTTGGGTTTCGAATTTTACATGGACAGTGCCGGCAATACAAGGGCATACTTCACAAAAGGCGACTATGCATTCATCTTAAAAAAGAAAGATGCTTCGACTAATCCTACAGGGATAAGTAAAACTATTCGTGAGCAAATGGCATCGCGACATGTAATCACGATATCCTACGAAACTGATCAATTTCACACAGAAGTCGAGCGAGTATATGTGCAGTATATTCAGGGGGAGAGTGTGATATTTAGTTATACCATAATACCTGAAGTATCTTGGGGATTGGATGTTGTTTCCCCATCTACACCGAAAACCGTTGAGCACAAGAAACCCAAGCTTAGGATGACGAAATCAGAAGCAATATAATGAAACTATGAGCGAAACAGTTAATAATAAGTTTTTGGAGTTAGCTAGGCATTTGCGTCAACTTACTCAAAAAGAGGCTGCCGACATGCTTGGTGTATCGCAAGGAAAACTCTCAAAAGCTGAAAAAGGACTGCAACCTCTCCCCTTAGAAATAATAGAACGATTACCAGAAGTTTTCAATCTTCCTCTTGGATTCTTTTTTCAGCCAACAGACTCATCACAAGTAGGACATTACTATTACCGCAAACAAATGACCATACCTGCAAAAGTCCAGGACGCCATAGATGCTCAGATAAGAGTTCAAAAAATGGCGATTGATCAAATGTTTGACGCGGTGGAATTGCCGGAATTCGATTGGAATTTGATGCAACCAACAGATGAGTTGCCTCCGAAGGAAATAGCTCGAAGAATACGTTACTCTCTAGGCATTCATAGGGGACCTATTGGTAATCTCACAATCCTGCTTGAAGACCATGGTATCATTATTCAAAAAATGGACTTTGGTACTGATAAGATGGACGGGTTGACTTCGGTGACTGATCGAGGCCATAAGGTGATTTTCCTTAATACTAGGATGCCTAATGATCGCACGAGATTTTCTCTTGCTCATGAATTAGGACATCTCATTATGCACCTCAATTTTTTGCCATCAAATCCGGCCATTGTTGAAGACGAGGCTAACGAATTCGCTTCTGAATTTTTAATGCCGGAGCAAGAAGTGAAACCATTATTGAGGTCATTAACTCTTCCAATTTTAGGTAAATTAAAAAGTCAGTGGGGAGTATCTATGCGTGCTCTGATCCGTCGTGCTCGAGATCTTCATACTATCGACGATAAAATTTACAGGAACTTTCAAATTCTTTTCTCCAAAAAAGGATATAATAAGCGTGAACCAATCGCACTGCCATTCGAACGTAGCAATCTTATCCATGATGTAATCGACTTATACCGAACAGAGTTGAGTTATACTGAACAAGACTTATCTACAATAGGAAACATTTCATGCGAGGATTTCATGCATTGGTTTATTCACAATAATTCTCCAATATTCTCATTTAATCCATCGTTCATCGGCATTAAGAGAAACTAATATCGTGAACAAGCAGCAGTTAGCTAATAAGATATCGTCGGCAGCAAATATAATGCACTCCAAACTTGCAGCGAATGAATACAAAGATAATATTCTTGGCTTCATTTCCTACAAGTATTTAAGAGAGTGTGTAGGGTACAAAGTGACGATAAAAGCTATTGAATCCGATTCCGCTGCGCTAACTAACTGTTCACAGAACAAACACTCTTGTTTGATTAATTGATTTAAGCTATAAAAACGAGACCAATTGCAGGCAATGATTATAAAAGAGAACCTTAAAGAAGTACTGTTATCTCTTGGTTTTACAACTGAGGACGGAATACTCGTGAATACATTGGTTAAAACTTTTCCCAAATCGGGCGCGACATTATCAGTCGATTTCGATCAGGAAAAGATTAATTATCCTGAAAGTATTGAAGCCGATAGAGATACTACCAAGAATTTCTCTCATAATGAAAATTTTGTTGTTCTCGAATGCGTATGTAATCTTTTGAATCAAGGCTATAGGCCCGAGCATATTGTGCTCGAACCATCCACCCCTGGAGGTCGAGAAGATGGCAACTATTATTGCGATATACTTGTAAAGGATAATGATGGCCGTCCTTTTATGCTTATTGAATGTAAGACAACTGGCGACGATAAAGATGAGTTTGCAAAGGCATGGAAGAAAACTCTAAATGATGGTGATCAGCTATTCAGATATTATAACTCATACCGTCAGGCTCAGTATATATGTCTCTATACTTCGGATTTCATTGATGGGAAAATCAAACCGGACTATCGGTTAATCAAGATGACTGATAATGATGAGCAAATTTCATCGGAATCAGAAACTCGGAGTTATTCAGATGTGACAATTGATGGAGGTGATTATAGAGAATATTTCGAAGTATGGAAAAATACATACGAGCAAGATTATCTTGTAAGCGGCGTTTTTGAAAACGAAAATTCAAGGCCATTTGAAATAGGCAAGATGGCCTATAGTGTCGAAAACGACCTGAGATCTGTCGATTCGGAAGAAATCAAAAAAAAGTATAATGAATTTGCCGTCATTCTTCGTCAGCATAATGTTGGAAGTCACGAGAATGCGTTTGATAAACTTGTGAATCTATTCCTTGCAAAAGTCGTTGATGAGACAAATAATCCAGAAGATTTACATTTTTACTGGAAAGGGACTGCCTATGATGATGACTTTTCACTTCAGGATAGATTGCAGAGACTTTACCGGGATGGAATGAAAAAGTTCCTTGGTGAAGAAGTTACATATATTGAGAACAGTGAGATTGACAAGGCGTTCCGATGGGTTGTCAATGATATTGACGCGACAAAGAAAACTATCAAAGAGTATTTCCGTGCACTAAAATTCTTTTCAGACAATGATTTTGCCTTTATTAGTGTTCATAACGAACGATTATTCAGGCAAAATGCCGTCGTACTTAGGAAGATTGTGAAGATGATTCAAAATATTCGTCTGAGGACCAATGAATCATATCAAAATCAGTTGCTCGGAGATTTATTTGAGGGATTTTTGAATAAAGGCGTGAAACAAAGCGAGGGACAATTTTTCACTCCAATGCCAATCGTGAGATTTATCGTCTCTGCTTTACCTCTGGAAAACATCATAAAGGATAATCCCGAACCACCTTATGCCATAGACTATGCTTGTGGAGCAGGGCATTTTTTGACCGAATATGCATTTCGCATAGATGGTTTTATCACGGAATATCATCCCGAATTACAGTCAAAAGATTATTATTCAAGAATCTACGGTATAGAAAAAGAATATCGTTTGTCCAAGGTATCAAAGGTTTCTGCTTTTATGTATGGTCACGATGATACACATATTATATATGCCGATGCCTTGGGAGAGATAAGCGAGGTTAAGGATGGAACTTTTAGTGTCCTCGTTGCAAATCCACCTTATGCAGTATCTGGATTCCTTGAAACGCTTTCGGAGAAGGAAAGAAGGAAATATTCACTATATAATAGTGATCTAAATATCGATAAGAATAATGCTATCGAGACATTCTTTATAGAGCGTGTTGCCCAACTACTCAAATCGGGAGGGGTAGCCGGTATCATATTGCCTGTTTCTGTTTTGACTAAAGACGGAATCTATTCTCATGCCCGAGAGATAATATTAAAGTATTTTGACATTATTTCTCTAACGAAATTTGACAAGAACACATTTGGCAAAACTAACACAAGCACTGTTACAATATTTTTGCGGCGTAAAGAACGGAATACGCCAGACAGTGAACATTTTGAATCAAGAGTTAGCGATTGGTTTAGTGGCATCTCTGATTCGGACTATGTTTATCAAGATGAAGAAATCTTGCAGGAATACTGTAATCACATGGGTTATAACCTTGAAGATTACAAAATGTTTCTTCAAGGTAGTATTACTGATTCCATCAAAAAGGCTGAGATGTTTGAGGCGTACTATGCAGCATTCAATGGCACAACTAGAAATGCCATGAAAGGTGTAGTAGGAGAAGCAAAGAGAATCCGAACACGATTTAAATCTCAGGAAACGACAAGAGCCTATAAAAACAAATCGGATGATGAAAAAAATCGCATTAAACAAGAGATGTTCTATTCTTTTGTAAAAGCGATTGAACGAGACAAAGTATATTTCTTCATGCTTGCCTTTAATGCTCCATGTCCTGTTGTAATAGTCAATATGCCATCCGGGACAAATGAAGGAAAGAAATTTTTAGGCTATGAATGGAGTAACACAAAAGGGAATGAAGGGATTAAATATCTTCATGTTGTTTCGTCTCACAATTCGGACGATGATTCCGAAAATGCGGCTGATGACGATACAATGCAACAAATTCGTGGTATAAACGGCATTGTTACACCATTATTTAATCCTGAGAATTTATCGGATCCCGATAAAATTAACAGCTTAATTCGACAAAATTTTCTTGGAGAGGATTTCTCAATACCTGAAGAATGTGCTGAATATGTGACATTTGGGAATCTGGTAGATATGCTTGATTTCAAATCAGTCGCATTCAAGAAGGAAATAAAAACTAATGTAACTCTTAAAGTCGAAGTTAAGAGTAAATTCCCGATAGTCAAACTGAAAGATTATTGCGAGTGCATCAATCCATCCAAAGATGAGATTAGAGATGTCCCTAAAGATACTGTAGTTTCTTTCATTGAAATGTCATCGCTTGGTTTTGGCAAGATTGAATCAATGGAAGATCGGACTATAGCAGAATTATCTGTTGGTGGGTACACATATTTCAGAGAAAATGATGTCCTTATTGCTAAAATTTCCCCATCAATGGAAAACGGAAAATGCGGCTTGGCTATAGGATTGACAAATGAACTGGGTCTTGGTAGTACCGAGTTTCATGTCATAAGAGGAAAAAACAAGTATCAGTCTAAATTTATCCTTGAATATCTTAACCGAGAATATATAAGACGCATTGCTGCATCAAATGAAACAGGATCAAGTGGACATCGTAGAGTGCCCGAGAATTTCTATTCTCATATGCCAATACCTAAAGTTCCTGATACGGTGCTAAAAAAGATTTATGACGAATGTTCTGTTTTGGACGAAGAATATTCTGAAAATGAACAAAAGATTCAAGACGCATTGACAAAACTAACTTCTATTTCCTCAAACTTATCAGGAGTACAAACACATATTGGAAATATATGTAGAATCAATGAGTTATCAATCAATCCAGAGGCAACGCCGGAAAGGGAATTTACATATGTTGATATTGATGCCATTCAAAATGGGACGGGAATAATCAATTGGAATAAAGCAATCCTTGGAAATCAAGCCCCTTCAAGAGCAAAAAGACTAGCCTTACCGGGTTCTACTTTGATTTCGACGGTTCGGCCGAATCTTAAAGGCTTCGCATTTGTAGCGACAGAACATCCCAATGCTGTATATTCTACAGGATTAGCCATATTAAAATCAAAAAACACCGCTTTGTTAGAAGATAAAATGATTTATTATCAATTTATGTATTCAGACAAGATGTTTAGACAAATGGTTGAAGCGATGCCGCAAGGTAGTTATCCAAGTATTAATGTTGCGGACATATCATCATTTGAAATTATAACTGATATCAATAATGCCGATTCTGTTTTGACGGAGTTGAATAACTTAGAGGATAGTTTAAATACTCTAAGAATGCGACAAATAAACATTCCGTCTGAGAAGCGAATGATACTAGATAAATATTTAATCTGAGATAATTATGATAGATAAAAATACATATATTCCATTTTCAAGGCGCAATGGAATAATTTCATTGCCTGAAAAGGATACAGTAATAGATTTCCCAAATTATATTTTAGCTGCAATACGTAACCAATCTTACGAATTCTTCAAAAATGTCTTACATGGTTTGTATATGAATCATTTTGAAGATTTCATTGCTATAAAAAAACATATATGGTGCTATTATTTCAATAGAGATTTGCAAGAATTATGTCATGACAGGTCTAACGATATTAATTTCATACTTGAATGGTTAGCAGATTCTCTTGATAATGTGCATTTGCGGTGGTTTCACAAGCTAGATATTCTCGAGTTATATATTAATCTTTTGAATGATCTTTTAATTCAGGAAGTAAAAGATTCTGAAAAAAAAAGTTTCATCGAAGCGCATACAGCATTTCACAAATGGATTGGCAATCTAAACGACGAATTTGCAAGATTACATTACGCATACCGCATTGTAAGTCTTCAGATAGTAGAGATTACTTCTCCTATTGAAATAGGGGCTGTAGAAGCAGCTATAACTGAAGGGAAAGATAGTGTCTCTACTCATTTAATGGCAGCTTTACAACATTACAGCCACAAAATAAATCCAAATTATAGAAATTCGATAAAAGAATCGATATCTGCCGTTGAAGTTATATGTCGCGAAATTACAGGTAAAGACACCTTAGGTTCAGCTCTAAACGAACTTGAGAAGAAGGGAATAGCGTTTAATTCTCAACTTAAAACGGGATTTAACAACCTATATAATTACACCAATAATAAGGACACTGGAATAAGGCATGCACTCATGGATGATTCTCATATCCCTGAACAAAAAGAAGCATTGTTTATGTTAGTTTCATGCAGCGCATTTGTCAACTATTTACGGGCCATCAAAACTAAGATTGACTCGAATAATTGATGAGTCAAATTTAATCAAGTGAGTAATTTAGACGACTATATTACTTAATTAAGTGATTGAAGATTATGACAACTGACGACTCGACATACAGGCAGCTTTTTTACTCGTTAATTCAGCATAAGGAATCGGAAGTGGTGGAGTTCAAGAAGGCGGAGAATAACTTCGACTTCGATGACCTCGGTAAGTATTTCTCGGCATTGAGCAATGAGGCGAATTTGCGTGGTATTCCTTTTGCGTGGCTCATATTCGGCTACGATGAAAAGAAACATGAAATTGTCGGCACATCGTATAAGAATGGTGAGGGTGCGCTGAACAAGGTGAAGCAAGACCTCACTAATAATATGAATGACGGTCAGACATTCCGAGAGATTATTCCTGTCGAAGTTGACGGTAAGCGCATACTGATGTTCAAGATTCCTGCCTCACCGAGAAATATCGTGATGAAGTGGAAATGTATCGCCTACGGTCGTGACGGCGAGAGTCTGAAGCCGCTCAATCAGTCTAAACAAGATGAAATCCGCAATCAGACTCCATATCGCGATTGGTCTGCCGAGATTGTGCCCAACGCTACGCTTGATGACCTTGATGAGGTTGCGATAGCCAAAGCCCGCAAGATGTTTAAAAAGGTACATAGCCGGATTCCGGTTGCCGAAGTCAACGGTTGGTCTGATGACAAGTTTCTCAGCAAATGTGGTCTTATGATTGACGGCAAGCTGACACGTGCGGCCATTATTCTTTTAGGCAAGAGTTTTTCGGAGTATCTGCTGAGGCCGGCTGTCGTACAAGTTACATGGACGCTACGCGACAAGAACAAGGATGTTGTTGATTATGAGCATTTCTCCGTGCCATACATACTGACAGTCGATGAGATTCTTGCCAAGATTCACAATCTGACATTGCGCGAGATGCCGGGTGGCACATTGTTCCCCGACACGATGAAGCAGTATGATGACTATACTATCCGCGAAGCACTTCACAACTGCATCGCCCACTCAAATTACCAGCTTCAGCAGCGTATAAATTTCGTTGAGAATCCCGAATTCCTTTACTACTCCAATGCCGGTTCGTTCATCCCGGGGTCATTAGAAGAGGTTCTGAGCACTGATGAGCCACAGAAGTTCTTCCGCAACGACTGTCTTTGCCAGGCGATGGTGCATTTCAATATGATTGACACTGTAAGTCGTGGCATCAAGAAAATGTTCACCGAGCAGTGGCAGCGTCGCTTCCCCATGCCGGATTATGAGATTGACAATGACAAGCAACAGGTAGCTGTCCGCATTTACGGGACATCCATAGATGAGCGTTACACCAATATGCTCAAGAATAACGATTCGCTTACCCTTTGGGACTGCATCTCTCTTGACGCTATCCAGAAGGGTCATCGTATAGACGAAACGGTCGCGCAGGATATGATTCAGCGCGGTCTCATCGAAGGCGAAGCTCCAAACTACCGTATCTCTCTGACAGTAGCAAAGAATACCAAGCAACTTTCCGGTTATACCCGTATTGTCGGGTTGGAGCGTGATAAGATAAAGCACATGGTGCTCCAATATATTCAGAACGCTGGTGTGGATGGTGCCAAGCGCAGTGACATTATGGAATATCTCGCTGGCACTCTCCCCAGCCGCAACACTCCCGAACAGAATGGTCAAATGGTCGGTAATATTCTCAAGGAGTTGGCATCTGAAGGCAAAATCCAATCGATTAAACAACGCTGGTATGATATGAAAACCGAGTAGAAAGCAGTAGTTTGACCTGAAAACCGAGTAGTTCATACGAAAAAGCGAGTAGTTGGCGAGTAGTTCGACAATTATCCGAGTAGTTTACCCCAAAAGCGAGTAGTTATTGGGAACAGGCGTGTTATTTGTTTTCGTTGCCTTGACACCATAATTGTTGTGCGGAGGTATAAGAGGAGAAACCGCTGCTGCGCGAGGGCGTTTTGCACCGCCGCCCTTGCCTGAGCCACTTGCATCGCCGCCAAGCGTTTTGTCTCAGCATCGTATTGCCGTTTGTCGGAAGCTGTGAAGCCTTGCTGTAACCCGGCTCTGCGCAGTGCCTCCCGCGCTGCGTCCTGCGCCTCTGCCTTGTTTACCGTTACCTTTATCGGAAACTCCGGCTGTTTGAGCGCGGCGCGTATGGCGTCATGGAGATACTGTGTTTTTACGCCAAGAGCCAAATCCTTGCCCTTGTAGGACTCGACGGATTTTTTCAGCGATTCGGTGAGCTTCTTCGTGTCAAGCTCGATGCCGAGATTTTTCAGCTTCTTTTCAACCGCCTGTAAATCTTGGTCGGTAAGGTCTTTTAAGAATAACTCGTAATAGAGCGAACCTAAGTTTGGCATTTCCCTAAAAATTAAAAGAGACTATCGCAGACCGAAGTCTGAAATAAGGCTCAAGCCGAAATTCCGGTGCATTTTAACATATGCACCGGAATTTCGGCTTGAGCCTAGTTATCCTCAAAAAGCGAGTAGTTGGCGAGTAGTTTGACAGATTTAAGACAGATTTAATGTCTAAATTTAAAACGCCTTTGGCTTTTAGCGGATGTCAATTAACAAAATAAAGCAATAATCAAACTCTTTATTTGTTTGATTATCACCTTATTAGTTTTGAGCCGCGAGTGGGACTCGAACCCACGACCTTTTCGTTACGAATGAAATGC
>ERZ777011.3016-NODE-3016-length-11802-cov-2.915638_pt1 | contig 11802 bp, 10 predicted proteins | sample MGYA00374964_ERZ777011 | MGnify/ENA primary metagenome ERZ777011 (study PRJEB29310, sample SAMD00008975) | mouse gut metagenome | study: EMG produced TPA metagenomics assembly of the Metagenome analysis of fecal microbiota from mouse which was promoted...
GACTCATATCAACAAAGATTTTTTACCTGTAGACACAAGATTTTTTACAGCCTCCAAGACATCCAAATAATATAGTGACTGCAAATGTTTTTCTCCCCTGTGTCAGCCATGAGTACAGTCCCCACACATAGACCAGTGCAAATAGCACAGCCATGTAATCAATCATGGCTGTTCTGCTCCAAAATATTGTAAAAGGCGCAAATAAGTATACTGCGCAAATTATATATGCCGTTTTTCTATCTACAATTAAATCTGCAACTTTCTTCAATGCCGCCAAAGATAAATAGAAAATACACAAACTGACAAATCTACAGCAAACATCTATGTTCGTTCTATGAAATATTTTCATAACAAAATATACAACTGATTGATAGATTGGAAACTCCATGGGCGCCTGCCACGGTTGTCCAAAAACGGGCAATTCATATCTAAATAAAGACCAGCCATCGTGCAAATAACTCTGAATAGTAATTGCTACCTGAGTTTGACGAAAAGCATGTCTATCCCCCCCCCAAGGGAAAATGTAGATTCAGAATTCGTAACAAAAAGGATAATAGCAAAACAATCCCTACGGGTATCCATTTCTTATTTTCTTTTATAATTTGTACCCATTTACCACTTCTAGTATTATCCATATTCGTCATACCTTCTTAATACTCTACCGCTATCTCAATTCCTTCCGGCGCCTCAATATGAATAGACTCTATATTCGTCCATGAGGGATTTGCCTTATAATATGAATCCTCTATATTATAATAGATTTCGTCTGTATTCACAAGAAGATTTATCGTATCATGGAAACTCTCCCCTTCGATATTGACAAACTCTGCATCTACAGTAAGCGGTTCTTCTATATTACCATATTTTATCTTAATGAGATTTTCCTGATCAGGAGGCAGTTCCTGATAAAATTTATAAATATGCCTGTCTCTTAATCCGGGATATTGTATCAGAACATCATAATATTGCGCCAGCATATCCGTAAAGTCTGCAGAATGTGTTATCAACGTCGTATAATTGTCCTGTCTCAGAAATTCCGTAAAAAACCATTCGTTTATACTAACACCCGTTGTCATCATTCCTTTTCTATCAGCATAATAGAATATGGCCGGAATAGCATATTCCCCCTCTGTAACAATTCTCTCATCTGGTTCCGTAATAGAAGCAATGTAATATCCGCACGAGATATACTCACTTGCATATTCTTTCCGTTCCGATTTCATTATCGCATATTCTAAGTATTCACTGTTGGCATTAATCTGCGTATAAACTGTTATCGCTATGGCTGCACATAACCCTATTTTCCCGATTCTTTTCACAGACAATAATTTCCCCAACACCACATACAGGATAGAACCATACATAATGCTTAAAAAAGGCGACAAGGCGATCAGATAATAATCATGGAAATCATAAAGATTAAACAATGTGAATATCGTCAGAAAAACTGTTATGATACAACCCACTACTATATGTGTTATATGCGAATTTCTTTTTCTGCCAAACGACAGATATATCACTGCCAATCCGGCAGTCATCACTCTTCCGCCCATATACTTTGTCAAACGATCCAAATTCCTTATCCAATTAGAAAGTGTAAGTTTTTGTTCCCATGTACCATAATTCCACGACTTCAACATATTGGATGTCAGATCACGAGTGAAAACAGACTGATTTTTAACCGCATCGGCATATTTTATCCAACAAACTCCGGGGATTATCGGCAAAATACACAAAAATGCCAATATGAAAATCCGAACCTTATTTTTCATACAATATTCCCAGATGGCATATAATGTAACTCTCTGATATTGATTGTGAATCTCTTTGTAAAAATATCCTAAGATAAGAAATGCAAGAAAAAAGACATAAGGAAACATTGTAGTTGCCTTTTGCAAATAAGCAAGACATCCAAACAACAATGTTACTATATATGTTTTTCTCCCTTGTGTAAGCCATGAATACAATCCCCATACATAAATCAGCGCAAATAATACAGACATATAATCAATCATGGCCGCTCTGCTCCACAAAATTGTAAATGGCGCAAATAGGTATACTGTACAGATTACATATGACGTTTTTTTATCTACAATCAGATCCGAAACCTTCTTCAATACAAGTACAGAAAAATAAAAAATACACAGACTGACAATCCTGCACCAGACATCTATATTAGTCTTGTGCAATAATTTCATAACAAAATATACAACCGATTGATAGATCGGAAACTCCAGGGGAACTCTCCATGGTCGCCCGAAAATCGGCATTTCATATCGAAAAAAACTGAATCCATCATGAAAATAATTTTGAATTGTTATCGCTGTCTGTGTCTGCCTGGAAGAATGAAAATCTCCCCCAACAGGAAACCATAAATTCTGAATTCGCAATAAAAATGACAAAATCAAAACCATTCCTATGGCTATATATTTCCTGTTTGCCTTTATAATCCATATTAACTTGCCTTTATTATTTTTATACATATGTGTAACTGCCTCCTACCAACTTTCTGTCAATATTTTGATTTCTTCCGGCATATCTAATATCTATATGAATGAAACATTCTCACATAGACTATTTAGATAATAGTATATCTCCTTTTTATTGGCTAAAAAAATTTCATCGTAAAAATAATTTCCTTCTGTATCTGTGAACTCTACCCTAATCCCAACCGGCTTCATTTCCTCTTGCACCCATTCTAACTGCATATTTCAAATAATACTCATTTGTTCTGATCTGTAATGCAATGATTATATAACTATTTTCTCCTTATTCTTCATTCTATATGTCATTACATCTGTTCCTCCAAAAATTTTCGCAACTTTTTCCCAATCTCCTTTTTATCAAATTCCCTCCGTTTATCTTCGTAATTCAACCTTAAATCCTTATCAAAAAAAGAAACCTCTTTCAATTCTTCAATGTTACTATATCCTATTCCCTCTATATGATTCTCCCGTAGTAATTGTTCAGGAGCAATTGCTATTGTATCCAAAAAAACACATTCCTGGAGGACTCCTGAAGTCCGGTTTTGATACTGCTCCATATCATATGGAAGAACTGCATATTTTGCTTTGGCAACCGTATAATAGTATTCCTTCTCCGTCAAAATCTCATCTAAAACTACAATATTATCATTCTTATTATCCATCAACTGCTGATATTGTTTTTTATCATAAAAAAAACCTCGAATCTCCAACGGAAATCCATTTTTATTAAAAGCCTCCATAAGCGGTATAATTTGTTTGTAAGGTGACATCGTCCCCACGCACACGACCTTATTTTCCTTTTCTGTATTCTTATATACACCATATTTTCGAACATCATAATAATAGTCGGGAATATATAAAGTTGGTTTTCTCAAACTTTGAAACCCGGATTGTGTACTGATAATTGCATCTGCCTTCTGGAAACCCGAATAATAAATACGATTCAAAATACGTCCCATTATACTTTGTCCAAATGAATTTTGATAAATTAATACAATAATCTTAGGATATCTATTTTTTTTTCTTTTTCGGGGAACAAATAACTTTAAATATAATGCCAGAAAAAAATCCGTCCGATAAAACCACATTATATCATAATTCCGATTTTTGAATACCTGATGCAGATTATAAAACAGTTTAAATTTATCTTTTACTCTTTTCCAGACAGAATGTAAATTGTCCATACAGATGTTATATTTGAGCGTATATATTCTGTGAATATTTCTTGATGCTTCATGATCAATCTTATCTACCAGACATGGCGATAATGCCACACTGACTTCGTAATAATCCTGAATCAATTCTTTATATTCTTTTAATACTTTACTGGAATGTCCCACTTCATTTCCTTCGAAATTGCAGGTGCCATAATAATCTACCAATAGTATTTTCTTCTTCATAACTTTCTCCTCACTACCAATCATTACAATCGGAGTACCGCCTATTTCTTATAAAGCCATTTAAACTTATTGATTCCTATCATCTTTGAAAATAAAATACGAAACCAGGGACAAATCCTTGTTATAACATTCAACATATGGTAACAGAACATATAGACTCTCTGCCCATGCAAAAAGGGTTCATCCTTCCACGGAGACTTTTTAAAGTAATATTCATACTGCTTACGATACTTATTAAAATTCCCTGCAATCCATGGCCTTTCATCTCCCATGTAATGAATAATAACTGGATTATCCAATATTTCACCATGAAGTGCCGACGAACGGATATTATATGCCGGTTGCAGCTTCTTTACAAAATAATACGGAAAATAAGGTAGATTTGTAGATAGATTGTAAGTATAGTTTAATGTCAAAATCCTTTTCTTACAGCAATGATTAACAATATCCTGATCATTATATAACAATTGTCCATTCATACGCCGATAATAATCCATGAAAGATACTTCCAGATTCTCTGTCCGCCATAAGCCCAAATTTATTAGAAGGACTCCGGCATTATAATAGGTTTCATCCGTATTTAAGTCAATCAGGGCCTTTTTATCTGCCGGCATATATAGTTCAGGAACAGCTGCAATATAGTACTGACCAAGCGCCAGTTCATCCAGTTCCCTTATGGAACCGTTAACAATAATGTCACAGTCCAAATATAAGACGTTTTCTATATCAGCAGGAAGATATCTGCATAAAAACAGTCTAGATAACACAATCGGGTGAAAACCTGATGTATTAAAATGAAACGGAATCATTTTTTTAAATTGCGATACATCAATAAACTCAACCTTCCTCCGATACCGATTCGCTATTGCAGATAATTTGGATTTGTTCTCATCATTTATCTCCTGTGAAAGAATATAAATAATTATTTCCTTTAAATCCTGATTATGATCTAAAAGTGAGAACATGGATATTCCTAAGTATTTAGCATAATCATTATTTGATGCATAAACAATGTTCATACTCATAATTTACCTTTCTGTGAAACATATGGATAAAGTCATGCGTTCAATCTCAGTCTTTTGTCATCTTAAACGTTCTGATATATCTGCATTTTTAGTCTATCATATTTTGTTCGATTTTTCTCCATTTCGATAAAAACATTCTATTATACCGGCAATTTTCTTTGGCCAGAATTTGCAGAACATCGCGTAGTCTTCTTTCGATCTGTCATTGTCTGCAATGATCGCCGTCGTTGCTGAATCCTGATGTATCCTGTGAAACATCAGAATATCGGTACAATAAACAAAAGACCCCTTCCGCCTTGAAATCTTCTCCCATGCCTGCCAGTCCACATTGCTTCTGTAGCCGGGTTCGAATATCACTTCCGGGAGATTCTCTTTCACATAGGTTACGGATGGACAGCAGATCGGAGAGCCAAATGAAAGGATCCTTCTTCTGACAAAACGGCTTCCCTGCAAAATATGAAACCGCAGTGGTAAAAGCATAATGCGCTTGATATTTAAAAGTTTATTGCTTATTACTCTTTCTCCATCCCGTATTTCTCCATAATCGGCGAAAGAAATCAACGGCCGGTGTGCACGATTTATTTTTTCCAGATTTCTCTGCGCAAAAAAAGGTTCATAAATATCATCCTGATGTGCTATTGTCACTACTTTCCCCGACGCCTTTTGATAACCAAAATTCCAGTCTTCGGCTATACCTTTCGGACCTTCATTTATATAATATTTTATCTGATATTTTTCTACTAAGGCATTAATATGCTCATTGGGGGTAGATGTTACTAAAATTATTTCTGTCGATATGCTCTGCACAAATAATGACTGAATACATTCTTCCAGATAGGGACTTTCCCCGTAAGCACATATCACAAATGTATACTCAGACTCGTCATAATAGTTCCCATTCATATTCACAGTACCTTTTATTTCCGATCTTTTTTTCATCATTCCTGTTTTTTGTTCTGCTCCAATTCCCGGATCCGCTTGTCCAGAATGCCAATCTCCTGCACAAGCTGACGGATCTTCACATTCTGTCTGGATGCAATGGACGTCAGCGCCATCATAATCATAAGCATAAAACCAATACAGATACTAAACAGGCCGTTCATATTATCTTCAATACCGAGTATACGGATAATATATCCCAGAAGTTCAGGATAAACCACAAGAATGCCAAGCACTGCGCCTGATAGGAGCCAAAGCAGCGTATATTTCAGATTCAGAGCTCTCTGCTTCAACAAATACAGTATGATTATAAAATAGCATATCACGGCAATAATCAGCGTAACTCTTAAACTTGAAGGGATCATACCTACACCTTACCTCCTGACTCCATAGCTTAACCGACATACAAGAATCGCCACAGTTACTTTAATCATATAATACACTGATTTGCGAAACGTGATCGAACTGCTGCCGCCTTCTCTCGCATGCATCTGCACCGGCACTTCCATGATCCTGCCTCTGTTCATGATCGCCGTAACGATCGCCTCCGGCTCCGGATAATCAGTCGGATAATCATCCACATATATATTGATAAAACGTCTGTTTACCGCTCTGTAGCCGCTCGTAACATCCATTATTTTCCTGTTAGTCGTCAACCGGATCAGAAAACTCAAAAACTTAATCCCCATCCTTCTGATTCCCGATGACTGAAATCCTTCCTTCTCCAGAAACCGGGAACCGATCACAATATCCGCATTATCCGCTAAGAGAGGTTCTATCATATCATTCAGATAAGCAATATCATGCTGTCCATCCCCATCCATTTGTACTGCGATATCATACCCATTTCTTTTGGCATACATATATCCGGCCTGTACCGCACCGCCTATCCCCAGGTTTATCGGTAAATTTAAATAGCAAAAATGCCGTTCTTTGCAGATCTCCAACGTAGAATCTCTAGAACCATCATTAATAATCAGATAATCAACGGCCAAAAAACCGGTAAAGGTTCCTGCCGCGGTCTGTGAATCCAAATGTTCTATCACCGCAGCAATATTTTCTTCTTCATTATAAGCCGGAATAATGATCAGAACTTTAGTTTCTTCCTTATCCATGGCAATCCCCATTCTTTCAGCAGTAAATACAGACTACAGTAAAAAATACCCATTGCATATACCATATACCTTTGCAGGCCGATAAAAACCAGATTGATAATACCGACCATCATCAAAATGAATCCTACGGTAACGAGCGCAAATACTGCCGGCTTTTTATCCTCATGGTGTCTCATACAGTATATCACTCCTGCGATATCTATGGCAAACAGAAACAAAGTAACGATATGGCACAGCAGATAGATTCTCCCTATTTGAAAAAAAACGCTGCTGATAAATCCCGAAACCATCAGTCTCATCGTATGATAGAGATATCTGTCGAAATGCCTCAACAATACTTTCATGCCAAGTTCCCTGACTGTCAGAACAGGATCCAGCGAAACCTCAGGGTGTTCCTCAAGGTATGCCAGTATCTCGGCATAGGCTATTCCGGCTATCTTATCCTTGACCAGATCCTGCCATATATACAGATCCTGTCTGGCATATTCATAACGGTATTCCAATTCATCTATCGCATTATAGGCCCTTCGAAATATTTCCTGCATCTCCGGCGCATCAAACAGATTAACATCTTCTTCATCCGCTTCATACAGTCCGCGGATTACAATGAGTTGTGTCATCTGGGACATAGTTTCTTTTGGTGCACCTGATACTGACTGTGCCTCTTCATCTTTTTCACTTCCGTCGCTTACAATTTCGCTGCCGCCCTCAGCCGATTCTTTCTGTTCACTATATGGATCGTCTTCCGCTTTTTGTTCTATCCGTGCGATAGCCGGTACCGCATAAGAAACATAACAGGCACGAAGCTGATAGATCAAAGCCGCCAATATACAGGCGCAGACGATACCGATACATAAATTGGGCACTGCCCTGGCCAAGCGTCTTCCCAATTTGTTTATTTTTCCCTCTTTATCTTCTCTGTCTTTCACAAACTCCACGCAGACATAAAACACTGCCGTAACGATCAGCAGGAAAATCAACTGGCTTCTAAGCAGTCCCATCAAAACCGCCGTCATGGTAACCCAAAATATCCATTTTCTTTTTTTATCAAATACATACTGTAATACAAAAACAAAATAAATATAAATAAGCGCGTACGCAATGCTTTCCGTCATAATCTGGTGGGTGATCCATACCCTCGGCAATTCAATGGAAAAGGGCAGCATAGTAAAGAAAAAGCACAGAACCGTTTCCGCAAACCGCATTCTGAATGTATTCTGCAAATAAAAAACAAATATCATCGTACAAATAATTGCAAACAAAGATTGTATCACGACCGCAGCATCCAAATACAGCACTTCCCCGAAAATACAACGGATTCCAAACAGAAAGAGTGGATATAAAGGCATAACGCCGCCATTTTGCAATGTCGGATCCATATAAAAGGCGGAATCTTTCTCAATCACGACCCATTCCTGCCCTAAGAGCAGATAGAATATCCCCCCTATCGCAGCCAGAACAACCGCCTGAACCCATTTCTTTTGAAAAAATACAGACTTATTTCTCTTTACCGGTTCACTCTGTGTCATCGACTCTGTCCTTTCTTTCACTTCTTACCGATCAATCATTTTCACTGCCGGTTTTTCCACCTACGGTTTTTCTGCTGTCAGCCTTGTCAAAATCTTCTCTATCTGTCTGTAGTAAGCGCCAAACTGAAAATCATCCTTCACATGCCGGTAAGCCGCCGCCCCCATTCTGATCAGATTTTCTTTATCACAGATGATCTTTTCAATTTTTTCTTTGAGATCTTCTTTGTCATTGTCTGCAAATACATATCCCGTCACCCCATCCTCAATATAGCCTGCCGTACCGTTATCACTGCCGCTGATGGCAGGCACGGAAAACGCCATTGCCTCCAAATGGGAAACGGCCGCCGGTTCGTCGGTGCTTGGAAGCACGAATACGTCCGCTTTTTTATACTGCTCTGCCACAGCCGCCCTGTCCTGATTGGTCAAAAGAGTGACTGCACTCTCTAACCGGTGTTTTTTCACATAAGCGCTCACCTGTGCGTAATATTCTTCGTGAAAACGGTTCGACATTTCTCCCGCGATCACAAGATGCAGCGGATAGTCCGGGAGCAGTTCTTCCACAGCTTCTATCATCATCTGTAAATTCTTACGTTTCTGATATTTCCCGATACAGAAGATATTAAAACGGCCGCCGGCAAAATAACGTTTTTCCTCCGGACTGCACTGCGGCTCCATTAAAAAAGGAGTAAAATAGGCGTCCTCATCCCGTGTCAGTCCGGTATAATCAATCCCGACCGCATCTACCGGTGTAATACGGTATTTCGGTGTCATTTTCCATACCAGCTTATGTGCCTGATCCAGCGTTCTGGCTTTTTCCCATACCGGCGTCTGGTTATAAAGGATCGTCGGTATCCTATAATGTCTGCAAAGCACATTCATACAGATGGTATACAAAGAACGTTCTCTCAGGACCGCCACATCCGGCCGGAACCTTTTCAAATATCCGGCCAGTTTTATCATCGGGGGAATACCGTATTTCAGTCGAATATCCATAGCCGTCGAATCATGCTTTTTTATCACATGAACATAAAAATGATAAAATAGCATAAAAACTCCGGAATAACCGATTACGTCGGGTTTTATACAGGCGTAGTCCTCTACTTTTCCGGCATACTGACTGATAAATCTGACCTCATGCCCGTTTTCTATCCAGCCTTTCATGATAGCGGCCTGATTCGTATGGTATCTGGGCGCCAGATACAGGACTTTCATACGTGCCATTTTAACACCATGCCTTTCTTTAATCTGTGACCCGCCGCTTAATCTGCGTAAGATACTCATGGTATCCCGCATCCCGATTGGCTTTCTCACCGACAACACCGTGCTTGGCAATTTCCTCTTTACACGGCGCCTGATGCAGATACCATTCATATTCCATGTCAAGATTTCCGATATCCAGCGCCCGGTAACCTTCCAGAAAAAGTTTTTCGACTAAAAATTTGGCCGCTACGCCAAGAGAAACCAGAAACAATCTGTCCCTCGGATATTCTTTACAATATGCGAGCAGCTCATCCAGTTTCCTGTAGGCATCGCTGCTTGGCCCGATAATTCTCTCCACACTTTTGGCACTGTCCAACAGATCATTTCCTACACCGTTATGTGTCCGTTCCCCTTCCACGATAACGACGTCTTTATTTTTCCAGATCTCCTTTATTTTCAGGGCCTGGCTTCTGCATACGCTTTTATCCTCCAGTGCGTAATAAAACCTTGATACGGATGTGTTATAATATACTCGTTTCGGATTGCAGTATTTTTCATAGACTTTCCGTGCAAAAAACAGATGATCCTTCCAGAACTGTCTCGCCTCTTTCCGGTAAAAAGACAGATCTTCGAATATCTCCGGTATCGTGACTAACATATTCTCATGTTCATAGGCCAGCAGTCTTTTCAATCCTTCAATGATCTCCGGTTCCACCTTCTGTAATTTCAGGCTTCTTCCCCGGATCATCGTGATCTCGCCATCTCCGAATCTTATCATGCTCTTCTCCGTACGGATCAGTTCGTCTATCGTCTCTTCAACGCTGTGCACTTTGATACTGCACTTTTTAAGATCTGACCTGTAAAGCATATAATCAAGCTGCGCCAGCATGTCTTTTATCAATCGCTTCATTCTTTATGCTCCATATTTACCCCGGTGAAAGTAAGGCTGTCTCTTCCAAAACACCCCTGTTTCAAGATATCCTTTTATTTCAATACTTCTTCCTTTTTCCTGCTCTCTACTCTGCCGTTCCCCACTTCATAGATCACATCGGCGTTTTGGATCGTCGTAAGCCTGTGGGCGATGATGATCATTGTCTTTTCCCCGTGCAGATTTTCTATCGCTTCCATGACTGCAGATTCCGTATCATTGTCAAGCGCGGAAGTCGCCTCGTCTAAAATCAGTATTTCCGGATCATGGTAAAGCGCTCTTGCGATACCGATGCGCTGTCTTTGCCCTCCGGACAATCTGACACCTCTGTCACCCACAAAAGTATTCAGTCCTTCCGGCAGACTGTCAACAAAATCATACAGCTGTGCCTGTCGCAATGCATTGATTACGGCCTGCTCGTCTATTTCTTTCTTATCGATGCCAAATGCAACATTATTGCGGATGGTATCGTCCGATAAGTAGATCGTCTGCGGTATATAACCAATCTCTTTCTGCCAGGTAGGCAGATTCTTATATACGTTCATTCCGTCGGCATAGATTTTTCCATACTGCGGCGCCAAAAGTCCCAGCAAAATATCGGCCATCGTGGATTTGCCGGCACCGGAAGCCCCGATAAAGGCCGCCGTCTGTCCTTTTTGAATGGCAAACTCCGCGTGTTCGATCACGTTGGTATCCCCATCGGGATAATGATAGGTTACATTTTTTACTTCGATCTTTTCTTTCAGCTTCCATGTTTCATCTTTATCACTGCGCTGTGTCTCTTTTTTGCCGGCTTCGTTCAGTTTCTCTACCGCACGCAGATCGTTATAGATCAGTTCCAGTGACGGCATCGCATACAAGACCGCCGATAAATGTTCGTTGATCCTGCCTACGGAAGGCAGAAGCCTGAATGCCGCTAACACGGCAAGCTGCGGCACGAAATCCACCAGATCTTTCTGTCCGAAAAAGATCTTAAAGATAATCGCTAAAAGCAGTCCCGTCATGCTGACCATTTCGATAATATATTTCGGTATGACGCCTATCAGACGGTTTAAACGAAGCACTCTGACATATTTGGCAAAATAACCGTCGTAGTGCCTGATAAAACTTTCTTCCCGGTTCAACACCTTGATCTCTTTGATACCGCTGGTCACGGCGCTGAAGTTTACAAAGGCGGAGC
>ERZ777011.3018-NODE-3018-length-11792-cov-3.149272_pt1 | contig 11792 bp, 9 predicted proteins | sample MGYA00374964_ERZ777011 | MGnify/ENA primary metagenome ERZ777011 (study PRJEB29310, sample SAMD00008975) | mouse gut metagenome | study: EMG produced TPA metagenomics assembly of the Metagenome analysis of fecal microbiota from mouse which was promoted...
AAACCCCCGCCGACGACACATCCCGTTTTCAGCGGACGCAGCCCCCGGACAACCGAAGCCGACAGCAGCCCCGAAACACCCTGCCCCCGTTCAGGCATCCGGACATACTCCCCCGCATTCCACTTCCACTCCCCTCACCACCCGATACCGGCACGTCGCAACGCCCCCGGCCCCGTTCCCGCAGAATTCCGATACCAACGCGACATCCCTCTCCCCGACGAACGCGGCGAATCTCCCTGCCCATGAAGGAAAAATAAAATCCGATTAGGTTTCATGTCAACAAAATAAAATCCTATCTTTGTCAGGATATGACGCCGGGCAGCAAGCGTCCCGAAGAAGCAGCGGACGAAAAAATATGCCACGATCCGCCTCGGGCATGCAACAAACCGACTCTCCGGTGCGTCTGATAAGTATACGTAACCATTAATCATATTCCATTAACAAGCATTACCATGAAAAAACTCTTATTGCTGGCCCTGTCCGCCGTGACGGCCGCACTGACTGTTTCCTGCACAAACACGCCACCGGAGCCTCCGGTGGGTGGCAGCAGCTACAAGTTCACGACCGTGAGCGATGCCGTATACCGCGGCGAGAAGTTCGGCGATGGTAGCGGTTTCTACACCTTCACCCTTTCCGACGCCGAGGGCAACACACTGCACATCGACTGCTTCGGCAATGTAGCGTCGAACGCCGTCAATCCCCGTTTCAACACGGGCGAATACAAACCCGGTTCGATAGCCGACCACGCATCGCGCACCTTCGTTACGGCCACGTCCGCTACCGACGAATACGGCACCGTATTCACCCAGGGCGACAAAGCCTATCCCATCGACGGGGGTAGCATGAACGTTTCCACCCAGGGCGGCAGTTTCAGCCTCAACATCGAGTTCACCTCCGGGGAAACGACCATCAAAGGCACTTTCGAAGGCTCGCTGAAGTTCGAGGGAAAACCCGAGGTCAGTCCGCGTAACCCCAAACCCAGTCCCCGCCCCGTAAGCGAACTCTTCGGCGCATACTACGGCAAATACAACAACAACGACGCGACCGCCGGTATGTTCATCTTGCAAATGGGCTACTTGGGCAACCTGGAGACCGGCGCCAACGTAGAGGCGCTTCAGTTGCAGGGCTTCATCCCGTTGCAGGAGGATAACGAGAACGTCATCCTGCCCGTAGGCACCTACACGATCACCACCTCGACCACCGCCACCGAGCCCTTTACCCTGCTCGCCGGCGGCATCGACATCCAGAACGGCTACCAGGGCACCTACGAATTCTACACCGACGCCACCACGAGCATCACCAAAGGATACATCATCAGCGAAGGCACCATGACCGTAGAGAAGAACGGCGAGGACTACAAGATCTCCGCCAACTTCAAAGGCAAAAGGTCCGACTCGAAAAGCATCTTGATGGACACACTCGAAGAGGTAACCTACCTCTACGAAGGTCCGCTCACCCCGCTGGTCAACAGCGCCGACCCGATCACCAAACTGGAAGGTCCCAAGCAGCTCGGCGAGATGAAGACCAAAGCGCTTCTGCAGGTGATTCCCAAGGCAGCCGGCGAATACACCGCATGGCTCTACTACATCTTCGGCGAGGGTGTTTCCTATACGCTGGTCGACAACACGCTCGACATGACCGGTACGGGCGACCTCATGATGCTCGCCATCTGGGGACCGGCGCAATCTACCGACAATCCCGTAGGCGAATTCAGGATGAGCCCCGGATACGGACTCCTCTACGAGAAAGGTAGCGCAATGCCCGGCAACCCGCTGCTCGGTGCGAATATCGACCCGCAACAGGGATGCTGGTACACCCACGTAGTAAAACAGGGTTCCTCCCTTTCGATAGACAATTATGCCGGTGCCATGCCCGACCAGGGCCGCATCATCACCAAGCCGGCCGAAGACGGCACCAACCAGATCGTGGACTTCCTCTTCTACGACAAGAAGGGCAACGAGGTTTCCGGTGTCTTCGAAGGTCCGATCGAAGTAGTGAAGGCAAACCGCTCGACGGCTTCGGCAGACGCAGGCTTCTATGTGCCTTCGTTCCCGATCGCTCCCGAAGCGGCTCCGGCCACTCCCTTCCGGGTACGGTTCGCGAACTGATACGCAAAGAACCGCATACAATTCCGACAGACGGCACCGAACGGTGCCGTCTGTTTTTTATCGCCCCCCGGAAGGAATGCCGCTGTTTTTGCTTATTTTTGACTACCTTTGTTTTCGGAAAGGCTTTCGTCCGCCGCCCGGCGGCATTCTTCGAAGGACGGAAGCATTGTTGAACCGATCACGGCGCTGTATGGACGATGGCAGTTGTAAAAACAAGAATCGCAGCGGTATCCTACCTGAATACCGTGCCGTTTATCTACGGTATCCGGCACGCTGACAAACTGCGTGCGGAGTTGCTTTTGGCCCCTCCGGCCGAATGCGCAAGAAATTTCATCGACAAAAAAGCCGACATCGCGCTCGTCCCCGCAGGGGCGCTGTCGCGCATGGACGACGCCGAGGTGATCTCCGATTATTGCATCGGCGCCGAAAAGAGCGTCCGGACGGTGACGGTGATGAGCAACGTGCCCATCGGCGAGGTTTCGGTCCTTTGGCTCGACTCGCACTCCATGACTTCGGCACTCCTGGTAAAGATACTCGCCGAGGAACTCTGGCATATCCGGCCCCGGTGGAAAGAACTCACCGACTATTCCGTGGCGGAACACCCCGCCGACGGAGAGGGGTTCCTCTTTATCGGCGACAAAGTATTCGGCTACGAGGGCAAATTCCGTTACACCTACGACCTGGCGGACTGCTGGAGGGAACTCACCGGCAAACCGTTCGTCTTCGCCGTGTGGGTGGCCCGCAAAGGAAGCGCCCCCGAGCTGATCGACGCCCTCGAGGAGTCGTTGGAACTAGGCGTGGAACGCATCTGGGAGGCCATCGTGGAGAGCGGCCACAGCGAAAAGGAGTATGCCTACACCTACCTGACGGAGAACATCGACTTCCTGTTCGACTACCAGAAAAGGCAGGCCCTCGAACTCTTCCGGGAAAAGAGCAAAAAATTCACGCCGCGCTCCAATCCGGGGTAAGTTGCGTCCGGGGTTTCGGGCCGAACCCGTGTTTGCGGTTCCGCTCCCGACAGAGCCATTGACCACCCACCCAAACGCAACCGACCATGATTACGATTTACCTGAAACAATACAACAAGATCGTCCGCAACCCCGACCTCAAGATATTCGACGAGCTGGGTTACGACGACATCCTGTGGATCGACCTGCTGAACGCCTCCATCAAGGAACAGAAAGAGGTCGAGAACTTCATGGAGATAAACCTCCAGACCCGCCAACAGGTGGAGGAGATCGAAACCTCGTCGAAATATTCCGAGACCGAGAACGCCATCTTCTCCAACGCCGACTTCTTCGTGCACTCTCCCGAAGGCATCACGGTGGAACCCGTCTCGTTCGTGATAAGCGAAGGGGTGCTGATCACCGTACGGCAGTCGGAATTCCGCACCTTCGCCGAAGCGGAAAAGAGGCTCCAGATCAATTCGAGGGGCTATACCACGGGCTACCACCTCTTCGTCTCCATTCTCGAGATACGTATCGACGCCGACGCCGATGCGGTGGAGGCCGTATCCAAACAGATCGCCACCCTCAGCAAGGAGATCGGCAGCCAAGACCGCGTCAGCCAAAACGAAATCCGTCACATCAACACGTTGCAGGAAACGACGATGATGATGCGCGAGGTGATTTTCGACCGGCAGCGACTCCTGTCGGGCATCCTCAAAAGCGAACGCTTCCCGAACGACATCTACCCGCGTCTGCAACTGATGATCCGCGACGTGAACTCCATCGTCAACCACGCCGACTTCAGCTTCGAACGTCTCGACTTCCTGCGCGAAACGGCCCTCGGCCTCATCAACCTCGAACTGAACAACACCACGAAAATCTTCACCATGGCGTCGGTCTTCTTCATGCCGGCCACCCTCATCGCCAGCATCTACGGCATGAACTTCCGCACGATGCCGGAACTGGACTGGCGCTACGGCTATCCGGCGGTCATTCTGCTGATGGTGCTGGTATCGTTCCTTTGCTACCGCTTCTTCAAGCATCGCAAATGGCTGTGATGCGAGGGGAACCGACCCTACCCGACACGCTCCCCGGAGCGGCGGAACGCGTTCGGCAACCGATTTGCATACCCTCGAAATAAATTCGTATTTTTGCAACCTACTTAAGAGACGAACGACCATGCCGACAAAACTATACGACGACATCATTTTCGGACCGGTACGCAGCCGGAGGCTGGGCCTCTCGCTCGGCGTGAACCTGCTCCCGCTCGATTGCAAACTCTGCTCCTTCAACTGCATCTACTGCGAATGCGGATGGACGGAGAAGGGCCACAAGGCGACGTTCAACAAACGCGAAGACGTGGCACGCCTGCTCGCGGACAAACTCTTCGAGATGGTGAACGCCGACAACGCGCCGGACGTCATCACTTTCGCGGGCAACGGCGAACCCACCATGCACCCCCAGTTCGAAGAGATCATAGACGACGTGCTGAAGATCCGCGACAACTACGCCCCCTCGGCGAAGGTCTCGGTCCTCACCAACGGCACGATGCTGAAAAAGGAGAGTGTCCGCCGCGCCCTGCAACGGGTCGACAACAACATCGTGAAACTCGACTCGGCCTTCGACGAAACGGTACGCCTGATCGACGCCCCCCTGGGCGAATACAGCGTGGCGGAAACGGTGCGCTACATGAAGATGTTCGAGGGATCGCTCATCATCCAGACCATGTTCCTGCGCGGCACCTACAACGGCATGCCGGTGGACAACACCACCGCCCGCGAGGTGTCGGCGTGGCTGGAGCTGGTGAAAGAGATCCGGCCGCGGCAGGTGATGATCTATACCATCGACCGCGACACCCCGGCCCCCGACCTCGAAAAGGTCTATCTCGACGAACTCGGCGACATCGCCCGACAGGTGCGTGCCCTCGGCATAGAGTGTTCCGTAGCAGGATAAATCAGAAGCATGGTAACGACCGAACAGATCAAGGAACTGCTGAAGAGGCGCGAGGAGCTGCGCCGCCACCTGGCCATCGAAGACAAACTCATCGAACTGGATGAGGAGCAGGCGCGTACGCTGGCCCCCGACTTTTGGGACAAACCCGAAGAGGCCGAAAAACAGCTGCGCAAGGTGGCCGGAATCAAGAGCTGGATAGACGACTTCGCCACGATCGAACGTCTGTGCGACGACCTGGAGCTGATGCCGGATTTCGTCCGCGAGGGAGGCGCCTCGGAGGAGGAGCTGGAGACGCTGCACGCCGACACTCTCGCCCGGATCGAAGCGCTGGAGATGCGCAACATGCTCCGCGGAGCGGAGGACCGGATGGGTGCCATCATGGACATCAACTCCGGAGCCGGCGGTACCGAAAGCCTCGACTGGGCCTCCATGCTGCTGAGGATGTATACCCGCTGGGGAGAACTGAACGGCTACAAGGTGCGCGTCGCCGACCTGCAACAGGGCGAAGAGGTGGGGGTCAAATCGGCCACCATCGAGTTCGAAGGGGACTACGCCTACGGTTTTCTCAAGAGCGAGAACGGCGTGCACCGCCTGGTCCGCCTCTCGCCTTTCAACGCCAACAACAAACGGCAGACGACGTTCGCCTCGGTATTCGTATCGCCGGCAGTGGACGACACGATCGAGATCAACATCAACCCGGCCGACATCACCTGGGACACCTACCGAAGCAGCGGTGCGGGCGGCCAGAACGTCAACAAGGTGGAGACGGGCGTGCGCCTGCGCTACAGCTCGAAAGATCCCGACACGGGGGAAACCGTGGAGTTCCTCATCGAAAATACCGAAACGCGCTCGCAGCTCATGAACCGCGAGAACGCCATGCGCATCCTCAAGTCGAAACTCTACCAGCGCGAGCTGGAGAAACGACAGGCCATTCAGGCGCAACTGGAAGGGCAGAAAAAGAAGATCGAATGGGGTTCGCAGATACGCAGCTACGTCTTCGACGACCGGCGCGTAAAGGACCACCGTACCGGCCACCAGACCTCCGACGTGGAACGCGTCATGGACGGCGAGATCGACGACTTCATCAAAGCCTACCTCATGGAGTTCGGGGCAACCGCCCAATAACCCCTCCGCCCCGCGCTACTTTCCGAAAACAACGTACAGGACAAAGAAATATCGATTCGGCAACAATATATTGTTGCCGAATTGTTATATTGCATCTACCTTAGACGTCCATACGACAGAGGTTGCCGGAAACCCCATGCGATACCGCCACTACGCTGCGGGATGCCCGCCCTCGAGACTAACGATTGACAAACAAGATGCTCCTGCTGAAAAATATCCACAAGACCTACCACGTAGGCTCTCCCCTGCATGTGCTCAAAGGTATCGACCTGGAGATCGGGAAAGGCGAATTCGTTTCCATCATGGGTGCGTCCGGTTCGGGAAAATCGACGCTGCTGAACATCATGGGCATTCTCGACGACTACGACGAAGGCGAATACTACCTCGACGGCCGCCTCATCCGCGGACTCAACGAAACGCAGGCCGCCGCAGCACGGAACCGCATGATCGGATTCATCTTCCAGTCGTTCAACCTCATCAACTACAAAAACGCCATGGAGAACGTGGCGCTTCCCCTCTACTACCAGGGCATCCCGCGGCGGCGGCGCAACGCCATCGCGCTCGAACTGCTCGACAAGCTCGGCATCCGGGAGTGGGGCACGCACATGCCCAACGAGATGTCGGGAGGCCAGAAGCAGCGGGTAGCCATCGCCAGGGCCCTCATCAACAAACCGCAGATCATCCTCGCCGACGAACCCACCGGCGCCCTCGACAGCAAGACCTCGCTGGAGGTGATGGAGCTGCTGCGGCAGGTGAACGACGAAGGGATGACCATCGTGTGCGTCACCCACGAACCCGACATCGCCCGACGGACCGACAAGATCATCTACCTGCGCGACGGAGTCATCGAATCCATCACCGACACCGGGAGGTAAGCCATGCGGGAGATCATCACCGAAATATGGTCGTCGATGCGCAAGAACAAACTGCGCACCTTCCTCACGGGATTCTCCGTGGCATGGGGCATCCTCATGCTCATCATCCTGCTCAGCTCCGGCAACGGTCTTCAGAACGGCATGATGTCGAATTTCGACTACATGGCCACCAACTCCATCGAGCTCTACAGCAACCGCACCTCGATACCCTATGCGGGATACGGCGAAGGCAGGATCATCTCCCTCTCCGGCAAGGACATGGAAATACTCGAAGAGGAGTTCCCGAACGTGGATCAAGTGACCTCGAGCGCATGGTATTCGAGCGGGACGATGACCCGCGGCGAACGCTTCATCGACGTTGTCATGCGCGGCGTCCGCCCCGAACATACCGAAATATTCAAGACAGAGATCGAGGAAGGGCGCTTCATCAACCAGGAGGACATCGACCGGCAGCGAAAGGTATGCGTCATCAGCCAGCCCGTACGGGAGGTACTCTTCGGAAACGAATCGCCGATAGGGAAAGAGGTGATCCAGAACGGCGTGGTGTGGACTGTGGCGGGCGTCTACAAGGATCACACCCACGGCAACCAGAACAACGTCTTCATCCCCTACACCACCGGACGGGTCATCTACATGCAGAACGACCCGTGGATAGGATACATCGTCTTCACGCTCAAGAATATCAACACGGACGAGGAGATGACCGCCTTCGAGGAGGAGGTGCTGCGCCGCCTCTCGTACGAACACAACTACGCCCCGAACGACAAGAACGCCATCTACCTCTACAACAATTTCAACCAGTTCAAGGGCATGAACAGGATCTTCCGCGGACTCGACCTGTTCATCTGGATCATCGGCATGGGAACGCTGCTGGCCGGCATCGTGGGCGTGAGCAACATCATGCTCGTCACGGTGAGGGAACGCACCTTCGAATTCGGCATCCGCAAAGCGCTCGGCGCCCGCCCCGCCTCCATCATCCGGCTCATCCTCATCGAATCGGTGGCGATCACCGCCTTCTTCGGCTACGTGGGCCTCGTACTCGGCGTGGCGGTCATGGAGATCGTGGCGCATGTGCTGGAGACCACGGCCGCCGCGACCGCCGATTCGTTCGCTGTCTTCCGCGACCCGACACTCGACCTGCGGGCCGCCGTTTCGGCCACCCTGGTCCTGATAGCCGCCGGACTCGTGGCCGGATACATACCCGCCCGGAAGGCCGCCCGGCTCAAAACGATAGACGCACTGCGCCACAACAAATAACACAAGGCAAGCCATGTTCGACCTCGACCGCTGGAAAGAAATCTGGGAAACCATCGCCCGCAACCGCAAAAGGAGCGTCATGACGGGACTGGGCGTCTTCTGGGGCATCTTCATGTTCACCGTGATGATGGGCTTCGGGATGTGGCTGAGCCGTACCGCCCGCGCATCGCTGGGCGGCTACTCCACCAACACGACCTACTTCTTCACCGACCGCACGAGCATCCCCTACCAGGGCATGCCTTCGGGCCGCTGGTGGAACTTCGACATGCACGACCTGGAATCCATCCGGCGACAGGTACCGGGCATCCGCTATGCGGCGGCCACGAACTGGGGCGGCACGCAGAAGGTGTCGTACAACGAACGCAAAGGCGAGTACTACCTGATGGGGTACACCCCCGACTTCCAGAAGATCAACCCGCAACCGCTGAAGTTCGGCCGTTTCATCAACCAGCCCGACATGGATGGGAAACGCAAGGTGTGCGTCATCGGCACCCAGATATGGAAGGAGCTCTTCCCCGGCGGCGAAAACCCGGTGGGCGAGACCCTCAAGATGAACGACCTCTACCTCACCGTCGTAGGCGTCACGGAGCGGGGCAGTACCTCGATCAACATCGGAAGCAACCCGGAAACCTCCATCGTCGTGCCCAACTCGCTCGTGCAGCAACTCTGGAACGAAGGCACCTCGGTGGACATGATCACCGTCACGGGCCACGACGACGTTTCCATCCAGGAACTCGAAGAGCAGTGCAAACGCATCATCGCGGCCAACCACATCATCTCGCCCGACGACAAGAAGGCCATCAGCGGCTTCAACCTGGGCGAAGAGTTCGAGAAGGTGAACGGGTTGCTGCGCGGCATCGCCCTGCTGACCTGGATCGTGGGGTTGGGAACCCTGCTGGCGGGCATCGTCGGCGTAAGCAACATCATGCTGGTTATCGTGCGCGAAAGGACGCAGGAGATCGGCGTACGCCGGGCGATCGGCGCACGACCGTGGTCGATCATCTCGCAGATCCTCTCCGAGAGCTTCCTGCTGACTTTCATCGCAGGCATCCTCGGCCTGGCCTCCGGGGTGGGGATACTCTCGGTAATCGAAACGCTGATAGCAGCCGCCGCATTGACGGAAGGCGAACTGCAACCGCTCCAGATCTCCTTCGGGTTGGGCATCACGGCCACCCTCATCATCATCGCGGGGAGCCTGCTGGCCGGTATCATTCCCGCCGCCCGCGCCATGAAGATCAAACCGGTGGACGCCATCCGGGAAGAGTAACGCCCGCGCCGGCGAGACACTCCTCTCCGCCCCGGGAACGACGACGCAACCCGCTCCGGAAAGAGAGCGCAGAAAGGAGACCGCCTACGGATACGAAATGAGAATCAAAACATAGCAGTTATGAAAAAAGTCTTTAGAATCCTGCTCATCGTCCTGCTCGCGGGACTCTTCATCGGGACGTTCGTATTCCTTTGGAACAAAACGCGACCGGTCAAGACCGTCTACACGATCGTGACGCCCGTGCGCGACACCATCTCGCAATATGTCGTGGCCACCGGCCAGGTGGAACCGCGCGACGAAGTCCTCATCAAGCCGCAGATATCGGGCATCGTCTCCGCCCTCCACAAAGAGGCGGGAGAGATGGTGCGGCAGGGCGACGTGATCGCCACGGTCAAGGTGATCCCCGAGATGAGCTCCCTCAACAGCGCGGAATCGCAGGTCAAACAGGCGGAGATCAACCTCGCCCAAATCAAAAGGGAGTATGAACGTACTGAACGGCTCTATCGCCGGAACGTCCTCACCCTCGACGAGTTCGAGAAGACGGAGACACAGCTCCGGATCGCCGAGGAGAGCTTGCAGAGCGCCCGCGACAACCTCGAAATCGTCCGCGACGGTATCGTCAGCCGCAACGCCGCGATAAGCAACACCCAGATACGTTCCACCATCGACGGCATGATCCTGGACATCCCCGTGAAGGTCGGCAACTCGGTTATCCAGTCCAACACCTTCAACGACGGAACCACCATCGCGGTGGTGGCCGATATGACCGACATGATTTTCCGCGGCAAGGTCGACGAAACCGACGTGGGCAAACTCCACGAAGGCATGCCCGTCACGCTCTCCATCGGTGCCGTACAGCATGCGCGGCTGAACGCCCGACTGGAGTATATCTCCCCGAAAGCCACCACGGACAACAACGTCATCATGTTCGAGGTGAAAGCCGCCGTGGAGCCGGACGCCGACATTTTCGTCCGCTCAGGATACAGTGCCAATGCGAGCGTCATGATCGAGAACCGCGAAAACGTACTGACGGTACCGGAAAGCGTCCTCGAGTTCGAAGGCGGAAAAACCTACGTCTACCTCCTCACGAGCCCCGAGGAGGCCGAGGAACAGACCTTCGAGAGGCACGAGGTCGCCACGGGCCTCTCCGACGGCATGAACATGGAGATCCTGGAAGGGCTCTCCGAAAGCGACCGCCTGCGCGGCCCGGCGATGCCGAAAACCAAGAGATAGCCCGCATGCAACGTAAAACCCCTACTACCATGAAACGCAAAACGATCGTCACCGTCCTGTTCGCCCTGACCGCGCTCTTCGCCTCCGCAGAGGCCGACGGACAATCGGTCCCTCCTTCCTCCCCGCTGCCCGAAACGACACCTGCCGCCAGGCCGGAAGCGGCTCCGACAGAACCCGCCGCGATGCAAGCCCCCTGGACCTTGCAGGAGTGCATCCGATATGCCCGGGAGAACAACATCGAACTCCGGCGTCAGGAGCTCTCCATCGAAGATGCACAACTAGCCCGCCGGCAGTCTCGTCTCGACTACATCCCCTCCGTAGGGGCCTCGGCCGGTTCGGGCACCTCCTTCGGGCGCGTCCTCGACCCGACAACCTACGAGTTCCGCGAAAACGCCACCAACACCAACTTCAGCGCGTCGCTCTCGGTCGGCACGGAACTCTTCGCCGGCATGCGCAAATACCACCGGCTCAAGAAATCGGACCTGCACCTGCAGGAGACGCTGCTGCTGGTGGAGAAGACCCGCAACGACCTCGCGCTCACCATCACCGCCGCCTACCTCGAGGTGCTGTTCGCCGAAGAGCAGGTCACGATCGCCGACCGGCGCACGCAGACGCTCGCGCTCCAGGTTCGGCAGACGGAGATGCTGGTGGCGTCGGGACGCAAGACCACGGGCGACCTGCTTCAGTTGCAGGCCGAGCTGGCCGAAGCGCAATTCCAAGACATCGAAGCCGTCAACAACCGGACGCTCGCCTACTTCACCCTCTGCCAACTGCTGGAAATCGACGACCACGAAACGTTCCGCATCGTCGTTCCGGAGCCGCGTCCCCTCTCGCCGGAGGGAATCGCCGCCGACCCGGACGAGATTTCCGAAACGGCACAGGCACTTCCCCAGGTCAAGGCGGCCGCAGTGGCCCTCGAAATGGCCGACCGCGACATCCGCATCGCCCGGTCGAGTCTCTACCCCACACTCAGCCTCTCGGCAGGTTACGGTTCCTCGTTCTCCGACGGCCGACGGAAACCGAACCT
>ERZ777011.3019-NODE-3019-length-11787-cov-8.673031_pt1 | contig 11787 bp, 11 predicted proteins | sample MGYA00374964_ERZ777011 | MGnify/ENA primary metagenome ERZ777011 (study PRJEB29310, sample SAMD00008975) | mouse gut metagenome | study: EMG produced TPA metagenomics assembly of the Metagenome analysis of fecal microbiota from mouse which was promoted...
TTAGGCGGTATAGCCCCGATTACAAGGGCTGTACCGTCTTTTCGAGTTCCTATGCGCCTTGCCGTTTCGGCTGCGTGGCAGAAAGGAAATTGATTTCCCCTACAAAGTTGAAAACAATATCTACTTTCTGTACCCGTTTCCCGTCCACCTTTTCCGGCGCATGGACTATGATTTTCTTGATAAATTCATTGACGATTGCGGGGGTGAGTTCTTTTATCCCCACATACTTGCGGATAATTGCGGAAAAGCTGTCAAAGTCGCTCATGTTTTGTTCGTAGGTATCGACTTCCTGCTGGTCTGTCTTGACTTTTTCTTCGAGTTCCCGCTGTTCTGCTTCATACTCTGCGGACAGCTTCAAAAATCTGTCGTGGCTGATTGTTCTGCTTATGTCGTCCTCATAAATCCGCTTGAAGATACGGTCACGTCAAATATTCTGCTCCATACGATTTGCTTCAACTGATAATATTTTTTTGAGACGTTGTAACCCTTCTGTTAAGTCGTTGATTGTTGGGGGAGTTATGACTGAAATTCTTGCGGTTTTATCAGCAGGTTTATTTCCAACCGTAAATCTTTCAGCACCAAATACTTGTACGCCTGCTTGTAAAGCGCAAATTTCAAAACTCTTTCCAGTAAAGTAATCGGGTAATAATAAATATCGGATTGGACAAGTAAGTTTACTTTCAACTAAGTAACCGTTTAAAATTTCATTTACAATTAGATTGCGGTTTGATATTTCCGTTTTCCGTTCCATAATAATCTCATCAGCAATGCCATTTATTATTAAATCCGCAGATATTGTAGAAAGTAACGATGGATTTGATATATTCATACTATACAATGCAGCTGCTAATTCACATTGGTATTTTTCCGGAACATAAATAAAGGCAGTCCTTAGTCCCGGTGCAATCGTTTTGGACAAACTTGCTAAACATATGACTTGTTCGGGAGCAAAGGAAGCAATCGGCGGTAAAGGGTTATCTTCCAGTAAGTTATTGATCGCATCTTCAATTATGAGTATATTTTTTTCTTGAGCTATTTGTGCAATCATTTTTCTTGTTTCTAAAGACATGATGTGGCTTGTAGGATTATGAAAATCGGGGATCACATAAATAGCCTTTATGTTTTCATTCTGGATTGCATAATATATTCCTTCTTTTGTCATTTCAAAATCTTTATGCTGTATTGCAACAAGTTGTACGCCTATCATTTGCGCAATCGTTTTTATACCGGGATATGTTACATAATCTGTTCCAATCCTTTCTCCCTGATCTAATATTCCCAATACCGTAGCCGCCAAAGCATTTTGCCCGCCTGCTGCTAAAATAATGTGCTGACTATCCGTATGCAGGCCCATTTTGTGAAACCATGCTGCTCCTGCGGTGCGTTGTATTTCCGTACCCTTTGGTTCCGTATACGAAAAGAGCTTCAACGCATCCGGCTTTTTTAATAGGCGCTCTGCATACTGTTTTACCTTGCGATTTGCTTCTACATGAGCGTATAGCGCACCCATTTCAATAAATGGCGGGTTTTCTTGTCCGCAAATAAATACTTTGTCAGATGTAACATCCGATGAAATATAAGTGCCATTTCCGACAGAAGCAGATAACAGCCCTTTTTGTTCACATATTTTAAAAGCTCTGGAAACGGTACTTAAATTTATATCCAAATAATCTGCCAATTCCCTTTGCGGCGGTAATTTTGTTCCCGGTTTCAATACCCCGGCTTTAATATCATCTTCCAACTGACTAACTAATGCTAAGTAAATAGGCGGTTTTGTATTGCTTAAATCGGGCTTCCAGCTCATTGGATAGTTTTCAAAAGAATTTATCGGCATGACATTACCCCCATGTATTGTATGAATCATTATTTGCCAAATTGTCTTGCAAACAATTTTACTATTGTTTGTTTTTGTTTGCAAGGGCATAATTAAAAAAGAATGGAGGCACACTTTATGGAATATTTAAAAGCCAAAAGAAAGGATTTAGGACAAGTCTATCAGTTAGTGCAGGACACTATTCAAACCATATACCCTCAATATTATCCGCAAGAAATAGTAGATTTTTTCAGTAATCTTCACTCAAAAGAAAAAATTGCCGCTGATATAGACAGTGGCTATGTACGGGTATTATTTTTAGATAACTGTTTGATAGGCACGGGAACTTTTTCAGAAAATCATATTTCGAGATTATTTGTACTTCCCGATTTTCAGAAAAATGGATATGGAAGTCATATCATGCAATGTCTTGAAGAAGAAATATCTACTAAGCATAATTTAGTTATACTGGACGCTTCACTTTGTGCTACTTGTTTTTATGAACATAAAGGATATAAGACTATTTCACATAATGAATTATCAACCGACAATGGTTTTACTTTGGTGTATGGAATAATGGAAAAACCATTAATAGTTAGCAGTACAAAAATATGTTATGAGGGGAAATTTTTTGTTCCTATCATAAACACAGAAAATGGGGAAGTTGATAATCAGACACTATTTGCATATCACCAAAACGGAAATATTTTATGGGCAGAATATTATGGTGGGGAAATAAAAAAGGGTACAATGATTGGATTAGTTGGGCTAAATGGAGAATTAGACTTTTACTATCAGCACATAAATCAAAACAACGATATAAGGGTTGGAAAATGCCATAGTATACCACGCATTTTGGATAATGGGAAAATAGAACTATCCGAGCAATGGCAATGGTTGAATGGAGATAAATCAAAAGGTCTATCAACTGTCCGGGAAAAGTAATTTATGTCGGGAATTATAAAATGGATAATCAAGGAGCGATAGACAAAATGCTGTCGCCCCTTTGGATTATAAAATTATATAATAGAAATTATTAGAAAAGTAAAGGGTTGTTAGAGAGCAGCCCTTTACTAGAAGTAATTTTAAGCATTGATTATATTCTTTATACAAGTTCTGCGTATACCGTTGCGAAAGTGCACTTTTTTCGAAAATTCAAGCAGTTATGAGTACAGTTGCAACTTTGTGTATTTGATAAGAACACTTTGCTTTATTCTTTATTAAGTGTGCTTGAGTATTGAAAGTAGTATGGTTCCCCCAAAATACTTTTTCAAAAACGTGATTCAATTTATATGTTATATACTACGTTGTACTTAATTAACAAGGTTTGTGAAGGAATAGAAAGAATGAAAATTATTAAATTTTCTCGAAAATACATATTTAAATATAAATTATTGTTTTCGGATAAAAAAAGATAAAATTATAATTATTGTTACACATGATAAAATGCTATATAATGAAGGAGAAGTAATAATTGACATGAATTTAGAGAGGGAGTCTTGGAGGAATTAATAATGTTGCAATTAATATTGGTGTTTATTTGTCCAATAGTTTTAACTATAGTTGCCTTATATTTAAAAAAAAATATAAAAACTGATATAGGAAAGTCGGGATATATAACAAAGAAATCTATAGAATCAGAAGAGACATGGATATATGCTCAGATAGTAGCACCGAACATTTATTTAAAAACGGCTGTTGTATGTTTAGTGATAGATATTCTTGTAATATTGTTGCTTATTGGTAATAATGAATACAATATGATAATAAAGATTAGTAACTGTATTGGATTTGTTTTTGTATTTTTACCTTTTTTTGTAATAGATAATAAAATAGAGGATTTTCAAAAAAATTTTTTTGATAAAGAGGATAAAAAGTATGAAAGTGTTAAATGGATCAAACTTGTGAAATTTTTAATTAGAGAAAAAAATTTTCCCAAACTTAAAATAGCACTAAATTCTAGTGCATGGAAAAACTTATTGAATGAGAAGCGAGTTGAATTGTAAGCGCTAAGTAATAGGGTATCACTTATTGAAAAAATCCGGGAGTTTCCAGACTTTCACTTTCAATACTCTACGATTTATTTATACAGCATTCCTGAACTTTAGGATTCCATGGTGCCATATTTTCAAGATCCTCGTCAGACATGTCTTTGTTGGGTCTTGCTTCAAGAAGGTATTCCAGATATTTCTGAGGATTCAGACCGTTTGCTCTGGCGGTTTCAAGGAGCGAATATACCATCATGCTGGCATCGGCGCCATCTGTAGTATCGCAGAACAGCCAGTTGCGCCTCCCCACTGTCACGGGGCGGATGGAATTCTCACTTAAGTTGTTCGATATGCTGCAGTGCCCATCCTCAAGATAAGTCATCATATAGTCCTGCTGATTTTTCGCATAAGTCAGTGCCCTCGACAGACGGCTCCCATTCGGTGCCTCCTGCTTATTGATCCACGAAAGAAAAGCCTCCACAACAGGTTTCTGATCCTTTAGGCGGCGGTTGTATATCTGCTTATAGGAGAGGCCTTTTTCACGGTACCCCCGTTCGTATTCAAACAGTTTATTGCAATAGAGGAGCCCCTGTACGGCAGGATCGGTATAATCCTTTTCCTTACCCTTTGGAATGGCCTCCAGAAAATATCTTCTGATGTGCGCATAACAGCAGCACCTTTTGAAGTCCTTCAGTTTGTTGTATCCGGCATATCCATCTACATTGATGTAGGTGCCGGTCGCTGATCCCTGAAAGAACTTCGCAGCAGCATCACCATTCCTTGTTGGATGATACTGATAAATGATGATGGGATTTAATCCGTCATCACCGGAACGGAATAACCACACATAAGATTTGGATTGTGGCCGTCTGTCCGCCTCCTTTAATACCTGAATGGGTGTCTCATCGGCAGCGACAAACTTTCTTCCGGTGAGAAGCCGGTGAAAGTAACCGACCATTGGCAGAAAATAGTTCCCGGCACAATAGATTGTCCAGTGGGCCATGGTGCCGCGCCCAATCGTAACACCAAACTGGTTTTTAAAATCTTTCTCCTGCCGGTAGTAGGGTAAGGCATTGATAAACTTCCCATACATGACATGGGCTGCCAGACCGGAAGAAACATAACTGTGGGGAACCAGCGGTGAGGCACCTTCCTCTTTTACGAACTGTGGTTCCAGAGAATCTTTACAGACGGGGCATTCATATGTAGTCGCCATGTAATCCACGCGTTCCAGATATGCCGGGTGAAAAACAAGCTCTGTCCGGACAGTCTCGCTTCCGATGGGAACCATCTGTGTTCCACAGACAGGGCAGTTCTTTTCCTCGCCGGTTAATGTATTAAGCAGGACCTGTCTATGGGGAAGATTATCAAACATCTCATCATAAGTGGCCTTCGGTTTTCGTTCTCTCTTGTGGGCAGAAACGTCTATGATTTCCGGTTCAATCATCTCGGGGATCCGGTCATCCGGCATTTCTTCGAAAAGATTCATCTGCCCCGGAAAAGGACTTTTCAGCTTTTCACTGGAAGAGCCAAACAGTTTTGCTTTCAGGTAATCCACTTCAGCCTGCTTGTTGCCCAACTCCTGACGCAGTCCCTCGATGGTCTTCTGTAAAGACTCCATTGATTTCGTCTGTGTCATGATCAGTTCATTCAGTTTTGAGATGGTATCCTTAAGCTCTGTAAGCTGGATGTCTTTGGCTGAACGCGGCATGGTTTTTCGCCTGTTTTGATAGGCTCATTATACCACAAAACAGGAGAACAATCCAGTAAAATCAAGTGATAAGACTGAAAGTCAAAATCCTGAATCGGAATGTTTTATAAGCGGGGAGAAAGAGAATGTGGTTTTGGTGGTTTATATTGATCTGTGATTTATTGATTCCGGTTTTGATGATTGTGCTGGGAAGGATAATGTGGAAGCTTCCGCCAGGGAGTATAAACGGGATCATCGGTTACCGGACAAGCCGGTCTATGAAAAACGATAAAACATGGAAATTCGCCCAGAAGTACTGCGGGAAGCTGTGGTGGAAGGCCGGCTGGGTGATGTTAATACCTTCCGCACTGTTACACCTACCGTTTTACCGCAGTTTAGCAAATACGATAGGGGCATTATCGGCAATCTTATGTATCGTTCAGTGTATTGCTATGATTGTGCCGATATTTTTTACGGAGAGAGCGCTGAAAAGAAACTTTCCTTATTGATATGTAAAGCGTTTGATTTTTCTATAATTTTTGGATAAGGAACTGCAAAATGTGTGTACAGAAAATGCAAATAGCGGGTTTTACATGCAATCTGTTTCTCCCGCGGGATTATGAGAAAAGCAACAGGCATTACCCGGTAATCTATATCAACGGGGATGTACAGACAGAAGAGATCGCAGATGAAATCAGGAAGGCCGGATCTGAGACGGCGTTCCTTCTGCTTTCTATTCGCCCGGATAACTGGAACGATGATTTTACGCCGTGGAGCGCGCCCGCGTTCCGTAAGGGCGAGGAAGCGCCGAAGGGTCTGGCGGATATATATCTTGCCCGCGTGGTTAAAGAGATCAAACCGTATATAGATGCTAACTACCGCACGAAGCCGGAACCGGAATACACAGCGATGTTCGGCTATTCTTTAGGCGGACTTACGGCGGTATACTCGATTTACAGGACAGATGTATTCGGCGCGACCGGTAGTCTTTCCGGGTCTCTGTGGTATGACGGATTCTGTGCGTTTATGGAGAAAGAGCGTCCCGTCAGACAAGGCATGAAAGTGTATTTGTCTCTTGGTAAAAAAGAGAGTGCAAGCAGAAATCCGCGCATGTGCAAGGTGGCGGAATGTACGGAGCGGGCGAAGAATACGCTGGCAGAGCAGTTACGACTGTCAGAGTGTCATTGCGGCACGGCGGCAGAACAGATTGACAGAACCGACTGCGCAGACAGTGCACGGGAGAATCCGGAAGATATCTGTTTCGAGTGGAATGAAGGCGGACACTTTCATGAGATCCCGAAACGGTTCGCGAGGGCGGTTCTGTGGTGGCAGTCCCATATGCCGGTGTGACTGATTTGCAGGCGCGGCATCAGAGGTTTCGTCCGTATCGTGCCAGTTCATAGTTTCGATGTAGTTCTTGTATATCCTTCTGGTCTGCGATTCCCGCATTTTTTTCTATTTCAAGGGGTGATTCGGAAGCGGCGGGACGGTCTTTGCGGTTGCGCCTGATCGTTTTGCGGTATTCTTTCCTGATACGTTCGCGCTCCGACAGTTTGCGGCGCCGTGCCGGCAGCGCTATTTTCCTCACGTCGTCCGTGTCTTCCAGTTCCTCCACAATATCACCGTTTTCGTCTTTAGATGCGCGGAAAGCATGGAAAGTGGAAATAATACTTTTCACAAGTAAAATGATAATGGACAGGAAAACAAACGCTTCCATGATATAAGACAGGAGAATCAGCCACCTGGGGGTCGGCTTCGGCTCTCCGTACTCTGCCATTAAAGCAGCCATCGGGTCTTCTCCGGGACTTCCCTCCATGCGTTCAGTCGGCAGCTCGGTGAAATCAATGTCGATCGGGGCGGTCCACTTCCGTAGATCGCGATAGTGACGGCCGGAGATCGTGAAGAGGACCGGCAGCAGGATCAGCAGGAACAGGAGCAGGAAAAGGGCGAGCATGCCGTTCCCGATACCGTAGATTCTTTTCGACGGGAGATTGCATGTTCTCTTGTGCAGGAATAGATAGTTCTCTGTCTCGCAGATATAGTGATAGAGAAATGTAACGGGCGTATACAGTATAGCGCTGAACAGCGCGGTATTGCATACGGGCGGATTATCCAGATTCAGTGCAACGGTATAGACAGCCATAAAATAGAGCAGAACGAGGAAAGACGGTTCCCGCAGGGCGTCGTGTGCCGGCCGGAAAGAGGTGTCCTCACCGCGGGCGGCTTCTTCCGCTTCCTTTTTCTGAAGACGGCTGACAATACGACTGATGATCACAAATACAGTTTCTCCCAGGAGCAGCAGCATATAACCCCAGAACATGATGCTTTCACGCATCGATCCGGCGATGGTCCATCCGGCCATGCCGGTTGCCGCGAAGGTCAGGGCGCTGATGATGAGATAGGAGAAAAGGCTGCGGCATTTTGTAATGGCGAAGTCAGTTACCACAATCGGAAATGCAATCAGGAGACACTTCAGATACAAGGTCTGTCCGATTGTATCCTGCCGCTCGGCGCCGAGGGCATAGAGCAGGGGAGCGATGAGTGCCATAATAAGGGTGGCGTGGAGCCAGCCCGTTGATTTCTTGATCAGTATTCTCAATTTGACCACCGTTTCCTTATAAGAAGTTTTCTGCCGCATTTTGCGTTCGCGAAATCAGCTTGCGCTGACCTCACGCCTGATCACATGGGTATGGGCAGACGATCTGATATCACAGGTCTCGCCCCTTGTATAGGGAACCACCCAGACAGCCGGCTGCATTTGATCTGTAAAATGTTCAATCGCGGACTGGTTCTGCGCCGCGTTCTTTGAGATAAAAATTATAACGGCATCTTCCGGCGGTGTGAAAACCGCAGTACCGGCACCTGCAGACTGTACCGCCTGTTCCTGCCCGGGAGTCTGCGCCGCAAGGAGCATATGAAAGGGAATGACCGAATCGTCACTTTTACATCGGGAAAGCGCCTGTTCGATATCGGTGAGCTGTTTTCTGCCGGTGGACGGGGCAATATATGTGTCCGCTGCATTGACACAGAGCCCTACTTCCATACCGCGTCCGATCAGCTTCTGCGCAAGCGAGGCGGCAACGGAGACGGAGGCTTCTGTCAGATGCTCGTATTTTAAGATACCGCGGTCCTCCATATCTAGATAAATCATCACTTTTTCCGTCAGCGTGGATTCAAATGTATTGACCATGAGGCTGCCTGTGCGTGCGCTTGCCTTCCAGTTGATCGTGTTCATGGGATCGGTGACTGTGTATTCCCGAATGGAGGAAAAGGCGAAAGGATCTTCATAAAGCCGTTTTGCGCACTGCAGACTGCCCATAAGACGCTCGCATGTTACGAGAATATCGGAGACATCTGTTCTTGCGGCATACACATATAATGCCGCGTCGGCAGGCGCCTCCACGGAGTACCGCCGCCTGTGGAGTATGGAGAAAGTGGTCAGATCAGATTGATCGATCCGGTAGTACCCTCTCTTCGTGCAGTCGAGCGACAGCTTTCTGGTGACGCGCTGTCTGCCGAGCAGAGCAAAAATATCTCTCTTATAGGCGTAATCGCTGACGCTTGTGTTTTCGCAGTCACGAAAAGAGAGATTTCTGTCCATATGAAAACCGACTTCCAGGATAGGAAGCATCATTCTTTTTCTGTTCTCAATCTGCTCCGTCATTTCCGCCCGCTCGCCTGTGTAGACGAAATCCTGCAGGAAGTCGAGAGAAACCGTCAGGTTTGCGTTCCAGTGTTTTGCATAGTACAGATTCCACAGGCAGATCAGGAGCAGCAGTCCGATAAAAAATAAACTGATCATGGTTTCGTCCAATCTTCCGTGGGAAGCGCGGTGCTCCCTAAGAGGCCGTGAATAAGGGATTCCTTCTGCTGTGTGTGGGCGGATTCCGCAATGATTCGATGTGCAAGAACCGGTACGGCGACCGTCTTAATATCTTCCGGCACCACATAGTCCCGCCCCTGTACCATTGCGTAACCCTGTGCGGCACGCAGAAGCGCTAAAGTACCTCTCGGGCTGACGCCCTCTGCAATGCAGCGTCCGCCGCCGGAGGCGGATTCGTATTTACGTGTTCCGTGGACGAGACTTACAATATAATTTCTCAAGTCCGCATGGACATAAATATTACGGCAGTCCCTTTGCAGAGCGGCAACTTCATCGAGAGAACAGACCGGTTCGATCTTCTCTAACGGTGAGGCGCTTATGTAGCGGTCGATCATCTGACGCTCCTCTTCTTCGCTTAAGCTTCCCATGCTGATTCGCATCAGGAATCGGTCCATCTGTGCCTCCGGCAGTGGGTAACACCCGAGTGTTTCCACCGGATTCTGCGTTGCGATTACGAAGAAGGGGACATCCAGCGGTCTGGTCACGCCGTCCACCGTCACCTGTCCTTCGCCCATGCACTCCAGCAGGCTGGATTGTGTCCGCGGCGTTGCGCGGTTAATCTCATCCGCCAGCAGAAGATTGGTGAAGACAGGGCCTTCCTTGAATACAAAAGTACCTTTTTCCTGATTATAATATGACAGTCCCGTCACATCGCTGGGCAGCAGATCGGGTGTAAACTGGATTCTGCCAAAGGAGAAATCCATGGATCGGGCCAGAGACTTGGCCAGGACGGTCTTACCGGTGCCCGGTACGTCCTCCAGGAGTACATGTCCTCCTGCCGCCAGGGCCGCGAGGAGAAGCTCCGTGACGGATTCCTTACCGATCATCACCTTGGATACGTTGTCTTTGATTCTTGAGAGTAAACTGCTCATTTGTGATTCCCCTTTTGCTGTTAAATTTATGTATAAAGTTATAGATTTTCTAAGGCAGCGTTTTTCTGTCTTAAAATTTTGAATTCAATCTATGCGGAGAATGCCGCTTTTCAGACATTCTTTTCATATTAATCTCTATTCCGCAGACGCTTTAGCGTCGGAGGAATCGCGAGCCGAATATCAGATTCGGCTCTGCGATAAGAGCTATTTTGTGACGCCTGCGGCACAAATAGCCGTGTGAAAAATGAGCTATCAAGCTTATTTTTCACACTATTATACATCATAACACAGCGCCTATAAAGCAAAGCTTTGGAAATCGGGGTTAATATTTTCTTTGCATGTTATTTTTCTTCAGTATTCTAAATCTGTTCAGGCCGGTTATTTGCGCAAGTTAGAGAAGTGCCTCTATATTCTCATTATGGATAATATATGGGAATTATAATGTAGAAATCTTTAGTATTTCGTAAATGAATTGAAATATACTAAAACATGATATAGTAGATATAAGGTAAATATTTTGTATTTTATACAAGATATAGTATTGTGCATTTTACCAATAATTTTAGTTAAAAAAATATTAAGTGATAAATCTTAATGACAAAACAAACCGACGGTGCTATACTCTATGGCAAAGCATATATTTCAATATTCTAGTAAATTCTGTTCGTTATAACATATAGCGATCACTATAAGCCTGCAGGCGTCAAGCGAAATCGTGCTTTTATTCAAACAGTAAAATGAATATAGCAGGAGATTTCGTATTAACAACGGGCTTTGGGTTTTATATGCTGTCGGCGGATTGTTATCACGCGTTTCCTGCAAAGGAGGGAAACAATCAATCATTACGCGAAAAACAGAAGAGAAAGGAGTGACGGGTATGTGCAAAGCGATTGATGATTTGATAAATGACGGAAAAGCAGAGGGAAAAGCGGAGGCCGTCATTATGTTTTTGGAGGAATACGGAGCAGTATCCGGGGAGTTGAGGACAAAGATCATGAAACAGACAGATTTACAAATTCTGGATGAATGGATTAAGCTGGCAATCCATACGAAAGATCTTAATGAATTTGTGCAGCAGAGCGGAATCACGGGGTTAGTATAAAGTGTATAAAGTTTCAGGTTTTTCTACATGAATTTGTATAGTAGCACAACAATAAAAAGAGGTTGACACATGTAACCCATAGTGTTATATTGAGGACAGGGTTACATGAGTCAACCTTTTTTATATGAGAAACGCGGAGCAGCGTAGAAAAGGATGTAATTATGGAAGAAAAGACAATCAGTCTGTCGAACAGCGAATGGCATATTATGGAGAGCTTGTGGGAGGAATCCCCGAAGACGGCGACACAGCTTATCAGGGCAATGGAGGAGGAGACGGGCTGGGCCAAGAGTACGACGAAGACAGTTCTGAAACGGATGGAGCAGAAAGGCTGTATCGCTTATAAAGAGGGGGAGAAAGCAAGGGAGTACTACCCTCTTTTGAAGAGGGATGAAGTGGTGGAGTCGGAGACAAGCAGCTTTATCAACCGGATTTATAACGG
>ERZ777011.3020-NODE-3020-length-11769-cov-17.399351_pt1 | contig 11769 bp, 9 predicted proteins | sample MGYA00374964_ERZ777011 | MGnify/ENA primary metagenome ERZ777011 (study PRJEB29310, sample SAMD00008975) | mouse gut metagenome | study: EMG produced TPA metagenomics assembly of the Metagenome analysis of fecal microbiota from mouse which was promoted...
TCCTTTTGCTCGTTCTGGTACTTCTCGGACAGCATATTGAAATTATACTCGGTTATGCGTCCGGCAGACCAGTCCTCATACATTTTAGCAAACAGCCCGTCAACCTCGGCTTTACGCTTTTCCGCCTTTTTCAGCTCCGCAGCCTGCTTTTTCTTCGCAGAGTTTCTTTCTCTGTCGCTGGCATTGAGCAGCCGTTTCAGCAGCTTGTCCTCGTCTTTCTGTGCCAACATAGACCAGTATTGCAGTCTTGCAAGCACATAGGCATACAGTACATCATAACGGATATAGTGCATGGAACACTGGCGTAATCCCTGTCCGTTCTTGCTGCAATGGTAGTACCCGTATGGGTTCTTATTCTGCTTGTTTTCCCCATAGGCTAAAGACCATCCGCAGTCTGCACATTTTATCAATCCTGCGAAAATCTGTGTTGTACCATTTCTGCGTTTCCTGCGTCTGCTTGCAATCAGCTCCTGAACTTTTTGGAACACTTCTTCGGAAATGATGGCTTCGTGGGTATTTTCCACACGATACCATTCTTCCTGCGGCTTCCGCACTTTTTTCTTGTTCTTGAATGAAATGTTGCTCTGCTTGTTGTGAACGCTGTGACCGATGTAAGTTTCCTCTTTCAAAATGCTCTTGACCTGTGCAATCGTCCACGCATAGGCTTTTTCTGCGGGCGCACCGGCGTAGATATTGGCGAAAGTCCCATATCTTTCATAGTTCAGCCAGCCGGGGGTAGGTACTTTTTCTTCCACCAGAATCCGTGTAATGCTGGCGGCACCCCTCCCGTGTACGGCAAGGTCAAAAATCTTTTCTACAATCCAGCGTGTTTCCGGGTCGATCAGAAGATGACCTTTTTTGTCCGGGTCTTTTACATAGCCCAGCGGTGCATAGGCTCCATAGTGTGCGCCATTGGCAAATCTTGTGTGCATGGCAGCCTTGACCTTTTTGCTGGTCTGTCGGGCGTGCATTTCATTCAGGATGTTTAAGAACGGTGCAAGCTCGCTTTCTCCGTTGATGGTGTCCACATTGTCATTGATGGCAATGTAGCGTACTCCCTTGCTGGGGAAATAGATTTCCGTGTACTGACCGGTCAGGATATAGTTTCTTCCCAGACGGGATAAGTCCTTTGTGACAACGCAGTTGATTTTCCCGTCCTCGATGTCATCAATCATCCTTTGGAAACTTGGACGCTCGAAATTTGTCCCACTCCATCCGTCGTCAATGTACTCGTCTACAACGGTCAGCCCATGCTCTGCGGCATACTGCCTAAGCATCATGCGCTGGGTCTGGATGCTGCCGCTTTCTCCCTGCGATTCATCGTCACGGCTCAATCTCAAATAAAGTGCGGTGTTATAAATCGTTGTATTGTATGGTTGTTTCACGGTTAAAAATCCTCCTTCTAAAAGAAACAACCCACGCTTATACAATACTCGCTGGTACAAGTATATCATAAGCGTGGGCTGATTGACAGTCGTTATTCCGTATTTTTTCAGGAAGCGGCGGCAGCGTGCTGGATCACATCTTCCAGCAGGCTGTCAAGCGGCTTCCCATCCTGTGCGAAATGCTCCGATACCTTGATACGGACTTTCCCCATGACAAAATACTGGGTGCCGTCTTTTTCGGTAAGCAGGGTGCCGCTGTTTTTGTTATTGCTCTCGTTTTTGCTTTTTGCCATAGGCAGTTACCTCCATAAATGAAATATGCCCGACAAGGGAATGTCAGGCAGGTGTACAGCCGCAGACTGTCTCCATGTCAACCGAACCGTGTCAACCGGCAGAAAAGACTTTGAAAACAATCCATAGGCGCTCTATGATTACTTTTTACTTTTTCTTTGATTTCTTGGTTGACATGGTTGACAAAGGAGAGAAATGCCCCAAATATCAGGATTTTCCCCGTCAACCGGCTGTCAACCGAAGCGTCAACCAAACTGTTAACCGGCGGCTTTTCAGAATGGCAGTTCCATTTGCCGGGCTTCTTCTTCCGTGATTTCCTTAAAACCGTCCCCCTCCGGCGGGGCTTGGTTGACACGCTCCCAGCCTTTTTGAGAACCGTATTTCTTATACCGCTTCGGGCTTTTGTAGGCTGCCCAGCCCTGTATGATGCCGCCCGCAATGCCAGTATTCATAATCTCGCAGATTGCCCGTGTCTCCCAGTCTGCCGGGGAATTTAAGTTCCCCAGCGCTTCCTCATAAAGCTGTTTGGAGCATACCCTGTCACCGGTGTAGTCCTCCAAATAGGCGTAGATCATGCCAGCTTGTGTGTCCTCCTGCATGAAGTCCTGCTGGTGGGCGTTCAGGTATCGGTTCATTTCTATGCTGAATGACAGCTTATACTTCCCACTGCGGTAAACCGTCATGGCTTCCGCCCACATCTGTTCGATATACGCCCTCGCCGCCGCTTCATCATCCAGTATGTGAACCTCCGCCCGTTCCGGGTACACCGTCACGGGGAGAAAGCGCCGGTTGCCGGTGCGGTCACGGGGTAAAAAGTCCTGCCGGTTGGTCGTCCCTCCGAATACACATTGCCGCAGCCGGTCTGCCGGGCGTGTCTCATACGGCACTTTGTAGGTTTCTTTCTGGCGGCTTAAGAATGACTTGATTTCCTCAATACTCTTGGCGTTGGCTGTGGCGATCATCTCCGACATCTCGATAATCCAATGCCCTTGCAGCTTGCGGTACACATTTTCATCGTCCAGCTTCTTCAAATCGTCTGAAAACCATTCGTCCCTGCCTGCCAGCAGCCGGAAAAAGGTAGATTTCCCGGCTCCCTGACCACCAACCAGACAGAGCATGACCTCAAACTTGCTCCCCGGTCTGAATACCCGCCGGATGGCTCCCATCAGGAACAGTTTCAAGGCTTCATAGGTGTATTCGTCCGTATCGGCTCCCAGAAAGTGATGCAGGGCGTAACGGATGCGCTCTGTGCCGTCCCATTGCAGGCTGTTCAGGTAATCCCTGACTGGATGGTAGCGGTTTTCATTGGCAACAATCTTGATGGCGCTCTGCACCTTTTTCTCGCTGGTAAGCCCGTAGTTTTCTTCCAGATACAAAAGCAGGTAGTTTATGTCCATGTCGGTCAGCGTGGTACTGGTGCGCTCCCAGCCCAGCGGCTTCACAATGTCAATCTGCTCCGTCAAAAGGTTCAGGCGCAGCGCCCCGCGAAACAGAGGGTCACGCTGGAACACCGTCAGGCAGTTTCGGATGCTGTTCTTCACGCCGCCTTTCTGCGTCCCCTCTAATGCTTCCCGGATTTCTGCCGGTGTTTGCGCCGGTTCCATTGTGTCCATCGTCCTTTTGACCACTTCCTGCGTTTCCGGCGGCAAGCTCTGAAATTCGCTGTTCAAGCCGCAGCACCTCCTTTCCCTGTGCGGCGATCAATGCCGCTTTTTCTTCTATTTCTCCGTATAACAAAATATCCAAAAGGTATTCTGTGTAGCTTATCCTCTGCAACGCTTCCACAAAAAGAGGATGCCAGATGGCATCCTGCGGCTGTGGGGCGTATGCTGTTTTCCAATGCTCCAGCAGGCGCAGATAATCGCATAGCACCCGGAAACAATACCGTTCCGTTTCCTGAAATCTCTGCTCCGCTGATTTTTGTCGGGGCTGTGACCTGTTGTGACGCTTCCTATCTGGCGGTGCATTGCCGGGTTTCTCATAGGAAACGCCGAAGTCCTTCGCAAGCCTGACCGCAGCTTCCCGTTTCCCCAATCCATGCAGCAAAGCGGCAAAGTCGATCACATCCCCGGAAGCCCCGCAGCCGAAGCAGTAAAAGCGGCTGTCCACTTTCATGCTGGGCGTGCGGTCATTGTGGAATGGACAGCAGACCATGCCGTTTCTCCCCACCCGGATTCCATAGAATGAAGCAGCCTGCCGGGTGGTAACAGACTGTTTCACCGCTTCAAATACATTCAAATGCTCCCTCCATAAAAATACCGGCAGCGGTAAAGCTGCCGGTTATATCATAGCTCCATCTCATGTTTCTTTCTCTGTACTTCCTGTGGCTGCTCCCTCCGGCGCAGTGCGGTATCTACGGCGTTCTGCACCTGCCGCAGCCGTATGACTTCCTCCCGGAGTGGCTTGTGCTGCGGAGACAGTTCGGCATACTCTGTTTTTAACTGTGCATATTCCCGTTTCCATGCTTTCAGGGCAATGGGTTTTCCGTCCAGTTTTTCTTTCAGAATACGGCGGGCGGCATAAAACAGCCGTAACTCCGCATCGTGGGATGTTTCAAATTTCTCCCTCTGTTTCTTAAACTTGATATTGTTCAATTCCGTATGAACAGGTTTTAGCCGCTGGTAATTCTCGCCCTCCCGTATCAATTCCTGCAATTCCTTTATCCTGGCAGATTTCTTTTTCATGGAGCCGCTTAATGCTTCAAATTCTTCACTGACAGAGGAAAGACGCTCCTGCAAATCCTCTAATGTGAGCAGCTTGTTTTCCGTCAGATAATTGACGGTTTCGACAAACTGCTTTAAGTTTCCGGTTCTGGCTTTATTGCTCCATGCCCCTGCGTTGCGCTGGTTGTAATAAGCGATCAGCAGGTCGGCAAGGCTCGGTGTCTGCGGTTTGGAAAGTTCTTCTTTTACCTCTGCCATCCAGACAAACAGGGCTTTGATCTTCTTCCTCACATCCTGCATGAGCCGGTTGGTGGCTTTAATCCAGCGGTTCAGTTCCCCTTTCTCGGTGCGGATGCCCTTTGCTTCCATCTGCCGGACATTAGCTCCCTCGTGGACAGTAGGTATCAGGTCAAGCCCCTGCCGCACATAGGAACGGTGGTCGATACGCACATCCAGCCCTTTTTCCTCAAATTTTGTATTAACGGCAGCCGCCCACTGCTCCCGCCAGTGTTCCAGCGTTTCCGGCTCATGCCAGTCTGTTGTATGGACAGCGTTAAACATATAATCGCCGTTTTTATCCCGGATTCGGTTTCCATCTTCATCAAGAAGATATTCCCGCCGCTGTTTTTGTCCCCATGTGCCATCCGGGTTCAAAGGGCGCATGGTTGTCATCACATGGAAATGCGGGTTAGGGATACCGCCGTCCTCTTTCTCCGGGCTGTGAAAAGCAAGATCGGCAATCATGCCTTTTGCCACAAACTGCTCCTGCACGAACTTCCTCGCCAGTTCCATGTTTTCTTCCAGCGTCAATTCATTCTGCATGGCAATATCAAAGGAATAGGCAAGCTGTGCTTTTGGATGTTTCTCGCAGCTCTCCACAGCATTCCAGAGGGTCGCCCGGTCAAGATATATTTCCGGCGCATGGGGCGGCAGCATGATTTCCGAAGCGATCACGCCGCCCTTTTTGGTGTAATCGCTGACTTCTCCATAGTAGCTGCTGTAAAGACGCTCCCCGGCTCGGTAGGCTGCGCTGGCAATGGCGCTCTGACCGGCGCTACGCTTTATCTGTGCGATTGAAAAATGATAAAGTGCTATCCTTAGTCACCGCCTTTCTCCTGCCCGGAAATACGGGCGTGGTTTTCTACGGCAGACCGGATGAAATGCTCCGCCTGCGGCAGATTCAAAATGCTTTCCATGAGGGAATAAAATTCCGCTTCGGATAGCTCCTTTGTCTGTGGTGCAATGCTCTCAATAGCTGCCCCACGGGTAATCAGCCGGTGCGTCCTCTGTTTCCGGGAACCGCTTTCCAGATACGCCTGCCGGTTTTTCAAACGCTGCATTTTCCGTTTTTCCCGTTCCAGCAGGACAGTGGTTTTTTCATATTCCTGCTTCAACTGTTCCAAAGATTTTTCCATGTTCTCACATCCTTTGCTTATAAGATAAAGAAAGACCATCCGCAGACAGTCCGTGTGTCAGTGCTTCTATAAAACCCGATGAAAAGGGAAAACCGCAGAGCGGATTTCTCTTTGCGGCGGGTACACAGGGGATAGCCGCTTTAGCGGCGCAAGGGGGTGTAGCCACCTTGTCGGAGCGAAGCGAACGCAGACCTCGGATTGCTGATTTTATCAGCGGCAGAGGTAAGCTCCGCAGGACGCACGATACATGGTCTTTAGACTATGTATAGAAGTGCGCCCTTAGTTCCTAAGGGATTTTGCCGTTTCCGGCAGTTTTGTCCTTTTTCTTGGAACGCTTAGAAAGGTACTTCGGGCAGTCAACCACAACCGCCCGGAAGCTCTGTTTACATTCGTGCTGGCATTTCCGGCACAGTTCGTTGTAAGTGATATGGCTGCGGTCATTTAAGAAGAACGACCATTCCAGCCGCCGCTTGTTGCTCATTCTTGCCATAACCGGCTCCTTTCTCCGTTTCTATCTGATGTACGCAGATAGGCTGTTTTGGTGTAGCGTTTCGGTATCATTTTTAAGGTTTTTTCCCTCTGTATACCCCTTTGTAAAGTGCGGCAGTATTGCAGTCAGGGAATGATAACTCACGCTTATTTGTCGCTTCTCGGTACGGTTTCGGAGCCTTTTGCCATCCATTCAAAGAAAGCAATTTTGCTGACCTTGATAAGTCTGCCCCTGCGGAACGCTGGAAAGCCGGGTGTGTGTACCAGCTCATAGGCGCTCGCTCTTGAAATTCCCATAATCTGCTGAATGTCCGCCACATCCAGAACCAGCGGTAAATCCTCGTAGCTGTTCAATCTCTTTTTATCGTTCATTCTGTTCCTCCCATAAATCAAATAGGTTAAAATGCTTCCTGTTGCCGTTTTCCCCAAAAGCCGTTTTCCTGCCCCATTCCTGCGGTGTTTTCCTGCATTGGTGCGCCGGATGCGTCACTTCTCCTGCCGGTCATATCCCTTTTGGACGGTCATTCACTTGCCAAGGTACTGTGCGGTACGAAATTACCAACTGCAATCATCATAGCGTACTATCCTTGACAAAACAATGATTCTGTGATACCATGAGTGTAACAGATACAACTGAATTATATAATTACCATAAGCAAAGGCAGGGGATAGGGATGGAGAATCAGTTTATACGACATGAGCCATGTTTTGAGAGGATTTTGTTTGTCCTGACGCTGGACAGGAAGAAAATGAAAGAGCGGATTTTGATTGGGGAAGAACAGCAGATCCGCTTCCGGCTGAACGGGAGCCAAAACACAGAGGTGCTTTGTGATATGACACGCCCGCTGGGAACTTTTTTGATAAACTTTGAGCGTGACACGGACAGAGATTGGAACTTATACGGGCTTTCTCCACTGCGGCAAGCCCTCCACTCCAACCGATGGAAACAGCCGGAGCTGGAGCAGGCGGCAAGCGAATTTCTCTGGGGAAAATATCTTAGCAATGACCCTCTGAAAATGTATGTGGCGTTCCGTATCTGGAACAGCTATCTGCTTTCCAGAGAACCCCGTGACCGTAACGCTGCCTGTGACCGCTTCATGGATAAAATGAGCAGCCTGACCGGGGTATTCCATAACGAAGCCATGAGCTTTGACAGGGAGACAGGAAAACCGAAACATTTTCAAGCTGGCAGCCTTTATTTCAAAGGCGCACCATCAGAAGATACCCGGCTTGACCTCTGGTTCCCGGACAACCGTCGCACAGAAGAATGTGTGTCTGCCTATGCGTCCCTCTACCCGTTGATTACCTATTATCTGAACAGGCTGAATGACTGGGGGCTTTGCTTCCGGCAGTGCAAGGTCTGCGGGAAATATTTTCTGGCAAAGAGCCAGCGGTATGAGCTGTGCAGCGACAAGTGCCGCAAAGCACAGGCGCTTCAAAACAAGCGGGAATTTGACGAGAGGGCAAGAGAAAATAACTATGACCTGCTTTATAAAAATGAATGCCAGAACTGGCGCAACAAAATAAACCGGGTAAAAAATACCGCAGGCTTTCCGGCTGACTGTCTGGAAAAAATACAGGCTGCCTTTTCCGACTTTAAGAAAGAAGCCTTACAGAGAAAAAAGGCTGTAAAAACAGGAACAGCCAGCCCGAAAGAATTTGCGGACTGGCTGTATCAGCAGAGTAATGTAATTGTTGAGCTGACCGAGATATGAAAAACTTTCTATCGTCAATTTCGCATTATTGCAATAACAGATTGCTTCTTCCATGAATGGTAATATTATCATCAAACTTTTGGAAGAACTATAAATGTCCGAGGTGCCTTTGATTTCGACAGAAAAACAGGCTGAATTGTTACAACGCTCGGACATTTCAAAAATCTTTTTGAGAAATGGCGGAAAAAGCGGGGCAGCATACGCCGCCCCGCCGATCTCAAAAGGTCATTCCATTGCCCGCATTTGTTCTGTTAATGAACGCTTTTTCAAATCCCGTATTTCCCATACAGAAAGAATCAACTGTAAAAGAATCAATATTAGTAGATATCCACCTATCTGCATTGTTGGAAATTGATATGAGAGATTTGGCATACCGAATAGAATACCAACAGCTTTGCTCACAGGAATAGCTATGGGAATACCAACCAAAAGAACGATTCCAAATGAAACAAGTACATATAGCAATCCCTCTGTTATGAGAGAACGATATAATTGTTTTAGGCTTAATCCAACAGAGCGTAATGTACTGATTTCCTGTTTACGCGCTTGATGGTTAGAGAGCGTCATATTGATTAGATTGATTATTCCAAACAGCAAAATTAGTAATGACAGCATTTGCAAACTTCCAAACAATAAGTTCATAGAAGATTCCATGTACTCTACAACATCATTATAGCTGCAAATAGAAAGCCCCTTTTCTTTAGAGGTAATTTTCTGCTGAATGGCTGATTCTATTTCATCATTATAAGTTTTATCAGTTATGATCTCCCATGAGTAAGCAAAATTTTCTGTGTTTGTGAATAGTTGTTGTGCAAGTTCTTGTGTAATTATAAGATTCGCTGGATCAATAGCATCTGTACCGTTTTCGGTTCCGACAAAGCTCTTATCAAAGAAACCGGAAACAATACATTCTATTTCCTCTCCACTATTTGTAATCTTTATAGGTGTCCCTTTTGTAATCCCCAGTTCCATATATCCATCTGTCAATAAAACTTCAAACTGGTTCTTAGGCATTTGTCCATCTATCAAATGTTGTTCAACAAAGCTAAAATTACCTTCTGTACTTTGAACCGAAATTATATCACACATTCCCTCAGTAGCATTTCCATTGATAGAATAATGACACATTCCTACCGAATCTCTAAGTGGTATAATCTTTTGGATTCCTTTAGTATTCAAAAGTTCTTCTTTCAAAGATTCATTTAGCGGATTATTTGTTTCGTTTTTTCCAACTGATTCTTCAGAAAGATATATACGGAAGCTTCCGCCGTTTACAAAAAACTTTTCACGGACAAATTGCTCTGGCGTATTACTAACTGCTGCGGATGCAGATATAAATAAGAGTAATCCTCCAAATATCAAGGAAAGCAATGTACTGGCTGTCTTTTTCTTATCGCGTCCAAGATTTAATAGAGCTAAAGAGTAAGGTGAAATTTTCTTATTATGTTTTCGAGATTGCATCGGAGCATTTCGATAAGCTATATATCGTACTGCCTCAATAGGGGAAGTAGTTGCCGCAATTTTAAGCGGCTTGCGAACAGATAATTTCACCATAAGAGTGCAAATGATGGAAACACCTATCATTACAAAAGGAATATTGATAGGAGAAAATCCGCTGGAAAATTCATTACTTCCCAAAACAGTTCCGACAATCGCACCCAAAACAATACCCGGAGGGATTCCAAGCCATGATAAATATCTACTTTCATAGTTTATCATTTTCTTTATCTGTAATGCAGTTGTACCTAAAGTGCGTAACTGTCCGAAATTTCTTATTTTTTCATTGATAAAAATTCTGAAAATACTTTGGATTACCGTTATACCTGCAAATAATACCAACACGGACAAACTTACAAAAGTTAGTATATTTTCAAATGACAATCCCATATTCTCTCTAAAAAAGAGAAAACTTAAGCTATAATCAGCACCAATTTCTTTTCCAATAGAAGCAATTCTTTCTTTTAGAATTTCTTTTGATGTTGAATCTGCATCAGCAAAACAAACATAGCTTTGGTATTTTGCAGGATTATAATTAGAGCTATTTTCTACAAACGATTTTGATATATAGCACGAGTAATTGCCCTGTGATTCAGTCGAGCTTTCCGTAATCCCAGAAATCACAAAATCTTGTGATTTTCCGTTTATTTGAAAAGAAATTTTATCTCCGATTGCAGTATTAGAAAAATATTTGTTCACCATTTCACGGTCAACTGCAATTTCATTTTCTTTAGATGGCATAGTCCCATCTTTTAGTGTAAATTGATTTCGGGCAATATAGCATGCCGCATCATCCATATATGCCAAATACAATGAATATCCCTCTGGCATTTTTATTTCTCCCAGATTGTAAAGCGACGCTACCATTTCGATTTCTGGTTGATGACGAAGTTTTTCAATTTTATCCTCTGTCAGATTATCATAGCTGGCTTGAAAAGTGGCCATATTATTTTGAGATTCCTGAAAAGCAAAAAATAATGTTCCACACATTGACATCAAAAACGCTGCCAGTGAAATAGCAATTATTATCATAAAATTCCGGCGCTTCTCGCTTTTCAAACTCTCCTTTGCCAGCTTCTTTGTAATGGCGCTGGTATCATTTTCAAAAGGCCATGTCATAGCTTGCCACCTCCTTATTCCACAATCTTGCCGTCCTCAATGCGGACAATCCGATCTGCAAGACGGGCTATGTCGTCATTGTGGGTAATCATCACAACAGTTTGCCGGAACTCCGCACTGGTACGCTTGATAAGTCCCAGCACCTCGGCGCTGGTCTTGCTGTCAAGGTTGCCGGTTGGTTCGTCGGCCAGCACAATAGCCGGTTTGGTAATCAAGGCGCGGGCGATAGCCACACGCTGTTGCTGGCCGCCGGAAAGATTGTTCGGCATATTTTTCAGTTTATCTTCCAGTCCCAGCAGGTGAACGATCTCGTCCAAAAACTTCTGATCCACCGTGTCCCCGTCCAGCTCCACCGGCAGGACTATGTTCTCATACACATTCAGGATGGGAACAAGGTTATAGTTCTGGAAGATAAAGCCGATGTTGCGGCGGCGGAAGATGGTGAGCTGTTCGTCGTTCATTTTCGACAGTTCTTTGTCCCGGACAATCACATTGCCGGTAGTAGGGGTGTCCAGCCCGCCCATCATGTGAAGCAGGGTAGACTTGCCGCTGCCGGAGGTTCCCACAACGGCCACAAATTCGCCCTCGTCTACGGAGAAGTTCACGCCGTCAAGGGCGCGGGTGATGTTCGGCTCTGTGCCGTAATACTTTTTCAGATCAATCGTCTGCAAAACGCTCATACTCAAAACTCCTTTCAAGGCTTTCTGCCTGTTGATAAGGTCATTGTAAAACCCAAATGTCCGCGAAATGTTACAGCGGCCAAAAAATTTCATTGAAAATCGGGGTGAAATGTTACAATGCTCGGACATTTCAAAAAAATTTACGGCGGGCAGCCGGAAATGGCCGTCCGCCGCGTTCTATTTTGTAGGCAGCATAATGGAAAATTCCGAACCCTTGCCCGGCTCCGAAACCACTTTGATATAGCCGCCCTGCCGCGTTACGATCTCGCGGGCCAGATACAGGCCAATGCCCACGCCCTGCTGTTCGTGTACTTCTTCCTCACGATAGAAGCGCCGGAAGATGGCGGCCTGATTGCTTTCGGAAATGCCCTTGCCGGTGTCGGTCACTTTGATCTCCACATACATTTCCCACAGCACCACAGACACCGTGATTTTCCCGCCTGCCGGGGTGTACTTCACTGCATTGTCCAGCAGGTTAAAGAGGGCTTCGGATGTCCACTTGCTGTCATGGGAAA
>ERZ777011.3021-NODE-3021-length-11756-cov-4.069481_pt1 | contig 11756 bp, 10 predicted proteins | sample MGYA00374964_ERZ777011 | MGnify/ENA primary metagenome ERZ777011 (study PRJEB29310, sample SAMD00008975) | mouse gut metagenome | study: EMG produced TPA metagenomics assembly of the Metagenome analysis of fecal microbiota from mouse which was promoted...
TCCTCTTATCGTAAATATTGTCCTTTCTGTCACAGATACGTTTTGCTATTTTACTTGCTGTCAATGCGCTGGTTCCTTTTACTCCTGGCATTAATTTTGTACCTCCTTTAATTTTGATTATTTTGTTTGTCAATAAAACATGCTTTTCAATCAGTCCTGCAATATGTGCTTTAGAAACCCGTCTGACGCTCTGTGAGGCTCATAGAGACGCTTTGACTAAGCGCATAGGTTTTCCTTACAGAATACTTGTAAGTGCCTCCACAAGCCTTATACGCTTGCATTTCATAAACACACACGGATCATATCCGATTGAATTTTATAAATCTTTATAAATCCAATTTCCATTTTCATCCTGTCCGACTACATGATCGTAATACCATTGGTTATAAAATTCTGCATCATTTCGGTATTTCTGTTCTGCTTTCGCCTCGTCACTGTCTTCCGCCGGCACAGATTTCACTTTTTCTACACTTTTTACTTTTGAACACTTTGCTTTTGCCTCTTCAAAATTAATTACATTCATCCTACTACCTCCGTATACTCTCGTTGTTAATATTTTTGGCGCACCTAAACAAGCCCACTATCAAATATATTTCTATAATTGATAATGGACTTGTTTAGGTGTCCAATATTTTATTCTGTCATACAGATTCCTCTTGTCTAATTGGTCTATTTTTGGTCTAAATTCTTTGATTGCTTAACCCAAAACCTTGTAAACATCATGCTTTCAGCAAAAACGGTCACTCCTGCCGTGGCACACAAAAAGTATCGAAATCATGTTTACACTTCCTTTCATAAGTCTCCGAACCCTTATATTTAATGGGGTTCCCGGCCACTCTGGATTTTACTGTTTCACGAAAAACTTCACAGGATTTCGTAAATTGCCATGCAAAGTGTGTAGTAAAACGTGTAGTAAGCCACCCCCCGATGTCAGTATTTACAATGCTTTGCCTCCGTTTTTTCATCATCGTCCTGACCGGAAAAACGGAGCACCTTTGTCAGCGCATCCCTGGCCTGTTCATAGTTCGCATGGGTATAGATGTTCATGGTGGTCCTGTACTCCGAATGCCCCATGAAATACTGCAGACTCTTAGGGTCTAATCCCTTAAAGTGCAAGTCCGTACAGAATGTGTGGCGGAGCACATGCGGTGTAATATGCGGCAGCGGCGCATCTGGATGCAGCTTGTTATATTTCTTCATAGCCCAGCGCATCTCATTCTCAATGTGCAGGGCAACCTTTGGCTTCCCGTTCTTATCTAGCATGATAAAGCCGCTGTAGCCGTCCACGAGCATCTCCGTCTTAACTTTCGGCCTGTGTTCAAGCATATTTTTCAGGCTGGTGTATACAGCGTCATCCATGGCGATGTATCTTTTGCCGCTTTCCGATTTTGTGACTTCGACATAATATCTGCCGCCTCGCTCCCTGATTAGCTGGTGATCGACGGTAATCCGCCTGTTCTCGAAGTCCAGGTCTCTTAGAGTAAGCCCGCAGAACTCGCTTACCCTCAAACCGGTATGCAAAAGGACAACAAATTCATCGTAATATTTACTGTATGTCCTGTCTGTGCGGATGAATTCCATCCAGGCATCCCTCTGCGCATCCGTCAATGAGATTCTTTTCTGGGAATTATTGACAACGACATCCGTAAGCTTGAAGTCAAAGGGATTTTTCGGTATGATGTCCTCGTTGTAAGCCATCTGGAAAGCGGGCCTTAACACGCCTCGCACCGAAGTCAGCGTACTGTATCCCTTTCCGTCATTGGCTAACTTAATCATCCACATCTGTGCGTCCGAAACCTTGATGTCCCTGATACATTTCTGTGAGAACGCCTCTTTTTTCAGGAGATTCAGCACGAATTGGTAGCCGACTTTGGTATTGTAGCGTACATTCTGTTTCAGGCCGATGTATCTCTCCACCAGCTGCTCTACTGAAACATTTCCTTTGGCATAATCAACGCCCTTCTCCAGTTCCTTTTGCACTTCCTTCTCTTTCTGCCGAAGTTCGTCCAAATCCGCTGAATAGAGGTATTGTGTCTTTCCCCAGATATCCTGATAGCGATACTGGTAAATCGAATCTTTTCTCTGGTTCTCCCCTGTTTTCAGGAGACGGCCGTTTTTATCCTTTCTCTTTGCTGCCATAATCCTCCTTCCTGAAGAGAAAGAACGTCAATACAATGGATATTCATTAGTATAGCACACCGGATGACGTTCTTCTACTTCATACTGAAATAAATTTATCCATTGAACTATTCATGTCCGAGAACCGCTCCGATTCTGGCTGATTGCGAAGTAATTCGTCATTGCTTTGAAAGCGGGGGCTGTCAGAACCGACAACCCGCCTCTCTTGGTCAGATGGAGTACGCCTCTTCCAGGTACTCGACCAGCTTTTTCCGCTTGAACATCCGCTTGTTTCCATTCCACAAAATGAACGTACAAGATTTTCTGTTGCTGAGTTCCCGAAGCTTATGAAGCCCAATTCCCGTATACTCTGCGGCTTCTTCAATCGTCAGGAGAACCTTTTCCTGTATAGGAACCGCCTGTCTCTTCCTATGTACCACGCCGGACAGCATCTGGGACTCTTCCGTAGCGTTGTCCTGTTCTTGTGCGAGTATCGGAGCGGCTGCGTTCTGCTCCCACGCAGACAGTGGAATGGTTGTATCCCGTTCCTGCATGGACAGTGGTGTGGTTGCATCCTGTTCCTGTGCGGATATCGGTGCGGTAGCACCCTGTTTCTGCTCAGGTATCGGATCGGCAATGTCTTGTTCCTGTGCGGGCATCGAAACTGCCATATCCTGCTTCTGCGATTGCTCTGAACTGCGCCACACCGGTATTTCAAACACAGGCCGCCTGTTCTCCATTGTTCTTGTTGTTCCCATAACTTCATCCATCCTTTCTTATATTAGCCTATGGTTAAATTTCAGACTCGCTTCTGTCAGCATTGTCGAAAATGTCAGGGTTTTTTAAAAGTAAACCGCAAAATCTATGTTGGGCATTTTTAAAACGCTCCTTCCGGCTTTGGTTCACCCTCTTCTTTTCAATGAGTCCGCGTCCATATTTCAACACGTTGATGGCAAATTCTTGACGAGTCACTTTCACGTTATTGTAACGCTCACGATTTCGCCTTACCGAACAGATGTAGTACTGGCAATATGCCTCATACAATTCGTCCATACTATAGTTGTCAGCTTCTTCCCCGGTGACCTCAATCATCTCGCTCATAAATTCGTCAAAGCAGGTATTAGGCGTTGTCCAACTGGCCTTAAGCTTGATGGATAATTCTGATTCCCTCACCTGCAATTTTCCTTCTTCCGTAATCGCGGATGCCATTGCCCGTAACGCTTTAGTCACGATAGCATCCTTTTCTTCCAGCAGTTTATCCAATAAGTGCATATCCATCTCTTTCTCAGGGGTTTCATGGATAAATGGTACTGCCAGAATCCGATTCTGCCATCCTGCATCATCCTTCTGCGGACAGAATGCGCCATTGCTTCAAAAACAAACTTAAAACGGACTTCAATATCTTTCCGTGGCTTGTACTTATCCTGCACAGAGATAACTTCTTCTCCTGTTGCCCGCTTAATTACTCCCGCCGTTGCCGCAGACACAGTATCCATATCCACGTCCATACAGGATATGAGCAGCATATTCTCCGCATTTCCCAATGCAAACTTATCCTTCAGTTCAGAAGTGGCTACATGAGAAATTCTAGACCGCGGAAGAATCTCTTCAAGAAGTCCTCCAAATAACACTGATTTTCCAGAATTACTCGCCGGCCCTACCACAGGAAACTTTTTACATGGGTCAGGTATCAACAACATACCCAAAACCTGTATAATCATCTGTATACTCTCTCTGTCGCCCCCACAGGCATCCGATATAAGCTTGTCAAAAGCGGGTGTATACAGTCGCCCGTCATGTACTTCCAGATAATCAGCGCTCAGCTCATAATAATATGGCTTCGCTGCATCAAATCCTTCAAGCAGACCGCTCTGAATATCAAGCACACCATTCTGTAATACCACTTTTCCCATGATGCCTTTATAATCTTCACGACTAAAATAGAAATCTCTGTTTCCCTCTTTTACCGCCTGCGCCAGTTCATCACGGATAAACTCAATCACATTTTTCTTGATTCTCGCGCAGGAACTGACTTCCAGCTTAACAGATTCCGGAATTTCACTGTATATCAGCTCTCCCAGCTTCTGGTCGTCTAATGGAGCATATGATTTTCCGTTATAGCCCCAGACAGTGGTTCCTATCTTTGACAGCCGTTTTAATTTATACTTCCGAATGATTTTTCTGGCCATCAGATAAGTACCCACTTCGCTATTTGGAATTATCTTTATCCGGCTCCTGCTCGCATCGGTGTTTTTGTTATGATTATTACCGCTTTCCGATGTTCCTGGCTTCGATGTAATATCTTCATGTATATCATCCCTCTCTTCACTTTCCACAGCATAATGCGGTGTACTTTGCAGTTCATTTACAAGAGCATCATAGATACGATCCACTTCTTCAAAACCATACGGAGGCATACTTTGAATTTCTTTCATAATGCCCTCATAAGAATATTCTACGTCCCCCTCAGGCTTGCATTCTGCCATGCACTGGATTTCTTCCTTAAGACTGCAGTAGGTATAATCAACATCCTCTTCCTCTTCAAAATGTCTGCTTTCCTGAATTTCCCGCACAATGCCATCGTAATATTCTTTCATTTCTCCGTCTTCAGAAGAGATGATGGCGTCTGCGTTTTCTTCTCGACTTATCTCTACATTGGAGATATGGTTTGAAAAGCCATTCTCCATAGGGCAATCTGACGGCTTTAGTGGTGTAATGCTTATCTCTGAGCGTCTTTGCCTGGGGGAATAATTTTGGGGAATGCCTCCCTTATTAAGCGAGCCCTTTTTCTCCAGCGCTATTAGATTCCCTTTTGATTTCGCTTTCTTCATTCCTGTTCTCCTCCACGAAGTTCCTCCATGTCACTGGCATCTGTTACCTGTATAGCACCGTCCTTAGCCTCTAACAGGTTGCTATGGAGCAGTACATCATCTGCCCAAAGAAGAAACTGGTCAAATGTCTTCGAAATTCTCTTTCCATTTGCAGAAATTTTCAGGATATTATATTCTTCTTTGCCCTCTTCTTTTGTAAAACATACCAGATTGCATGGTATTATTGCATCTTCCCAGAAGAGCATTGCATTCTTAAACTCACACAGCGGTGAATCTTTCTGCTGTACAAGCACACCTCCTTTCTTCGCGTCATAAATCACGAGCACGGGATTGGCAAGCTTAGTGTCCTCCGTAATCTGTCTCCAGATTCCTTCTCGGTCTCTTATAAACAGCCGGAATTTGAAAATCGGAACAGCCTCACCTTTTCTTACGACTTTGCTTTCTGCTCCATCAAGCAGAATCTTCTTTACATGCTTTGAATAGTTCATCTGCACCTCCCAGCAATATAAATTTCCGCTGTAATGGGGATTGCGGTGATTGCTGTGGTTATATCAAATCACTTTTTTACAATGTGTACAACAACTGTGTATACACTATGCATACACAGTCCCTATGCACAAAATTGTACCCATACTCACTTTTATACACATTTGGACACACAAAATAAAAGCCGTTTTTCCTATCCATACATATTTATTTGCACAAAAAGAAACGCATACTCACTCATGTGTGAAAATGCGCTTCCTTAATATTTGTTACTATAATTACCTGCCGTCACAGTATTTTGTCCATTGTAATCTGTTATTCCATAAATTCCAATACATCTTTTTTATTGGACGCAAATTCTTTTTCGTATTTAAAAGCTCTCTTATGTTTGTTATGCACCGACACAATGTACGCTTCTTTAGATTTATCCAAACTTATTAACAGAATACTATTGCCTGAACTCCGTAGTTTTACATTCTTGTATGCTTTCTCATATGCATAACAATCTTTGCATAAAATTAGAAATAAAATCTTTTTATCTTTACCATGTGTCCGTAAAATCTCAAGTATTTGCTCAAAATCCTTATCAAACGTATCAGTACATAAATATGCGAACCAGACAAATTCCCATGTTTCAATTCCAGCTAATAAAATGGAATCTTTTTCGACTTTTACAGTCTGATATTTCAATTCACTGTTGTGTTTCCATCCTTCTTCTTTTACTCTGAAATGCATATTTTCTATGATACCTTTAACACAAGCTGTCATTTCTTCACTATTTTCTATCCCCTCTTCACCTATTTCCCGTTGATTATTTTCTTCTATCTTTGTTCTATCCACATCACTCTTTTGATTTTCTTTTTGAGCATCCTCTTCAAATATTTTCCGATCTGGCTTTATCTCTTGCGGCAATAAACCATTATCTATCAGAATTTCCAATACTTCTTTTGCTGTTTTTTTCTCATAAAGAGCAATATATGTACAAAGAGCGTATGCATTCTCTGCCTTAACGTAAACAGTAGGAGTCGACCCTTTGTAATTCTCACCTAAAATTCTGCGCAAAAAATCACGTTGTATACCTGACACCCTTAATAATTCTGCTTCCGTTTTAATTCCTGCAAGTGAATTCAGATATGTTTTAAATTCCTTTCTTTCCTTTATATCCTCTAAGCGTTTCTTTTTTTCTTGCAGTTCTTCACCCATACTATAGCGCCCTCCTATTATATATCCCAAAGGTTTCTCAAAATCTATTTCCATAATAACAGAAAGATTAATAAATAGCAAAGGAACTGACGCACTTTATGGATAATTTTAACAATACCGCCGATAACAAAGATGCGGCACAATTTTACTCGGTACATACATTTGAAATATTCATGCTCTTATTAAAAGATGAATACGTCCAATGCAAACGAATTTTATATGAATTTTGTGACAAATATAATCTTTCATGTTATAAATCCACACCTGACATAGATTGCTACAAAATATTTAAACAGGAAGGCTTTACGCTCTTCCGTACCTGGCGGTTTATCAGCAACAGTGGATGCCAGTATGGTATCAATATCATTATCAATGCCAGAAAGCTGCTGGGATATAAGAAATACGCCCATGTCTGCATTGCGCCTGTCGGAGACATGCCAAAGCTAATGCCCGCTTTATATGATAAACTGAACCACATCGGCCTGCGCTTTTTAGATTATAACCGCTTTCATCTCAAACGGCTGGATTTATGCGCCAATATCCGCTTAGGAACAACTGAGGAATTTGATGCCTATATGCGCTTGATATGCAAAGGAAAAAATGCCTACGGTTCAACTCTTTTCTTGTGTTATGATAAAAGGCAAAAGCGCATGGTTGCTCCAAAGTACTCCTTTACCTTGACAGGCTCCACCTTTGAAATATCCATTTACGCAAAACAGATTCAAATGCTTGACTCCGAAAATTACTACTCTGCAGAAGAAGTGCAATTTTCTGAAAATCAGCTGCGGATAGAATTGCGTTTTACAAACCAGAAAAACAACGAACTTATTCGCCAATACCAAAGTCTTGACAACCTTATATGCCATATCCCTGAAATTGGGCATAAATACATCGTTCAATACCTCAACGCCATGTATGGAAAAGGGGATTTCTGCAGATTCGACATTGCTGCACAGCAGATAGAAACTTCCAATTTTCATTCTGCCACAAAACAAAAAATGAGAAAATTTATGAAAGCGGCTGCCAAAGGCTCCCTGAATGATGCGATAAATAAGTTTGGCACAAAGCTATCTGATTCCATGCTGTACCACTTTAACCAGCTTCATATTTCCCCGATTACTTTACCCGTCAGAAGTAGATTTGCGCTTCTTCCGCATCCGCTTCATTACATAACAAACCAAAATGTAAACCATCGCGATTAAGATACTCTGCCAGCCATAAGAAATCAACATATTATTCGAGATGTCAGGGGCGACTAAAAAGCCGCCCCGCACTCTCACGCAATCGCCAACTTGTCCTGCTTCCTCAGGTAGATATACACATTATCCGAAAGCATTTCCTCTGGCAGGAGCTGCTCCCTATTAATTTCCATGACCATCTCCTTAAGCTTAGCAGCCTCCTTTTCTTCCGTCACGGGAACCGCTATTAATAGCGATAGGTAAGGTCTGAGTAGAGGACTAACTCTGCTTTCCACCTTTTCCCCCGCTCCGCACCGTACGCGAGACTTTCACCTCATACGGCGCTCCATCAAATTAAACCTATTTACTCAATTATGGCATTACCGACTAAGATTCGATAATTATTGGTCTTCTTAAGCGCTCTGTTGTTCCACAATCCTTCACTGGTCAGCTTTGTTATAAGTTCTTTTGCTCGTCCTGTATCCTTGGTGTGTATAAGCTCATAGGCATCCATAGATACTATGTCTATGTTTCTATAGCCATCCCCGCCATTCGGATAAATCTTATGAACTCGCATGTCATACACTGTCAGTTGTTTCTTCGTAATTGCACATTTGCCCATTTGTGCTGAAACTCTGGAAATTCGGTTGTCATTCAGCTCTATGGATTCATGCTCTAACGGATGTTCCGCCAAATATCTAAAGATAACCTCCAGGTGTGTTAGCCTTTTGTGAATTAACTGTCTTCCTTCCGCGGTGTAGTTGCACGTTTTTTGATTGAACCCATATGGAATAACGAATCTCACCGCAAATATTGGGTCAATCGTTACTGAGCCGACAGTAAATCTCTTACCGTGGTACGTCGCATACTTCCTCTTTTGAAATTCAGACTGTGGTGGTCCATTTTTGCCATTAGACCGTGTCATGTGTTTCAGGGACGGGAGTAACAGATAGTAAATCTCCCAAAAATCACTGCTTATCCTTGTTGCTGCACAGTAATAATTGTGCATCCCCCGGATAACCATGTTGAGGTTACGGGCTCTGTCCTCATTGCCCTGGGCATCCCAGATAGCCTTTCGTAACTTCGCTGTAGCCTTCTTCTTTGACTTGTCCGCCATGTGAGATATGATTACATTCTGCCTAGGTCTTTCTTCAAGCTTAAGCTTGAACCCCAGAAATTCTGAGTAGTGCCTGCACAGATTGGTTATTTTACTCTTTTCCGGACTCGTCTCAAGATGCAGCCTTTCCTTCAGCCACTTTTCAACGGCTATCTTAACCCGTTCAGCGTCATTCCTGTTTCTACAGAAAATTTTGAAATCATCTGCATACCGCACGAGGTACATTTCTTTCAGCTTTGTTTTCTTCAGCGCCGTGCACCTGTCTCCATCCCAACGGTATGGATACTTGCTTGGGAATGTTTCCCATTGGTTACTTATCCACCAGTCAAGTTCATTCAGCACGATATTGGAAAGCAGCGGAGACAGGATTCCGCCTTGCGGAGTTCCTTTGCCTGGGATTCCCTCCCCCTCTATTGGTGCTTTTAGGAGCTTGCTTATTACACACAGCAGATTTTTATCGTGGACACCAAACGCCCATATCTGTTTCAGCAGCTTTGAGTGGTCTACATTGTCAAAGAATCCTTTAATGTCAATGTCCACGACATACTCAAGCTTTGCATGAAATGCCAGAAACCTGAATCTGCTTACAGCATGGTGTGTATTGCGGTTTGGACGGAAACCATAACTGTGCCTGTGAAACTTAGCTTCACATACCGGTTCCATCACCTGAAGAATACATTGCTGAACCAGACGGTCTTCAATGGTTGGTATTCCCAACGGCCTTTCCTTTCCATTATCCTTGGGAATCATGACACGCCTGACTGGATGTGGTTTGTAGTTTGCCAGCCTTCGCTGGACATAGTCTACCAAAACGTCATTTCCCTGTTCCGCTATCTGTTCGATTGTACCCATGTTTGTACCAGGAGTCCGGCTTCCCTTATTTCGCTTAATCCGCCTGTACGCAAGTGCTATGTTCTGCGGACTTGCTATCAGCGACATAAGGTCGGTAAATACTGCACCCTGTTTACTTTTTGCATATAAGCCATCAAACACATCTTGAATTGCGTAGTATTCATTACGCCTTAAAACCTTGTTTCCTCGTTTCTTTGCCGTTTGGTCAGTCATCTCCTTTATAGGGGATTCCTTCTCTTAGTCATACCCGAACCCAAAACACTTTTGCCATTATTAAGTTTTAATGAATTAACTTGACTTGGGGCTATCCCTCCACGGCTTATTATCGCCGTTTCACAGGTACTGTGCCCCTTCTTTCACTGACATAAACTGTGTTGCCACAGACCGCCTTATTGGGATTGCATTCCCTACTCGTCGCCAGCTTTCCCCGTTCCTATTTTCCTATCTTTACATATATCCTTAGGCGCTCTCTTTGAGCCTGTAAGCTTGCCAGTGCCTGTAACACTGCATGGACTTTCATAACGAATGTTTTACTCACCCACACTTACCTGACGCTACGTCATATATGCATTTCTGCATACCCGATACTTTAGACCCTTTCATTCAAAAGTTCGTCAGTTGCCCCTGTATAGACAACATTCTCGCCATAGATATTTTATAGACTTCCGGCCTATCATCCACTCGACCACCTCTGGTTCGCATTTCCTCGCCATTACGCGTTAGGGTGGCTCTCAGCCGACTTCACCGAGCTTATAACCTCTTACATATGCAACTGTAGGACGCTATTCGGAGTATCAAAGGAGGCGTTTCAAGGCGTTACCCTATCATTCCACCTCTCGGAAAATAAATTGTTGTTGCAACTAGAATAACTAATTGCAACCCTCGCCCTTTGTTGATTTATACGGCGAAACGGGTCGCACCCTCATGCAGGGAGCTGGGCAGTATGAACAGGTCGCTGTCCGCTTTATCAGCCACCTGTTTCAGCATACCGCTGTACAAAATAACCGCAGCGCCATACAGTCTCCCCGTATTTGTGATAACCAGCATTGTCATAGGACCCACTCCCGTACAGCTGCCGGGGCATTCGTTATCCCCATTGTCCTGTTCCTCAAATATTTCTGCCAGGACGTCTTCCATGTTCTCGATTTTCCCCGGTTTCCGCTCCGGTGTGTTTCTGCTCGCGGCCGCCCATAAATCTTCCTCCGTAACGCCCCACATCTCCATATGGGAGTTGTAGACCTGGATTGTCCCGCCCCCGACCTGCGGGTCATAGTAATCCACATAATAGACCACCGCCATGTCCAGGAACTCCCTGTATGGAACCTTTTCCAGCAGTTCCGAATTTGCATCCCGGTTCACCAGCTTCATGCACAGCCTGTCCTTCACCGTAGAAAACTCCCGCAGGAAAGACGTATCCATTTCTTCACAAGGAGCGCTTTCATAGGCTTCCAGTATCTTCCCGATAATCTTCTCCATATCTACCCCCTTTTCATATGCCTCGAAGAATGGCTCCAGATAAATTGTAGGCACCATGTTTTTTCCATTGCTGCACAGCAACAGTCCTCGGCGCATTATGCCGTTATTCTTCAATACATTCTGCAGACTGACCTTTTCAAACTGTCCCTGCAGTTCTATCCTCGCTCGGATGCTCTCCGCAAACTGTTCCATATCCATCTTTTTCCCCGCAGCTTCCATGTTTTTCACCATTTTCACCTTTTCCTCCAATCCTCCGTATCCTGCACTGTCCGCAGGAATATAAACAAAAGGTACAATAATAAGCCTGTTCACCGTGAAACAGGCTTCCCGTATATGTCCCCCTACCCCCCGCAAGACACGCCTCTTCCCGGAAACCCTGCCGCATATGCGGCCAGGCTCCGGAAAGATGTCTTCTGTCATGGACATTATGCCGCTTTGGCTTTTGTCCGCTTCAAGCTGTTCATGGCTTTCTTGTAGGTGGCATCGTCCATTTCC
>ERZ777011.3024-NODE-3024-length-11743-cov-17.433949_pt1 | contig 11743 bp, 8 predicted proteins | sample MGYA00374964_ERZ777011 | MGnify/ENA primary metagenome ERZ777011 (study PRJEB29310, sample SAMD00008975) | mouse gut metagenome | study: EMG produced TPA metagenomics assembly of the Metagenome analysis of fecal microbiota from mouse which was promoted...
TTAAAAATTAGATGTTTAATAGCATAAATTTAAATTTTGTCATCTACTAAAAAAAATATATTTAAATTTGCCAATGTTAACTATTGACTTCAGAGTAATCATTTCCATAACCTAAGAGCTTGTTGACACATTGCTGCATAATTATGCTTGGAATCAGGCAAGCTCTCGCGGACTTTTAAAATAATAGCTAAAATATATAAACAGTATGAAACAGATTAAAAAAAGCATTGCCGTATTATTGTTGCTGTGGAGTACGGCGCAGACCGCTTTCGCCGATACCGCAAACGAGTATCTGGTGGTGCATCTGGCCAACGGCACCCAGGTGAGTTACATGCTTGAAGAAAAACCGGTGGTGACCTACGACGGTCCCGTAATACGTGTAGAGTCGGCCGCTGTAAGCGACGACCACCGGATGTCGGAAGTGGAGAAACTCACCTTTGTGAAAAAAGCAGATGTTTCGGAGCAATTGGCCGCCGATGAAATCCGTATCATTGTCGCGCCCGAGTCCGTGACTGTACAGGGACTTCCAGCCGGTACATCGCTGACCCTCGCTGATTTGCAGGGCCGTGTACTTGCCACAGCCGCTGCCGGCGCTACCGGCGAGGCTACAATAGCTACAGGCAGCCTGCCGGGCGGTGTATATATAGTCGCCGCGGCCAATGGCCACGTATTCAAAATTTATAAGTAAGCAATATAAATTAATTTCACAACTTACTTAAGACGTAAAACCCATAAAATCACGCATTATGAACAAATTTACACTCGTAGCTACGGCTCTGATGTTGCCTGCATTCGCCTTTGCCGGAAAACAGCAGGTAAAGCCCCTCGACGCTCCGGTGGCTAAAGTAGCCGCATCGTCAGAGATTGAATCATATACCTGGAAAGACCTTGGCGAAGGCACCTTTTCCGATTTCGTACTCAGCAACCTGTTCGTAGGCATTTTCAACGAGCCGGTAAAGGTGATGGTGCAGGAAAGTGAGCAGAAACCGGGTGTGTACCGGCTGGTAAATCCATGGCAGAAAAACGACAACGTAAATTTCAACGACGAACTCAATTACCTTGTGATAGATGCCTCTGACCCTGACTATGTAATGGTGCCGGCCCAGCAATCGCCTGTAGCTGACGCACAGGAAGGCGAAACATGGTACTGCTCGTATACCGACTGGGCGGTGAATGTAGTCGGAATTGATAAGGAAACATTCTTCAGCCTTCAGCCCGACAAGGTGCCGCAGCTTCGTGACGGTGTGATAAAATTCTCGCGGAACACCATGGCTGTGATGTATCCTTACGGCACCGGAGCCGAGTTCGAACCCGGCACATGGTCGTATACCAATATGGAATATGAAGGCTATCTGGCGTTGCCGGGTGCATCCGGTGAAGACGTGGAAGACTGGGTATCGATAGGCAGGGGCCGCTTTCTGGAAGGATTCCTCGAAACTATTTTTGATGAGGACTATGTGCCTGAGGAGCGTGAAGTGGAAATAATGGAAAACAAGACTGTGGCGGGAGTGTACAAGGTGGTAAAGGCATTCCAGGCAAGTGCACCAACCGGCCGTGACCTGATAATCGATGCCCGCCAGCCCGGTTTCGTAAAGGTTGAGGAGCAGAATACAGGCGTGAATTCCACCAACGGATGGGTATATATCCTCAGCGTGTCGACCAACGGCATGTTCTCCGATTATGAAAGTATGGTAACATGGAATCCGGATTACGCGTCGCGTAATATCACAATGGACGAAAAAGGCATATACTTCCCCAAGAACTCGATTCTGCTCTATTTCCCGCAAACCGGCAATGCATCCGTGTATACCAATCCAAATGCTGTGGACAGCTACCTGCTCTTTCCGGAGTCGGACGGCGTAGGTCATGTGTCGGCCGACGAATCCGACGCTCCGGTGATGTATTTCAACCTTCAGGGCATGCGCGTGGAATCGCCGCAGCCCGGACAGCTTGTGATAGTACGCAAAGGCTCCGTTACCTATAAGACAATAATCCGATAAGTAAGTCTTAATATAAAATAATTTCACGACTTACGTAACCAATTTTTATCAGTATAAGTATAATAGATTATGAAGAAGAAACATTTATATCCTCTGTTGCTGGCATTGTCGCTGACTGTCGTGGCACAGGACTACAACCTGATTATCCGCACCAAAAGCGGCGACACCATCACTGTGCCTACCGACGACATAGAGCAGATGGATTTCGCGGAAATAGTACAGTCAGGCGGTCAGCTGAAAGCTCCCGAATTGACTTACGAGCAGCTGTCGGAGGATTCATTCAAAATGTCGTGGTCAACTGTCGAGGAGGCCAACGGATATTTCTGGAATTTAGATGGCGCAAGCACCAGCTATACCAGCCAAACATCGTATACATTTACAAAATTGAGTGAAGGCTCGCATACTTTTGCCGTAAAGGCATTAGCCGATACCGAAAGCGGCTATACCGATTCGGAATACAGCAGCGTGACGGTGTTTGTGGCCGGCAAAGCCGACACTCACAGCATGCGTTTCCTGATTGGAAACTATACCCACAACTACGCCCGAATATCTTTCATGCCCGGTACCGCAGAGTCCTACAAGGTAGCCTTGATACCGGCATCAGATACCACTCCCGATGCCGATATCATAGATATGCTCAACAATCTGCCCTCCGACCAGGTGTACAATATCTCGTCGCTTACCGAAGAAAGAACCTTCGAAGGCTTGGCGCCAGAAACCGCTTATGTGGTGGCGGCAATACCCTCCGACGTGCCGGATATGGTGTACCGCTGCAGTTTTACCACCGAGGCAGCTCCTGAGCCCGGTGCGAAAGTAAGCATATTCCCTCCCGGCGTGAGTGCCACCGGCGGATTTGTGGATGTCGACAAGGTCGGCAACAACATTTACGGCTCGGATGGAGAGTTGTGCTGGGCCTGCGTATCGGCCAATATGGCGCAGTGGTGGATAAGCGATTACAAGACCTGCACAGGCTCGGATTATACTTTTAAACATCCTCTGCCGGAAGAGAGCCTCTACTACACCACTCCGGTCATGGATGTAATATCACAGGCATACTACCATCAGGCCGGTGATGTATATGACACGCTGAAATGGTTCTTCTGCGGTGAGGAACATCCCGAAAGATGCTTTATGAACAATATATGCACCTACAACCTCGACTATGAGTATGTGCATGGCGGATTCATGGATATGAGTGAGAATCAGTTCCGAGATTATTGCGAGAAATGTGACATTATAGACCTTTTTTCAGGTAAGTCTTCGGTCGAAATGAAAGAGATTTTTGCCGATAAGATGCTCGGATGGCTCAGACACGGACCGGTTTATTTCTGCATATCAGGCATGCATGCTCTTTGTGCCTGGGGCGCGGAATATACCGTACAGCCCGATGGCAGCAAACTTATCACCAAACTCTATGTGGCCGAAAACGACATCGTGAGTGCCAATCTGAAGAATGCCCTTCAGGAAGCTCCGGTAGATTATTCCGATTACGGCACAGGCAAAACCGAACACCCCTATATTACCATGCCGACAATTCACGACGGCGGCGGCATTAATTCAGGACGTATCGGTGTGTTCTGCGCTATCAGGTCGTGGAACAGCGTAAACTAAAAAGCTTCTTATATCGATAATGAACCCCTTTGGCGGGTGACTGTAAAATTGCATCCTTGCTGTTTATGCCGTCACTGCCAAAGGGGTTCTATGTCGAAAATCAATCCACTGTCGCCACGTACTATATCATGGCTGCGCTACAGCTATTTTTGACGGAATGTAATTTGGTTAAAACTTGTAAATGTTTAGATTTTTTGACTGAAATATATGTTTTATAACATAAAAAAATAGTAACTTTGCAATGTGTTTTTCATGGTATTAGATTTAAGGTTTAAGAGATTACCCGTCGTGATGACGAGTAATTTTTTTTTGTACCCAACCGAAAGTTCTCTCTGTGTGTTTTAATCATAGCCCTATAGGCCGGAGGTGTCAGGGATGCCTTCTGATTATAAATTCTTTACTCCAATATTACTATGTTTGCCGATCTGATCCCTACCCATACCATTGCGCTTTGGTTGCTGAAACACATCGACAGTTTTCTCGACAGAATCGGCCTCCGCCATGAAACTACGGCCGAGGAGCTTGTGTATGTGGCCATAATCATTGCCGTATCGCTGGCCATTGGCTGGTGTGTGAAGAAAGTCATTCTGTTTGTAACCCGTAAAGCCGTGGCAATCCACGACGGCAGCGTAGGACGCGAACTGCTTCAACAGCATACCTTGGAGAAGTGCAGCCATGTGATTCCGCCGCTGGTGTTTTTGGCAATGCTGCCGTTTGCCTTTGTCGACGGCAGTCATGCCCTCGACATTATCGGCAAGCTGGCGGTCATATACACCCTGGTGTGCGTGGCCATAGGCATAAGTGCGGTGTTCCACTTTATTTTCTTCAGGGTCAACAAGCGCGAGAACTCACGCAATCTGCCGCTTAAGGGCATACTCAATGTAGCCATTGGCATTGTATGGATAGTGATAGCGATTGTGGCGGTATCGGTGCTGATTGATAAGTCGCCCGTGGCGCTGCTCACCGGTCTGGGTGCTTTTGCCGCCGTGCTTTCGCTTATATTCAAGGACACCATACTGGGATTTGTGGCCGGCATACAAATGTCGGAGAACGATATGCTGCGCGTGGGCGACTGGGTGGTAATCCAGGGCACGCAGGCCAACGGAGTGGTCGAAGACGTTACACTGTCGACTGTTAAAGTGAGGAACTTCGACAAAACCGTGGTGATGGTGCCGCCGTATACCCTGGTGTCGACCTCGTTCCAGAACTACCGTGGCATGTGGGAGAGCGGCGTGCGCCGTATATTTGAGTCGCTTATAGTAGACCTCACCACGGTGGTGCCCTGCGACCCCGACCGAGTGGCGAAAGTATCCAAACTGCATCCGGGGATGGCCGACTTTATTGCCGAGAGCGAAAAAGCGCCCGATAAGACTCTGAGTGCTCCGGGCATCCGCTCCATAAGCGGCAGCACACTCACCAATCTGGGCTTGTTCCGGGCATATATAGCGCTGTATCTGACCAGCCACCCCAAAATATCGAAGACAGAGCGTATAATGATACGCCTGCAGGAACCCAACGACAGCGGAGTGCCGCTGAACATCTGGGCCTTCACCAATACGACCGACTGGGACGAATACGAAGGTATACTCAGCGGAGTGCTCGAGCATGTGATAATGTCGGCTCAGGAATTCGGATTGGGCATATACAGCAGTTCGTCGCTCACGGTAACCGATGTGCCGCCGGCACATACCGCCGCCGGCACAGGCAATGGCCACAGCCAGCACGCTGCAGCCGACAACGCCGGATAAACGAAATAAGGGGCAATCATCGCGATTGCCCCTTATTGAATACACAATTATCTATAAAACAACTATTTGCATAGAAATTTTATGATTGCAAATTTAACAATTATTTCTCATATAATTATGAAAAATATTGTTAAATTTTTGTGTATACCTATTTATGCTAAAATTAGCAAATTCAGCGTACTGCCACACGGCGTACTCTGCCGTTCACAGCCACCAGATAGAGGCCCGGCGCGAGGTCGTAGCTGTTGGTGCCGACCATGCCTGTGCCGGCGGCGTAGACAATGCCGTCGGTGCCGTAGACGAGTATCTCGCCGGCTTCGGCCAGCTCTATAATCAGCTTGCCGTCGAGGCAGTAGGCATCCCAGCTGTGGTAGCCGTCGGGGTCTTCGACCGAAGTGGAGCCACGGTAGGCGGTGGCAGTGAGGTCATCAAGGTACCAGCGCTTGCCGTAAGTCTGTACGAGTCGCAGACGCACCTTGCCGGGCTGGTTTACAGTGAAGTGGAATTCCTCGTATATGGTAGTCTTGACCGAGGCGCTGCCTGCCGTATGCCATTGAGAGCCACTGTCGGTTGAGTACTGCAGTTCGAAACGAGCTTCGCCGTCGGCTTCCTTGAAGATGCGCGACCACAGGCTTACTGTGCCGATGCCGCCTTCGGCATCTTCGGCCATTTCGATAATACCTTCACCGTCGCGGCCCGCGCGTACGGCGTGCTCGCCACCGTGGGCAGGGTCGTCGCCCCACATGCCGGCATCGCTGAAATTCCACATGCATGCGCTGCCGCGATAACTGTGCGGGTTGTAGCTGCCTGTGCCTTCGGGTTCGAAGTCCTCGGTAAAGTTGGTTACCGAGCCGATGCAGCCCGAGATTACAGCGTCGTCGTTGTAGTAGTCGCCTGCGCGGGCCACCAGCGAGCAACTGTATTCGCCCGGCTGGTCGCCGTATAGCCGCACATAGAAGCGGTCGGCGCCCTCGGGCAGTATGGCCTCTGTAGCCCAGTTGCTGTGGTCGGTCGAAATCTGGAAAGGAGCTGTTACATTCAGGCTGATGTCGCCGCTGATGTTCTCTATTTCAACCTCGATTTCGGCAGCTTCGCCAGGTTCGCCGGGCATGGATTTCAGATACAGGTCGCCGTCGAAGTAGAAGTCAATGCTTGGCAAGGGTGCGCTTGTGCTGAAATAATATGTGCGCGACGCTAGAGATTCCGAACGCAGGCAGAAGCCGTACTCGGTGGAGGGCATCAGGTCGTTGACCACAAATCTTTCGTCTGAAGCCTTTACCGCTTTGGGATAACCGGCAATAGGTTCGTCGTCCACTACATCAGTTACAAATAAATAGTAATTGCCTTGTGCATCGGCATCGCCGATGTTGGTCCAGGTAGCAGTGAAGCCGCAGTCGGTGATGTCCGAGGGTTTGTCGGCGGGCAGACCGCTTACAGCTTCGGCGGTAAGGTTTACTACAGTCGAAAGAGTGCCGCACTGCAGTGTGAGAGTTCCTTTTGCGATACCCTGAGCCGATGCATTGAATGTGATGCCGAGGTTATATCCGTTGGCGGTGCAGGCCGATGCGACGGGAATGGAGTTGACCGAGGCCTGAAAATCGCCTGTGGTGCTTACTTTCACTGCCTGTTTGAGGTCGGTGGCGCGTACATTCACGGTGGTGCTGCGCGGAATATTTACAGCTGCAGTACCCATGTCGATTGTCGAGCCGTTTACCGGAGCGTTGATTTCGGGGTCGGTGCTTATATTGTAGCTCCAGAGCTGATTTTTTTTATTGCCCCAGATATATTCGGCCATTTCGGGATGGTCGATAAAGGGGTTGCGGTTGCGTTGCCGTGCATACACTGCTTCCTGGCGGTTGCGTTCCTTGTCGCTCACAGGGTCTTGCCGGTGCCATTTCAGCAGCAGTTCCACCGACCAGCCGGTAAATGCCGGATACGCGTTTCCGGCCAACATTGGCGATGACCAGGAAGCTATGCGGTCGTTATATGCCGCCGCCATATAAAAGTATGAGCGGGCGAAGTCGCCTTTGTATTCATCGTCGGGTTCGAACACCTTGCCGCTGTAGCCGCTGAAAGTCGATGTTCCGAGTTTGCCCAAGGCATCCACTCCGGCGTGGGAAGGCTCACGGGTGCCGTTGGCACACTCGCCGTAGGGGTAGTTGGAGCGCTGTCCGTTGACTTTGCCGTCGGTGGGGTAGAGGTGGAAGGCATCGGAGTACATGGGTTTTGCATCGTTGAACCAGCTTTTGGGCATTGAGTGCTCGCGGTTGTAACAGTCGCCTATGCGTTTGTAGCCGCCGCCGCCGCAGGTATTGCCTGCGGTCCAGTGCTTGGTAGAGTACATGTCCCAGATTTTTCCGTCGGAATATACGTCGGAAGTCTTGTAGAGGTCAAGCAGTCCGTCATAACTTATTACGGTATGCGGACCGACCTTTTCGCACAAGGCCGACAGCAGACTGCTGCCGCCTTTGTTTTCGCACGGAGTGTAGTATCCGGCCGGTTCGACGGCGTGCGCGCTCACTGCGAACATTGCCGATAGTAAAAGAGTATATTGCAGTTTCATGATTGGTATATAAAAAGGTCATAAAATTAGGAAAATTTTGTGGGCCGACAAAGTCTGGAGTGTTAAAAGTGTTATAAAAGTGTCATAATATATGTCAGCATTACCCTTTTTGAACCAATCGGTAGAAAAGTTTGTTGCTTAGATAGCGTCGAAGAATTTGGTTTTCTCCAAGTTGTTCACTATATTTGTATCATCAAAACTCTCTCCATTCATAACCATTATAACATGTATCAGCGTCAACTGACTTTCAGCGAGGCGATAGATTGCGCGTTGAAATGTAATTACTTAAATTTTTCAGGCAGAGCTGCCTTATCAGACTTCTGGTGGTTTATGCTTTTCTCGTTGCTAACGTTCATTACGAGCGTGTTTGTCGTAGGCGTCCTTGGCAATGTGGCAGCTTGTGTCGTTGGCGTGCTGGTGCTGATGTTTCTTATGCTTCCTATGCTTTCGATGGCAGTGCGCCGCCTCCACGATGTGAACCGCAGTGGCTGGTGGCTTCCTCTGGCGGTAACCGGTATTGGTCTGCTACCTCTGCTGGTGTGGTTCTGCACCGGCAGCTATATGGACAATAATCGCTACGGCGATATACCCAATATGATAGACTGAATTAGAGGGTGTTTAATAATAAATATTAAATTCCCGGTGGCGTATCTTTTAGCAATTCAGCAAAAGAGACGCCAAGGCGGGGGTAACTTTAAAAATCCATTAATTCAAAAAATAATGTTGATACAGAAATTACCATTCCACTCGAAAATCACGGGCGCCTTTAGCTCTTCATTTCAGTCACATAGCTCGCTATGCTCCTTCAATTCAGAGCAAAATTCGCCACGTGATTTTCGGCCGGGAATTAACATTTATTATTAAACACCCTCTTAATCTCAACAGTAATGTATCAACGACAATTAACTTTTAAGGAGGCGGTAGAAAGTGCTCTGAAAAACAACTACTGCAATTTCGACGGGCGTGCGTCGCGCTCGCAGTACTGGTGGTTCTACCTTTTTCAGATTATAGTTTCGGTTGTGCTGTATTGCCTGTCTCCCATTTTGGGCAGTTCGGTGACCACATTGGCAACGCTTATAAATCTGGCGCTACTGCTGCCGGCGCTCGGCCTTTGCTTCCGCCGTCTGCACGATACCGGAAAATCGGGTTGGTGGATGCTGATTTCGCTTACCGGTATCGGTATTCTTGTGCTTCTGGTATTTTTTGCGCAGAACAGCGAGATGCGGGCTAATGAGTATGGCCCTGTGCCCAATATGGTAAACTGATAGAAAACGATAGCCTGCCATAGAACCATATACCTGCTATTAAGCAGTGATGTATTTAGGGTTCTATGGCAGGCTATTAAACTATGGTTTTCTGTATACCTTATGTATCAGAATTCTGCGTTGTTGGGGGTGCGGGGGAAGGGTATTACGTCGCGGATGTTTGTCATGCCCGTAACGAACAGTACCAAGCGCTCGAATCCCAGGCCGAAACCGCTGTGGGGTACGGTGCCGAAGCGGCGGGTATCGAGATACCACCACATGTCTTTCATGGGGATGTCAAGCTCGTTGATGCGGGTCATAAGCTTGTTGTAGTCGGCCTCACGTTCGCTGCCGCCGATGATTTCGCCGATTTTCGGGAAGAGTACGTCCATGGCGCGGACGGTCTTGCCGTCGTCGTTCTGCTTCATGTAGAAGGCCTTGATTTCCTTGGGATAGTCGGTGAGTATCACGGGGCGTTTGAAGTGTTCTTCCACCAGGTAGCGCTCGTGTTCGCTCTGCAGGTCGGTGCCCCAGTGTACGGGGAACTCGAACTTGCGGCCCGACTCTTCGAGAATCTTCACACCCTCGGTGTAAGTGAGGCGTACGAAGTCGTGGTCAACCACAAATTTGAGGCGTTCGATGAGTTCTTTGTCGAAGTGTCCGGCCAGGAATTCGATGTCGTCCTTGCAGTTTTCGAGGGCATACTTCACGCAGTACTTTATGAACTCCTCAGCCAGGTCCATGTTGTCGCTGATTTCATAGAAAGCCATTTCCGGCTCAATCATCCAGAATTCCGACAGGTGACGCGGAGTATTGGAATTTTCGGCGCGGAATGTGGGGCCGAAGGTGTATATTGCGCCAAGGGCTGTTGCTCCGAGCTCGCCTTCGAGCTGGCCGCTTACGGTAAGCGCAGTGGGCTTGCCGAAGAAGTCCTTGCTGTAGTCCACCTGGCCGTCGTCGGTGTGTGGCAGGTCGTTCAGAGGCAGGGTTGTTACCTGGAACATGGCTCCGGCACCTTCGCAGTCGCTGGCGGTGATGAGCGGTGTGTGAAGATAGAAAAAGCCTTTTTCGTTGAAGAACTTATGAATGGCAAAAGCCAGAGCTGAGCGTACACGCAGCACTGCGCCGAAGGTGTTGGTACGTGGGCGGAGGTGGGCTTTTTCGCGCAGGAATTCCAGTGTATGACCTTTCTTCTGCAGCGGATATTCGTTTGGGTCGGCGGAACCGTAAATTTCCAGAGTGTCGGCCTGAACCTCGCAGGTCTGACCTTTGCCCTGCGATTCCACGAGCCGACCGGTGACGTGGATGCTCGAGCCGGTGGTTACGGACTTGAGCTGGTCGTCGGTAAAGCGGTTCATGTCGAATACCACCTGTAGGTTCTTGATGGTGGAGCCGTCGTTCAGGGCCACGAACTGTATGTATTTGTTGCCGCGGCGGGTGCGTACCCAGCCTTTTACGCTGACTTCGCAACCTATCAGAGCCGGGGCGAAGATGTCGACGATTTTAGTACGTTTCATAGTGTGAATATGTGAAATTTCTCTGCACGGCTCCGCATGAGGAGGCCGTGCAGAGTATTATTGTTTATTCAAAGCTGCCCATCTTGAGGTAGTTGACCTCTTCCTGGGTAAGGTAGCGCCAGCGTCCGCGGGGCAGGTTCTTTTTGGTGAGTCCTGCAAAGTACACGCGGTCGAGCTTGGTTACGTGGTAGCCAAGGGCCTCGAATATGCGGCGTACGATACGGTTGCGTCCGGAGTGGATTGCAATGCCGGCCTGATTGCGGTCGGTTTCGGTGGCGTAGCTGATTTCGTCTGCGTGGATGGGGCCGTCTTTAAGTTCGATGCCGTCGGCGATGCGCTGCATGTCTTCCTCGGAGATGTCCTTGTCGGTCCACACGTGATATATTTTCTTTTTGATGTATTTCGGATGGGTGAGTTTCGAAGCGAGGTCGCCGTCGTTGGTCAGCAGCAGCACGCCTGTGGTGTTGCGGTCGAGGCGCCCTACAGGGTAGATGCGCTCGGTGCAGGCTCCCTTCACCAAATCCATCACTGTGGTGCGGCCGTTGGGGTCGTCGCTGGTGGTCACGCAGTCCTTGGGTTTGTTGAGCAGTATGTAGCACTTGCTTTCCAGGGCCACAACCTTTTCATCGTATTCAACAACGTCGGAGTGGGTGATTTTGGTGCCGAGCTCGGTTACCACCTGGCCGTTGACTTTCACCAGTCCCTGCTGGATGAATTCGTCGGCCTCACGGCGCGAGCATATACCGGCGTTGCTCATAAATTTGTTCAGACGGATCTGCTCGTTCGGGTCCGGAATGGGCATTTCGTACTCTATGCGCTTGGGACGCGGCACAAAGCTCTTGCCGCGGTTGGGCATGCCGTTCTGCTGGTGGTTGTTGTAGGGCTTGCGGTTCTGGTTGTTATAGCCACCCTGGCGGTTGTTATATCCACCCTGACGGTTCTGGTTGTTGTAGCCACCCTGGCGGTTGTTATATCCGCCCTGACGGTTCTGATTGTTGTAGCCGTCCTGACGGTTCTGGTTGTTGTAGCCACCCTGGCGGTTGTTATATCCACCCTGACG
>ERZ777011.3028-NODE-3028-length-11723-cov-3.655382_pt1 | contig 11723 bp, 10 predicted proteins | sample MGYA00374964_ERZ777011 | MGnify/ENA primary metagenome ERZ777011 (study PRJEB29310, sample SAMD00008975) | mouse gut metagenome | study: EMG produced TPA metagenomics assembly of the Metagenome analysis of fecal microbiota from mouse which was promoted...
GGCGCGGCGTCCTCAATAACAGACAGTCCATTTTCATGTGCAATTGCCATGATTTCATCCATTTCTGCCGGGATACCAAAGTTGTGGACAAGCATAATCGCTTTTGTTTTCGGCGTGATAGCCTTACGAATTGCATCCGGGTCTATGCATAGCGTGGAGTCCAAGATGTCTACAAAGACGCAGGTTGCACCTGTGTAGGCTATCGTGTGGGCCGTTGCAGCCCAGCTGTGATCGGTAACAATCACCTCATCTCCCTCATGCAGGCCAAGGGCTGCGGTGGCTAGATGCAGTGCAGTTGTGCAGCAGTGCGTTGCAATAGAATATTTGACGCCCAGATAATCGCACACTGTACGTTCTAAGCGGCGGGTATATCCTACATAGTTTTCATACCAACCGCTCTTCACCGCGTCGGTAACATACTGCACCTCTTTTCCCGTAATCCACGGACCTGCGAAGCTAATCTTTTTCCGTTCCATTTTATACTATCTCCATTCTTTTTTGTGTTGTACAAGTCGTTCACAAGCTTCTTCAATTACTCGCATATCTTTTGCAAAGCAGAATCGCACCAGATTTTTACCGTCTGTCCTGTCCTTAAAAAATGACTCGCCAGGGACCACACCAATCCCTGTCTTATCCAGTAGCCACATGGCTCTTTCTTTGCCAGTCGCTCCCGGAAGTGCTGACACATCTGCCAGTATGTAGTAGGCACCTTGAGGTACATATGGCTGGATTCCTACATCAGACAGTGTTTTACACAGCAAATCTCTCTTTTGCTGATAACCCTGTCGCATTTCCTCATAATATGCGTCGTCAAGATGATTGATCGCCTTCGCAACTGCATATTGCAAAGGGGCTGGTGCGCAAACATACAGCATATCGTTCACTGCTCCAATCCAATCCGTAATTGGAGCAGCCGCAACTGCATATCCAATTCTCCAACCGGTGATACTGAAAGTTTTTGAGTAACCGGAAATTGTAACCGTGCGGTCGCTACTTTTTTCTATACACGCAGGGCTGATATGTTTTCGTCCATCGAAGGTAATGTATTCATATATTTCATCTGTCAAAATAGTTAAGTCATGCCGGACAGCAAATGCAGAGAGTAGCTCCAGTTCGTTTTGCGTGAATACCTTTCCGCACGGGTTGGCCGGCGTGTTAATCAAGATTGCCTTTGTCCTCTTACTAATAAATTTTTCCAGTTCATCTATGCTAAATGACCAATCTGGACGGTGCAATTTAACATAAACAGGAATAAGGTTCAAAGAAACCAGAGTGTACTCATGATAGCCATAAAATGGCTCAAACAGGAGCACCTCATCTCCCGGGTTGAACAGTGCATAACAGGCGCAGTACAATGCCCCCGTCGCGCCGCAGCTAACGCATATTTGTGTCGCAGGATCTGCCTGAATGCTGTTGAACCGATTTAGCTTTCCTGCAATCTGTTCCCGCAGTTCCGGTATGCCATCATATCGGGTATAATGGTTATAGCCCTCCTCCAGTGCCTCTTGGACACCTTCCTTCAGAACATCTGCCAGAGGCAGATCACATACCCCCTGAGAAAGATTGATTCCGTTCACCTTATCGCATTCAATTGACATATTGCGTATCTCGGACTGCATAAATATGCTCAGCTTCTGTGATCCCTTCATTTACGCGCCTCCTTAACACAAAACCATATGCAGATAGTACTTCTCTGCAGGGTGTTCATCATCGCATGGGACCCACTTTACTTCATTTGAAAGCTCCACTCGCCGTAGCGGGATTAGTTGACCCTCAGAAAAACCGCAACGCTTATAAAACCGGATAGCGTGCTCATTTGCGGAATAGACCTCCAAATCTATGTGCTCCAAGCCAAGTTCCTGTTTCCCCCAACGTATCAGCGCGACCATCGCCCATTCCATCATCCTGGGGTGAACACCCTTTTTCCCTCGGAGCACCGAATCAACCTCCGCCGCTCGTTTCTCATAACGAAAACTGGCAAAACCGATGTGTCCAATGTATTGTCCTGCACTGTCCTCAATTAGGAAGATAATCCGATTGTCATTTTCTACAACAAGACGGTCCAGCCATCTCTCGGTTCTTTCATTAGTTACTTGAAAGCGGGCCAATGATAAGGTCGGATTTTCTTCCCGCCAGCGGCTAAACAGTTCAACACAGGCTGGAATAGTTGTCCTGTAGTCGGCTGTTACTGGCCGTAGAAACCCAATAGTATTCTGCATCTTATCAAAAATTGGAATTAAGACAAGGTAATCCTCCGGGTTCTTCCGCTTGTATCTATCCAATGTCTGTTTCACCTGTTCCTGATAGGTCAATTCTCTCATTCCTCCCTGCTCACCGAAACGTCCAATACTTATTAAGAATAAAATTCATGGGAATGGTAACAAGCAAATTCATAACAGGGCATAATACGGCAGATAAGCCGATTATATCAACTTCTGTATATAACATGAGCATGCTAAGCATAAACGTTGCACCATAACTGAGATACGTTTTTCCAAGCTTTTTAAAAACATCCTGTTTACTGCCCGTCTCCCTAAAAACATATTTGTTATTCCAAAAGAAGGCGTTGGCAACGCTGATAACCCAGCCAGCAATATTCCCCCAGAGATACAACTGTTGATTGATCCATATAAAAATATAGTAAACAATCAATGAAATCGCCGTATTAGATACACCTACAATTCCGAATTTTATGAGCTGAGCGAGTGTTTCCCTTTTCTGAGACATTTTTACTCCTACTGCATAGAATTTCCGCAAGTGGAAAGCAATGAGGATACTGTCTTTGCAATAGCGGATGAGCAGAGGCCGTAGTGATCGCACAAGTGCTCGTAGCCTCCCACAATGCTGGTATATTCGTCCTGTAATCCCAGACGATGCAAATATGCCCGGCTACCCTTTATGGAACTCAGCACTTCTGCAATTGCGCCACCCAGGCCGCCTATTATCTGATGTTCCTCAACGCTGACTATAACCTTATACTTATGCGCAATGTTTGCGATTGCCTCCGTATCTAGCGGTTTAACGCAGGGGATACTAAAAACTCCCGTCGAAATATGATTTTCTTCCAATTGGGTTGCCGCTCTTATCGCCTCATTCAGCAGAGGACCACAAGCCAACAGCGCAACATCCGTCCCCTCTGACACTGCATGAATCTTTTCTATATCTAAGCACAGGCCTTTTGTGTAAAGTATGGGTTCCCCGCGCCTGGCCAGGCGGATATAGCACGGACCATCCACCGTGAGCGCATAGTTTGCGACAGTAACAGCCTCTTCCGGATCTGCTGGTACAAAAACCCGCATATTGGGTAATGCGCGCATCATGGCGATATCTTCCGTTGCGTGGTGACTCATCCCCAGTTGACCATAGGCAAATCCGCCGCCAACCGCGATGATCTTTACGTTTGCGTTATGGTAGCAGATATCGTTCCGGATTTGCTCAATACCGCGCAATGTCGCAAAATTTCCAATAGAATACGTTACAACAATATTACCCAAAAGAGCCATACCCGCTGCCGCAGAAGCCATAAATTGCTCGCTAATACCAACGTTAAAAAAGCGACTTGGATATTTTTTTGCAAACTGTTCCAGTACACCATACCCCAGATCCGCAGTCACAACCATAATTCTCGGATCGTTTTCTGCTAAGCATTCAATCGACTCAATTACAGCGTTTCTCATATTCTGCGGCCCTCCAGTTCTGCAACAGCTTGCTCATAGAGCGCCCCTTCAGGATATTTGTAGTGCCAAAGTAAGTTGTTCTCCATGTAGGAGATTCCTTTTCCCTTGACAGTCCTCGCGATAATACATCTTGGATGCCCCGTCAGTGGCCGCAAAAACGCCTCCCGTAACAATTCATGATCGTGCCCATCCGGGACATCAATAACATCCCACCCAAAGCTGCGCCACTTATCTGTGAACGGTTCCATCTGCATCAAGTCTTCACTGCGCCCCATAGCCTGCATACCATTTCTATCTACTACTACTGTGAAATTGTCTAAGGCATACTGATTTGCAACTAAGGCTGTCTCCCACACAACACCTTCATTGCACTCCCCATCGCCTACAATGACATATGTGTGGAACGGTCTATTCATGCTCCTAGCTGCCAAAGCCATTCCACAAGCAATAGCTATTCCATGTCCCAGACTTCCTGTAGAAATCTCCACGCCTGGGACTCCTTTGTGGGAAACATGTCCAGAATAGACACTGCCATTCAAGTAATATGTTTTCAGGTCTTCAGCAGGGAAAAAATCGACTTCTGCTAATGCGGCATATATCGCTGCCCCAGCATGTCCTTTGCTCAAAATAAACCGGTCTCGATCTGCTAGTTGCGGGTTCGATGCATCAATGTGCAAAATATCTGCGTATAGAACAGCAACAATATCTGTAACAGACAACGCTGACGCAATGTGAGACGCACGACTGTTGTATATCATGTCAACTATGTGATGCCTGATCTTTAGTGCCAATTCCCTGCTATCCATCCTGCTCAACCTCCTTCGACCGCTTCCAGAATCGATTTCGCCATGAAGTCCACCATCTCATCGCTCATACCTGGGTACACGCCAACCCAGAAGGAGTCGCGCATAATCCGGTCCGTATTCTCCAAGCCGCCTACCACCCGGTAGCCCTCACCGCTCTCCCGCAACTGGTCAAAGCACGGGTGCCGGATCAGATTTCCGGAAAACAGCATTCTCGTCTGAATCCCCTTGTCCTCTATGTAACGAACCACCTTCTCCCGGTCAACACCCTCCTGCACCGTCATCAGGAACCCGAACCAACTGGGATTGCTGTTGGGCGACGGTTCCGGCAGGATCAGTCTGTCCGCTGCCGGCGCTAGCGCATCCCGCAGCCTTGCCCAGTTGTGCCGCCGGCGCTCCGTAAAGGCTGGCAGCTTCTTCCGCTGTTCACAGCCAATCGCCGCCTGCATATCCGTCACCTTCAGATTATATCCGAAGTGGCTGTAGACGTATTTATGATCGTACCCCTTCGGGAGCTGCCCATGCTGCCCGTCAAACCGGTGGCCGCACAGGTTGTCCCTTCCGGACGGACAGACGCAGTCCCGGCCCCAGTCACGGCAGGACAAGATCAGCCGGTGCAGCAGCGGATTGTTCGTGTACACGCACCCGCCCTCCCCCATGGTCATGTGGTGGGGCGGGTAGAAGCTGGATGTACCGATGTCCCCCACGGTCCCGGTCAAACAGGTCCTTCCGTTCAGCTCATAGGTACTGCCCAGCGCGTCGCAGTTGTCCTCCACCAGCCACAGGCTATGCCTGTCACAGAACGCCTTCACCGCCGCCAAATCAAACGGGTTTCCCAGTGTGTGCGCAACCATGACCGCTTTTGTCTTTTTACTCAGCGCCTCCTCCAGCTTTGTCACATCGATGTTGTACTGAGGGATTGTCACGTCCACAAACACCGGCACAGCGCCGTACTGAATGATGGGCGTCACCGTTGTAGGGAAGCCTGCCGCCACGGTAATGACCTCATCCCCCCGCCGGATCTGCCGATCTCCCAGCTCCGGGGCCGTCAGCACGGAGAAAGCAACCAGATTGGCGGACGAGCCGCTGTTAACCAAGCTAGCAAAGCGTACCCCCAGCCATTTGGCAAATTCATGCTCAAATTCCTCCGCAAATCGTCCGGTGGTCAGCCAGAAGTCCAACGCCGCATCCACTAGGCTGCACATCTCCTTCTCATCGAAAACGCGTCCCGCATAGCCAATGCGGTCTCCCGGCTGGAACGGTTGTTTATTTTCCTTATATTCGTGATAGTAGGAAGCAACCACGTCCAAAATCTCCTGCCTGGCCTCCCTCTCGCTGTTCCATCTAGCCATTATGCTCCTCCTGTAAATAGGTCTGAATTTGCCGGTCCATTACATCAGGAATGGATTTATCGGTCAGCCAAGCCTTTGTCCACTCCACGGTTTTCTCTACAGCCTCCTGGATATGCCATCGAGGCTGCCAGCTGAATACGGATTTTATTTTCGAGCAGTCCAGCTTCAGAAAATTATCTTCATGGACAGCGTTTGCCTCAGTTTGGTTTATCCATCCAAATCCTGCACCCCAACTCTGCTGGAATAATTCCACCAGCCGCCCTGTGGTCACGCAGTCGCAATCCTCTGGCCCCACGTTGTACCATCCGGCATACCGTTTGTCCTCATACTGCCGCTGGGCAACCATCAGGTAAGCAAACAGCGGCTCCAACACGTGTTGGTAGGGACGGATGGAGTCTGGATTGCGCACGCTGAGCGGTTTTCCTGCCTGGACTGCCCGTACGCAGTCGGGGATAATGCGGTCTTTCGCAAAGTCACCGCCGCCAATCACATTGCCAGCCCGCGTCGTGCTGACCGCGATGCTACTGTTAGCGAAGAAGCTGTTTACATAGCTGTGGACCGCAAGCTCGGAACAGGATTTAGAATTGGAGTATGGATCATAGCCATCCAACGGATCGTCCTCACGGTACCCCCATGCCCAGTTTCTGTTTTCATAGACCTTATCGGTGGTGATGATCACCACCGACTTCGCGGGTACCCGCGAAGTGCGAATGCATTCTAGCAGATTGACCGTGCCCATGACGTTTGTCTCGTAGGTATAGACCGGGTCCTGGTAGCTGGTACGCACAATAGGTTGCGCCGCTAGATGCAGCACGATTTCCGGAGATGCGTGATTGTACGCCTCTAGGAGCTTTTCACGGTCCCGGATATCGCCAACTACGGAGGTCATTGCCCCCTCCAGATTGGCCAACATGAATAAATTGGGCTCTGTAGGCGCAGGGAGCGCGTACCCTGTTACTACCGCGTCCGCGTTTAAGAGTATCCGGCATAGCCAGGAGCCCTTAAACCCGGTATGTCCCGTGATAAAAACGCGTTTTCCTTTGAAAAAGTCAAAATCTATGTATTTCATTTCCATACCCTCCATGGAGCTTGTCCGCTGGCCCAGAGCTTTTCCAAAATATCCTTTTCCCGTGTGGTGTCCATGCATTGCCAGAAGCCATTGTGCTGATAACTCATCAGTTGTCCTTCTTCCACCAATCGCTCCAGAGGTGTTGTCTCAAAAACCGTCGTATCCCCTTCCAGGTAGCGGAAGATCTCCGGCTGAAGCACCATAAAGCCAGCATTGATGGCCGCACCATCGTTGGTGCCCTTCTCTCGAAAGCTTTGTACAGTACCATGCTCCCCAATGTCCAACAAGCCCTTTTGCTGTTTCTGGATAACGCTTGTTAACGTGGCAATTTTCCCATGAGCGCGGTGAAACGCCACAAGATTGGCAATGTTGACATCGCAGACGCCGTCACCGTAGGTGAGCATGAAGGGCACATCTCCGATGTATTCCTGCACGCGCTTAATCCTGCCGCCGGTCATGGTATTTAGACCGGTATCTGCCACAGTTACCTTCCAGGGTTCGGAGGCGTTGTGGTGAACTGTCATCTTGTTGCCGCCATTAGTGAAGTCATATGTAATATCGGAGGTATGCAGAAAATAGTCTGCAAAATACTCTTTAATGACGTGTTGCTTATAGCCTGCGCAAATGATGAAATCGTTGTAGCCGTAGTGACTGTACAGCTTCATGATGTGCCACAGGATAGGCATACCACCCAGTTCTACCATAGGTTTGGGCCTGAATTGGGATTCTTCGCTGATTCGGGTGCCATAACCACCCGCTAAAATCACAGTTTTTAACAAATAAACACCTTCTTATAATTTAGAATTAATTTCACTTGCTACTAGTTATTTCTGCCCCGCTGTGAACTCCCGATAAAGCAGTACCATAAGCCAGCAAGCAAACAAGAAATACGCTCCTGCCTCTACCATAAAAGTAGTCATATAGATGGTTGTCAGGCCCCCGTCCCATCTGTTTGTACAATATATTACATACCCCAAAAACGAGTGCGCATTTAAAACAAGTGGGATAAACCATACTTTCTTTTCCCAAGCAAAGAAGAAAACAATGCTTATGAGATCCACCAACATTGCATGCCGCTCATGCAGTCCTCCTAGGAACTCTGTAGTCATTACTACATAAAATAGGCATAGAGCAAGAAACGTCATATGGTTGGCCACATCCACATTCTTCACAATCCAAATCAACATTGATGCACCAACAAGTGCAACTGTAAACCACATCGCAATTTTTACCAGTGTTCCACCAATATATGGATCTGTTGGCTGGAGAAAAATTGATAAATTGTTTAAGCTCTGATAAGGATATCCAAATGCTCCTGAACCAAATTGTCCCATCACAGCTAATATCTGCCGCAGACTCTTTCCAGCAAGAATAGCCGGAATACAAATAATTGCATATGTTCCGGGGATGATTAAAAAATGGATAAGCCTCACTTTCTTGCCGCGATACCATAAAAGTAGCCATGCCGGGAGTAACAGTATTACCTGCATTTTAATAGAAAATGCCAAGCCGAGCATAACGAAAGACCACGCTTCTTTGTTGCGCAGCACACAAAGAATTGCTAGTAAGCATAGGGCTGAATAGACTGTATCACATTGTCCCCAGTAGGAACTATTTAAAATAACCGTAGGGAGCATTAAAACTGTAACATAAGCCAACACAGAGACTAATTGGGGATCTCGTCCCTGCTCTTGTCGAATTGTTTTTATAATTGCCCCTGCCGTAAGTGCTGCAACAAAATCAAAAAAAATGGAAAACCCTTTAATGCCATAGAGGGGTGGAATTGGTAGATATGTCAAAATAGCTAAAAATAAAACGTAGCCTTCGCCATAATTCCCAATCTGATCCTTTAATGCTTGAAATCCGCCTCCTGTTTTTATTTGCTCATACCAGCCTCGATAAAAAATGTAATCCCCACTCTCCCATTCCCGGCAAGCCCATCTAACATAAAAGCCAATAGCCGTTATTGCAAGAGAGAACAGCAGCAACAAATTATTTTCGATAAATAGGCGAATTAACTGATCGATTCTCACAAGGATATTATAGTTTTTTTGTCCAAGCTGCTTTATAGAAATTTTTGTTTGCATATTTATGCTCTCCCGAAATTTTACTAATGTGTCTGATCTCTTTCCTTCAGTTTCAGTCAGGCCATTATTGGATAGGAAAAAGTTATATCTATCACAAATCTCCTGCGTCTCCCCAAAGGCCACCTGGTTTCCATGGTCTAGCCAGAGCACTTTATTGCACAGCTTCCGGATCTGGTCCAGCGAGTGTGACACTAAAATAGTCGTTGTTCCTTGGGAGATAATCTCTCGCATTTTCTGAGCGCTCTTCTCCTGGAACGCCCCATCGCCTACCGACAGCACCTCATCCAGTATCAAAATATCCGGTTTCACCAAACTTGCAATGGAGAAGGCCAGCCTGCTTTTCATCCCGGAAGAAAGTTGCTTGAAAGGTCTCTCCTCAAACTCCCGCAGCTCCGCAAAATCAATAATCTGGTCATAGGTCTGATCCATGAACTCTTTCGTATATCCCAGCATCGCTCCACGCAAGTAAGCATTTTCTTTGACAGTCAGATCCCCGTCAAAGCCACTGCCCAATTCCAGCAATGCTGCAATTTCCCCCTTGGCATCGATTCTTCCGTGAGTCGGGACCATGATCCCCGCAATTGCTTTCAAAAGGGTGGACTTTCCCGCACCATTCGAGCCAATGATTCCCAGCATATCGCCCTCCTCCAGCTCAAAGGAGACACCGTCCACCGCCATAAATTCATTCACATGATAATTTTTTGTCAGTTTGCGGACAGTATATTCTTTAATTCCTATATCTTTAAAATCGCCAGTTATGTAGCGAATAGACACGTCTTCAACTTTTAATGCAACTCCCATTGCCCGATCTCCTAAACATAATATAAAAAGCTATGGTTTTTCTTTTTATAAATCCAACAGCCCAGGCCAAAGACAACCAGCGCATATCCGAGCGCAATTAAATGAAACCAAACGGTCGGAACCATATCTTCAATGACTATTTTCCTGAAATATCGAATATATACATATATGGGATTTAATAGGAATAAGTTCTTTCCAATCTGGGGAAAAGTATCGATACTGTAGAAGATTGCGGACATATACATCAGAAGTAGTGTAAAAATGCTGTATAGATACTGTATATCTCGAAAAAAAACATACAGTGCGGATAAGATCAGCCCAACGCCAAGATTAAAGATTATAAGACAGGCAGTTGGATAGAGCAGCAGAAGAAACTTCCATTTAAACGATATCCCCTCTGCAAAAACGAACAAGAAATAAATCCCCAAGGTAATGCTGAAATTGATAAGCGCGGAGATATTTTTTGAGAATAAGAACAGATACTTTGGTACATTTATTTTTGTAAAAATTTCCGCATTATTCAGCAGAGAAGTCATCCCCTCGTTAGTGGAATCACTGAAGAAAGAAAAAATCAGTTGTCCCGAGAACAGATAGATTGTGTAGTGCTCAATGGTGGACCCCAGCAACGTTCCAAAAATCAGGCTCATGACCAGCAGAGACAGCAGCGGCGACAGGACACTCCATGCAATGCCCAAAACTGTTCGTTTGTATTTTTTCGTAAAATCTCTGTGAACAAGCTCTTGAAATAAAAACTGATTTTTTTTAAACTTTTGAATAATTTCCAAACGCATATCACCTTTTACCAATTTTTACTGCAATGTGAAAAGATGTTTCTGTATATACCGTATTCGCCGGTTTCAAATAGCACTGAGGCGGATTGTAAGCCCCGCGCGCTAAATCAATTACAGAAAAATCGCGTGTGCATATCCGAAAGCCTGCTTCCTCAAATTTGAGTGCCCACCACTCATACGGATGTACTGTTATATGCCAGTTTACACCACTTTCCGGGTCAATATCGTCCCAATTAGCAATCGATCCAACAAAATATCCACCTAGTGTAAGGTGATTTTTAATATTTCTTAATAGTTGCGGCAGGTCAGCTTCGGCAATATGCTCCAATACCTCCCAAGCTGTAATCACATCAAATAGCTGCACATTATTGTTAGTATCCCGAAGAAAAAACGGTCTGGTAATATCGCAGGTTTGTAAGTGATCCCCCAACAAACGCCATTCCGCTCGTTGCTCCTTTTTTGAGTAATCGCTGCCTTCCAAGCCCATAGAAATATGTCCTCTTAGAGCGGCATCCAAGACCATTCCTCCTCCGGAGCACCCCAAGTCCAAAAAAGCCAATTCTTTTTTTGGTGCCAATAGCCTTTCGCATTTCTCCACAAAACGGGGATATCGTGTGTTATCCTGAACTGTACCATGTGGGTGCAGATGATCCAAACTCTCATACGCGATTGGATAATCTGTTTCCAAGGTAATTTTATTTTCAGGTAGAAATGCTCCTTGCCTCTGTAACGCAATCATAATGTCACGGTATGTAAAATCAATGTGTCGATGCGTTTCGTCAAGTATATGGTCTGCTTGGTCCGCTTTTGTGATCTTATTGGCAAGTGAACACTCCGCTTTCCATATCCGGCTATCCGTACTCTGAGTCAGCATCTGCTCTGCCTGCCAGATTCGGCTGTCCATACTTTGGCTTAGCAACTGCTCCGCTTTCCATATCCGGCTATCCGTACTCTGAGTCAGCGTTTGTTCTGCTTGCCAGATTCGGCTGTCCATACTCTGGCTTAGCAACTGCTCCGCTTTCCATATCCGGCTATCCGTACTCTGAGTCAGCGTTTGTTCTGCTTGCCAGATTCGGCTGTCCATACTCTGGCTTAGCAACTGCTCCGCTTTCCATATCCGGCTATCCGTACTCTGAGTCAGCG
>ERZ777011.3031-NODE-3031-length-11691-cov-3.908130_pt1 | contig 11691 bp, 5 predicted proteins | sample MGYA00374964_ERZ777011 | MGnify/ENA primary metagenome ERZ777011 (study PRJEB29310, sample SAMD00008975) | mouse gut metagenome | study: EMG produced TPA metagenomics assembly of the Metagenome analysis of fecal microbiota from mouse which was promoted...
TTATAAAAAAGACAAACATACAAAAATCAAAAAATTACGAAAAATCCACAAATGAAAGTCAATATACAAATACGTTTGGCAAAAATCATATATTAAAATGTTAGATAATAAGGGGTCTTTGTGAGATATAAACAAAAAATAATCTTAAAATTAAGCTAAAAAATCAATATGTATTAGGTAAATTATATGCTACTTTAAACTTATATTATTATTTGCACTCGTAGATGCCAATATAGAAGGGAGAAGGTAAGAAATGGTAATAGGAAAAATGAGAAGAGCATGTAAACGTGGTCTGTCCATCGCACTTGCAGCGGCGGTTATGGCAACCTCGGCTCCTCAACTTTCTGTTACGGCTATGGCACAGGAAGAAGGAATGACTGTTCAAGAGGAAACAACCGATCAGACTTCCGAAGTAGTGACAGAACCGACAGATACAGAAGGTGAAGATTCTCCGGATGAGGATTCCGCGCAGGATAAACCGGCGGATGAGAGCCAGACGGATCAGGACGGGGAAAGTGAGGCGGGAGAAGATAAAGAAGATCCCGATAAGTCGAAAGATGACATGGAGAATCCTGATCAGGAGGAAGATCCGGAAGCAAAGGATGATGCGGATGGCGCAGATGATCCGGAAGAGACCGATGTAAAAACAGACGACAAGAAAGATGAAGAAGATGAGGAGTCTGAAGAACCTGAGAAGAAGCCTGTAGAGGTGGAGGGGAAGGTTTATTATGCATCCGTGCAGAGTGAAGATGAGACGATAGAGGGTAAGACGATCTTCGAGGAGAATTTTGATTCTCAGACGTTGGGAACCGAGATCTCCGGCGATGCAGGAACAGGCACCATAGCGCAGTTAGCTGATGGCAATATGGCAGTTGAATATGATGTGGACCTGTCAGGGGCTGATGCCTGGACAGATATTTTCCAGACGCAGATTATGTTATCTCCCGCGTATACGGCAGAAATTACGGAGAAGATGACACTGAGTTATGACGTGTATTTCCCGCATATCACAGATGACGGCGGGGTAAGCGATATCGGAACCATGAAGGCGAAGGCGGTACTTAAGGTGGGCGATAACTGGACCTGGACGGAAGGCGGCGGGCAGCTGTATGACTTTGCCTCCAAAGATCTGGTGCAGGATGAGGTAAGCGGTTACAGCAAGCTTCATATCGTTATGGACTTAAGTGAAGAGACGGGGTGGAATGCAGGAGAGATCACATCCATTCCGGCAATCATACCTTGTCTGGCAGGTGATGTCAGCACCTATAAAGGGAAGCTGTATCTGGATAACGTTGTGTTGAAGGATACGTCTGCACCGTCCGGAGAAGAGAAACCGGGTGACGGAGACGTTGTGCTTTATCAGAGTAATTTTGATGACCAGACGGCTGATACAAAACTTGCAAGTGGAACGGTAAAACAGCTGGCAGACGGCAATATGGCGATTGAATACAGCGCCGATCTGTCAGCATCAACAGAGTGGACAAACATGTTCCAGGCGGATTCATTTTCTCTGGACACACCCTATAACGCTGCCGAAGCCGAGAAGATGAACATGAGCTATGATGTTTATTTTCCAGTCGATGCCGATGCGACGAATACACTGGATACGGTGAAAGCACAGGCTGTACTCAGAAATGGTGACAACTGGGATTGGGATCAGGCCAGTGAGATGCCGCCTTATACGAAAGCGGATCTGGTGTCCGGTGATGTAACAGGCTATCAGAAACTGCATGTTTCCATTGACATTCAAGAGGGTTCCGGCTGGACGCTTGCGGATCTTACGGATATCAGAGCATTCACACCATGCCTTGCAGGTGATGTCAGTCATTATAACGGCAAGATGTATCTGGATAATGTCGTTCTGACAGCGACACCGGCCTCTTCGGAAGAAGAAAATCCGGGTAATACGGAAGACATGATCTATGAGAATGATTTCAATACAGAGACGGATGCAAGTTTTGTGGGAGCCGATAACGGAGAACCGACACCTGCGCTTGCAGAGCTTGCGCCGGGCAATAAAGCCGTTAAGTATACTGTAAGTCTGACGGACAGCGGAAGCTGGGAGACGATCTTTAAAGCGCAGATCAATCTGCCGCAGGCATACACGAAACCGGTCAGTGATAAGGTTGTCATGAGCTATGACGTATATTTTCCGGAGACAAGTGTTACGGAGAATTTTAAGACAATCAAAGCACAGGCAGCGCTGAAAGTCGGAGAAGACTGGACATGGGTTGACCAGAGATCCTGGCCGGCAATCACGGCTGATACGCTGATTGACAGTGATGTAGACGGTTACAAGAAATTCCATGTGGAGATTGATATGAATAATTTCCAGACATGGGACGGTTCGGGTAATGTAGACTATCCGTTTGCGGATATTACACCAATCAAGACAGTCATTCCCTGTCTCGGAGGCGACAGCAGCGGGTACGTTGGAGATGTATATCTGGACAATCTGGTAGTGAAAGCGGTAAATGAATCCGGCGGTGATCTGCCTGACGTGGAAGGCGATCTTGTTCTGGATCTGGATGCGTCGGCATGGAAAGTTTCGCCGGGCTATCAGTACACAGGTGAAAGCAAACTTGAAAACAAGACGATTGGTGATAAGAAATTTCTGGCGGCCACAGTTGATTTTTCAAATGATACGGATAAAGGGTGGAGTGAACCGAAGTTTGACTACACACATGCTGAAATAGTGCCGAGCCTGAAGGGATATAATGCCTTTGTGGCAGATGTATATTACAAACCGGCAAATAAGACAGCAGGAAGCTTCGGACATAAGCTATTTGCACAATCACCTTCTACAGGTAAAGGGACGATCAACGATGACGCAGCGCTCCCGGCAGGAGAACCGGTGGAACTTGCAGGACTGGAAGGCTATTATAAAGCAGAATTTGTTCTGGAAAAGAAATTTGAAGGTGATTTCCAGAATCTGACTTTCAGTATTGTAGGTAAGAACACGGATTATGCAGGCGATATTTATTTTGATAATATGCGGTTTACAAAGCTTACTACACCGGAGATCTACGTTGATTCCACGATTCTTCCGAATAAGGGACCGGGAATTCAGGTTGTTGATGAGGGAAGAAGCATTCAGACGGCAAGCGGACAGAAGGTTGCCATTGCAGAGAATGTGGCACTGGTTGATGCAAAAGCCATTGACGCGACGAAGAATCTGTATGCATACTTGAAAGCTGTAGGAGAGTCAGACAGCGTGATCTTCGGACATCAGAACGATACACATCATAAGGCGGGAAGTCTGGGTGATGCTTTCTCATCTTCCGATACCAGGGATGTGACGGGCAGTATCGCCGGTGTTGTCGGTATTGATACCCTGTCTCTGACGGGTAATGAGGCATCCTCCTGGGATACACCGGAAGCAGACAGAATTGCAAAAGTTGCAGCGATTACACGAGAGGCAGCGGGAGAAGGTGCAATTGTTACGCTATCCGCACATATGCCGAATTTCGGACTGATCGATGAAAGGGTCAAAAAATTCGGTGAGGCAGCCGGAACAGAGACTGACGGTGAAAAAGTAGGTTATTGGTCAGTAAACGGTGAGAAGCAGTATAACTTTTCCGGTTATACGCCGGGAACGACCAGCGGCAATATTGTATCAAGAATTATGCCCGGACAGGATCTGAATTATCTTTATACGGATTATCTGGATATGATCGCAGATTACGCGAAGGCTGTAGAAGGCGACGGTATTACGATTCTGTTCAGACCTTTCCATGAGAATACGGGAAGCTGGTTCTGGTGGGGCGCGGCGTTCTGCGACGAACAGGCTTATATCAACCTGTTCCGCTATACAGTAGATTACCTGAAAGAAACCAGGGGCGTGCACAATATGCTCTACGTATACGGACCGGGCAGCGAAGCGGCTAATGTGACGGAATACAGTGCAAGATATCCGGGTGACGCATATGTGGATATGATCGGATACGATCTGTATCATCAGATGCCTACCCAGGCAAATGAAGCGGGTTATCTGGCAAGTGTTAAGAAACAGAACGGCATTTTAAAAGATTTTGCACAAAAACATGGTAAGTTATATGCTATTACAGAAACAGGTGTGGCTGATAAAGATAAATCGGGTGCGGACATTGCATTAAAGCGCAGCGGTAATGAGGTGCCGGACTGGTATATGCAGCTGCTCGATCAGATCAGCGAAGACGGCGGCATCAGTTATTTCCTTGTGTGGGCTAATTTCAGTGAGAACGGCAGTTTCTATCTTCCATATGTGGTTGAGAAGAAAGAGAACGGCATTCTTTACGGACATGAAATGCTGGATGAATTCATCAGATTTTACAATGATGGAAGAAGCGTTTTCGCAACAGATATGAACAGTGGTTATACGAAAGTAAGCGGTGTTACCAATACCACTCAGGCAACGCAGGTGTCCGGTTATATTACGGCGCCTCAGTCCGGGGACAGGCTTCTGCCCGATGAAGGAAATACGCGCATTGCTGCCAAGATTTCAGGTATTGATCCTAAGGCAGAGGGAGTCAGTGTAGAGTTTATTGTTTCATCGGAATATGACGAGGTAGTCCTGAAAGCAGAGTATAATGAGCAGACGGCCGTCTGGGAGGCAAACTTAAAGGACAGTGCGCTGATCGGTATGGGTGTAGCGATGGGAAAGATCTCCCTGTATGTGAACAGCGATAAGATTTCAGAGATTACTGCCAGATTCAATATGGTCGAGCAGGAACAGAATGATATGATACCCGAGGACTTTGAGGGCTACAACGGTAACAGCCAGCAGTTAGGCATTGCATGGGCTACAAATAAGGCTTCCGGCAGCGAAATCGCTCTGTCTTTGACAAATGATTCCGAGAAGGTATTTGGCGGAGACTATGGTTTACAGATGGATGTTACATTGGCGGCTGCCGATGCATGGGCGGGCGCGACCAAGAGCTTTGCAGCGGACTGGAGTGCGGGAAATGCACTTGAGTTCTATACCATACCGGAAGTATACGGACAGAAGGTGGTAGTACAGGTTACGGCGGCTAATCAGGTATTTGAAACGTATCTTCAGGAATATGCAGGCTATACGGATCATGCGGCAAAAGGGTATCCTGTGAAAGTGACAATTCCTTTCAGTGCATTTACAGGAAGAGACAACAAGGATGCGAAATTCGATCCTACAGCGGTTCAGAGTATCGGCCTCTGGTGTAACGCGATCGCGAAGGAGGGAGTAACCTTCCCGTTAGAGACAACTCTGTATTATGACGAATTGAAGATCGTCACTACCGACAAGACCACAGTAGATATCCAGGGTACGATCAAAGAGGGAATCTGGTTCAAGGAAATCCCGGATCAGGTATATACGGGCAAAGCAATCAAGCCTGAGCTTCAGGTATACGATGATGCGAAGCTGTTGACTTTAAAGAAAGATTACACAGTAACCTATAAGAATAATACCAAGGCAGGTCAGGCAGATATTTTCATCAAGGGTAAGGGAAACTATGCCGAGACGATCGAAGGACATTTTACGATCCTGCCGAAAGCAATTGAAGAACTGGATATTTCCGTGCCGGATTACCTGATCGTGAACGGAAGAGAGCAGAAGATTGCTGTCACCGTAAAAGACGGCAAGAAGAAGCTGGGAACCAAGAACGATTATGACCAGACGATTACCTTCGTTCCTGATACAGCAGCTTCGGCGGCCGAAAATGCAGAGGGCACAGAAGTAGAAAAAGCAAAAGATGCGGGTATTTATAATATTGAGATATCCATGAAAAACAATTATGCCGGAAAAGTAACCATACCGTGCAGGATGGTAGAAGGCAAAGAACTCCTGAGCAAAGCTAAAGTAACGCTTCCGTCCAACACACTCGATTACAGGGATGGTATGGCGGTAGAGTTTGACGATCCGACCGGAATCATCGTGAAGCTGGCAGGCAAAGTCGTTCCTCAGAAGGCGGAAGACGGTACCACGGATAATTACAGGATCTCCTATGAGAACAATAGGGAAGTAGGAACCGCAAAAGTAGTGATTACAGCAGGCGAAAACAGTAAATATGTGGGAAGCTGCAGTAAGACTTTCAGCATTAAGGGTGCGACGTTCTCTACAGGGACAGTTGAGATCACAGGTTTTCAGACCAAGCTTCCTTATACCGGCAAAACTGTACGTCAGAACGTGGAAATAACAGATAAGGTATCCGGTGAAGTACTGGAGAGAAACAAGGATTATAATATTACTTATCTGAAGAACCTGAATGCGGGTAAAGCGACGATGACGATTACCGGTCTTAAGAAATACAGCGGTACAATCAAGAAGACCTTTACCATTGATAAGGCAGTACTGACAACTGATATGGTACAGCATAAGGAAATGTCAGTGAGACAGAACCGTGCGGGTGTAACGCCGGATGTGGAGATGATCTATGAAGGTAAGACACTTGTCAGGGACGTGGATTATAAGCTGACCTATACAGGCAATAAGAATACGACTTCCGAGACTAAGAAGGCATATATTAATATTGTGGGTAAGGGCAATTTCAAAGGAAGCTTAAATAAGGCAGTTGAACTTAAAATTGAGCCGAAATCCTGGGACAGCAATGAGATTACGGTGGAAATTCCGGATATGAAGTACAGCAGCAACAAGGCTGAGTATAAACCGAATCCGGTTGTGTATGATAATGGTGTGAAGCTTTCTAAAGACAAAGATTATACTGTAGAGTATGCATCCAACAAGAAAAGCGATATTACGGAATTCACGGCAGATGGAACATTTGCACCGACAGGCCATACCGCACAGGTGATCATTACATTGACCGGGCCTGATTATACGGTTACGAAAGCGGAAGCTTCGGCGGCCGAGGAGAGTACAGAATCTGTAGATGAGAGTAAAAGAACGTTTACGTTCAGGATTATCGGCAAGCTGATTAGTAAAGCCAAAATATCGGTCAAGCCCGATAAAGTACAGTATTTCAGCCAATACGGAACCAGACCCGGCAAGGAAGACCTTATAGTAACATACGAAAATGAGCCGGTAACGGATGATGAGTATGATATTGTATCCTACAGCAAGAATGACAAAAAGGGTAAGGCGACACTGGTTATTCAGGGCAAAGGACAGTACGGCGGTACGAAGAAAGTAACATTTACAATTAAGGCAAGGGATATGAAAGCCAATTTTGCGGATGCTGTGAAAGAGATCATGGCAACCATGATGGAAGTATTTGAATAGTGTATTACAGTTAGCCAGCCAATATGCCGGAAAGCGGTGCAGGATGATAAATCCGCACCGCTTTCTGCTATATATCTTTATGAGTATATTTCCAATATGCAAGAAGAATGCCGGCAAGTGTCAGCCCCATGCCGGGTAATATTTTTCTGACGTCTAAACTCATATCGGCAATAATATCAGCGCCTTCGGCATATCCGAACGGCGTGATATATTTCATAAAACCGGCGCTGTCAGAGATATTGGCTACAATATTCAGAAAATACATGACCGTCGCAAGTCCTAATCCAATACCGAGTCCGCCATGCTTCAGGAAAGCGGAAATGCCGAAACAAATACCGGCCAGCTCAACTTGTACCAGGAAGTAAGCGAAATGTAATAAACAAATTTCATTCCAGGGAATGTCTTCACCGATTGCCGTCATGGATATGATGGATAAAAGGAAAACAGCCACATTCATGACCAGGATCTGGAACATAACAGCGCCCAGTTTCTCTGTAACAATACGCACTCTGCTGACCGGATGCGTCAGCAGAAATTCAGCTGTCTTTTCTTTTTCCTCTTTGGCGAGAGCGCTGATGCCAAGCAGCGTGGCAAAGAAGGCGCCGCCCAACCCCAGAATATTGCCGCACTCCACGGCGTAGAATCCTGTCAGCGTACCAAAATTCAACTGATCCATACCAAAAGCAGCAGTAAAAGAACCCATGGAGGAAAACATCTCGTTTACCCCTTCCATTTCCGACTCCATCTCCGGATACATAAATATACATATTATGATAAAAAAGATTGTCCAGATAAGCAAGGACTTCCATCCTTGTTTTAATTCGTGCTTTACTAAAGTCATAACGGTCTCCCTTCGTAGTAGTGCATAAATATCTCTTCCAGATCCGGTTCCGAAATGGAGAGATCTGATATTTCCCCTTCACTGAGAGTCCGCAGTAATTGCCGGATATCGCCGTTGTAGAGGAAACTGGCGGTGTCTTTTGTTTGTTCCAGACAACGGATGGACTCGGATTCCTCGAAATGCATGTGACCGTGAACGGTGACGCGTTTGGCATTCGTCTTTGACAAGGCTTCGACGCTGTCGCAGGCAATGATGCGGCCTTCCCGGATGATGGCGGCTCTGGTACAGTTATGCTGGATCTCTGTCAGAATGTGGCTGGAAAGGAATATGGCTGTGCCCTGCCGGTTCCTCTCTTCCAGAATATTAAAAAATTCCCGCTGCATAAGAGGATCGAGACCGCCTGTGGGCTCGTCCAGAATCAGGAGTTCCGGTGCATGTTGAAGCGCGCAGACAATGGCCGCTTTCTTCCGATTGCCGAAGGACAGCTCCGATACTTTGCGCGACGGGCTAAGCTGCAGGCGGTCACACAAAATGGCGGCATCTTCGGAACAATCCCGTTTCCGCAGATCGGCGGACAGTTTCAGCATGTCTTTTACCCTGGTACCCGCATAAAATACCGCTTCCGAGGGGAGATAGCCGACTCTGGATAAGATAGCCTCCCGCTCGCTGTGAATGTCCATTCCGAGTACCTTCGCAGAACCGGAATCCGGACGGATCAGGCCGAGCAGGGTACGGATCGTCGTGGACTTGCCGGCGCCGTTGGGGCCGATAAATCCGAAGAACTCCCCCTCTTTTACCGTGAGGCTTAAGTCGGTGATACCCCGGGATTTTCCGTAATATTTGGTTAGATTGGATATTTGGATTGCGTTCATAGGATGCCCCCTTTTTTCAGTGGTTTGTGTAGGCGCTCTTCCAGAAATCAATAATCCTGATAAAATCTTCTTCCATCGTATCGGCGTCTAAGCTGCCTGTCTGGACTTTGTCCCAGAGATAGCCCTCCGATGTCCAGTACATCGTCCGATACATCATCTGCAGATCGAGTCCCGGAATAAACCGGTCAGGATTTAAGGCCGCCAGAATGGGACTTGCTTTAAAATCAGTATATTTTTCTACCAGTTTCTGCACGTCCTCGCATACGTCAGGGTCCTTCTCATAGTATGATTTGATGACAAAAGCGCCCAGATCGGGATATTGCCGCATAATGTCGGCTTTGACTTTTAGTCCTTTGAGCATCATATCAAACAAATCTTCCGGGTTAAAGGAAAGATTTGCGGTAAGCGCTTCGGAGGTGATTTTCATGCACTGATTCCAGAGAAAGAGGTAGAGCTCTCTTTTATTATGAAAATAATGAAAAAGCAGCGCTTTGCTGATTCCGGCCGCCGCCGCAATCTCACTCATGGGACTCTTTTTATAACAATTTTGTGAAAAGACACGAAAGCCGGCGTTAATAATCGCTTCCTGTTTTGCCTGAGGCAGTGCAAAAAATTTGGTATTCATAAAGGTTTATTTCTCCTGTCCGCAGCGGTTATTACTCATAATATCCTCGTTGACCGTTTTTGAGAAGCCTTTTATATATTTTCTCCCTTATTATTTTAAAGGTTATATATCGCAGGATCAATTATTTTTGTTTGACGAAAGAATACAATTGTATTATAGTAGTATTCTCAAATAAAGAGACCGGAAGAACCCGCAATGAAATCATGCAGATCTGTCTGGAATATGCCTTGCAGAATATGGTGATCAAAAAATAGGACTTTCGTAAAGTACAGACAGAGTTTTACAGGAGAAAGGAAGAGGTGTGTTTATGAAACGGGTAATGAAAAGTGTAATGGCAGCAGTAGTAATGCTCACATTGGTGCTTGCAGGGTGTGGTAACACAGAAGTGGTTATGAAAGAATTTACTTCTGAGGATGGAACCGTAAGTATTCAATTCAATGAGAAGTGGGAACAGGAGGATATGGGAAGCGGGGCTGAAGGCTGGATCGCGGGAGTCAGCGAAAACGGTTCTGATGCGGTCATGGTTATGCAGATGGCGAAAAACATTTATGGTACAAATATTGCTGACATGGATGACTGGAAAGACATGATCAATGCATTTTATCCGATGTCAGAAATGACATCGATAGATAATCCGTCCGTTCCGGGTATGGATGTGGCGGAGACTTATCGCTGCAGCGTAACAGTTGAAAACATCACCGGAGAAGGGCGCATTCTCTATGGCGAGACAGAGTATGCATATTACAGTATCCTGTATGTAGCCGTTAAAATGAATGCGGCGGATGAAGAATATTTTAATAATGTATGTGCTTCATTTAAAGAGGCGGCTCCGGAAATAGGAGAGACAGCAGCTGCAGAAAGCACAGATACGATCCAGTGGTTTAATAACACATGCGCGGTTCTGACAGCCGCAAACCGTTGGGATTATACTTTGTTCGGCGGGGCGCCTGCAGATGATAACAGTAAAAGTATGGTTCAAAGCCTTTTGAGCGAGTGGTGGGATGTTACGGACCGTGAAACAGCAGAGGAGACAATGGACTGGATTCTGGAGGAAGGACACCGCGTCTCTTTTGCGGAAGATTTGGATACACTGGCAGAAGCCGGGCTTGCGGAAGTTTCCGAAGCAGAAAGAGCTGACTGGATTCTTGAGAATTTTGAGGTAAGTGATGAGGAAGCGCAAAATTACGCAGACTGGTTTGCCTTTTATGAGCAGTACGGTTCAGACGCTGCGGCAGGATGGGATTACAGCCGTGCAATGTCACTTCTGGGATATTATTATCTTGCCGGTTATTATACGGAGGAGGAGGCTCTGGACCAGTCCATGGAGACTGCGGTGGTTATTCAGAGCACCTTCGATTCGTGGGATGACTTTATGGAAAGTTATTTCTTAGGATATGAATACTGGGCGGAGGAGAGCAGTGATGAGCGGCGTGCGCTCTACGAAGAAATCAAAGCGTCTTCCGACAGTCCGTTCCAGTTGGATTGGGGAATGACATTTGAGAAGACATGGTAAGGTATCCATGTTTATTAAGGATGATAAGTAAGAGAGGATGCCCTGCCGGAGACGGCGGGGCATTTTTAAACTTATGATTAGAGCAAATGTAAGATAACCTTTTCAATTGATACTTGAAATGATAAGATAAGGATGCAATATTCTATAGCATCGAAGGTACTGACGCACACGGCATAAGGAGGACATGTTTATGGCAGCGAATGATTATATTACAGCATTGAAACAAGGACGGCGCAGTTACCGGTCTGCACTCAGCAAGGGGGAATATCCCTATCTTCCGGTACTGGATGAAATGATATCTTATACTGAAGTTGCGTCAATTGAGAATTTAGGAATTATGGATATTCCGTTATCCAAGATCGTGGGAACCAAGACGGTGGGACGGTCTAATGCGTTTGCCAACAATTTCATGCCGCTTCTTCCCGAGAACTCGGAATTCGGGCTGAAATGGTCATCACTGTATAATCATCAGGTGGAAGACGGAATTAATGATCCGATTATGGCCTATGAATTTATGAATCAGTTCTATGTGCAGGAGGGAAATAAGCGCGTCAGCGTTATGAAGTATCTGAAAACATACAGTCTTCCTGCGAGTGTCACCCGTCTGGTTCCCAAGAAGTCGGATGATCAGGAAAATCGTGTCTA
>ERZ777011.3032-NODE-3032-length-11688-cov-4.375827_pt1 | contig 11688 bp, 14 predicted proteins | sample MGYA00374964_ERZ777011 | MGnify/ENA primary metagenome ERZ777011 (study PRJEB29310, sample SAMD00008975) | mouse gut metagenome | study: EMG produced TPA metagenomics assembly of the Metagenome analysis of fecal microbiota from mouse which was promoted...
AAAAAATCGGATACATATACCATGTCGGCTTATTTGATTGCACAATTAGGTAAAAATTATTCTGAAAATGATGGAAAAATGATTACTGGCGCAGAACTTCTTGAACTGGCATGGGATAAAATCAAAGCAACATAATTTTTGTCGGCAGAATCGCAATTTGCCGAATCCCGAATTGGGTGGGGTAAAGGTCATCAGAATCTAACAGCGGCACAGGCGGTAATCTTAAATTGGTGCCATAGGATTATTGGGCGTAGAGGGATTCATCTGAGTGGTTGGTGAACCCCGCTTTTTTGGTTTTGGGATGCCGCTGATAAAGGGGCGATCAGGGAGAAGCTTAAGATGGCAAAGTTGATTATAATATGTGGTCCTCAGGCAGTAGGGAAAATGACAGTCGCAGAAAGCCTGAGGGATAAGCTAAAATATAATATGATGATGAACCATGACAGTATAGAGGTATCTGACAGGATATTTGGATTTGGCACTCCGGCACAAAAAGAGTTTAACGCCGCATTTAGAGAAAAGGCTTTTGACCTTGCGGTAAAGCATAATGTTGATTTCATATTTACATATGTCTGTGCGTTTGAGATGCCGCAGGAGCGGGCGTATTTATCAAAAGTGGCGGATCTTTTTACCGATAATGGAGGGGAGTTTTATTTTGTCGAATTGCGGGCAAGCCTGGAAGCCAGACTTGAAAGAAATGAGACCCCTCACAGAATGGAGCGGAAAGCGTCGAAAAGGGATACGGCATGGAGCAGGGCCAATTTATTAAGCGATGCCGAAAAGCATAAGCTGAATTCAGATGACGGGGAAATCTGGTTTCAGAATCATATAAAGATAGATAATACAAATCTTCGTCCGGATGAAGCAGCAGATATTATTATTGAGAAGTTCGGGCTTACTGCGAATGAAAAAGAAGAAAAGGAATACCGTTTTGGGGTGTAAATCTTTGAACGGAAGCGTAGGGAGAAGCACAAGGACAGAGAGGGGGTTTCGGGTGTTTCAACGGACGGATTGTGATGAGCAGGGGAACCCGTATCCTCTTTTGTATATGAAACCGGAAAGGACACGATATTGTGGAGATTAGAGTTGCAACGGCAGAAGACGCTGAATCAATTCAGAGTATTTATGCACCCTATGTAGAGAAGACGGCAATTACTTTTGAGTATGACGTACCATGTATTGATGATTTTCGACAAAGAATCATCAATACAGTGAAGGAATATCCATATTTAGTTGCAGTGGAACAAGGAAAGATAATAGGATATACCTATGCAGGTTCGTTTCATGTAAGGGCAGCATACAGGCATTCAGCAGAGGTATCCATATATCTTCATGAAGAATGGCATAAAAAGGGGATTGGAAAACAACTTTATCAGGAATTGGAAAACAGATTGATTCGGCAGAATGTATTTATTTTATATGCCTGTATTACGACTACCCAGCGTGACGATGATGAAAATCTAACCGACGCAAGTGTATGCTTTCATAAAAAAATGGGTTATACAGCCGTCGGGAAACATAATTTATGCGGATATAAATTTAATAAATGGTACAGCGTGATTTGGATGGAAAAGTTAATTGCTGATCGGGCAGTCAACCCGGATGCCTTTATTCCGTTTTCTGAATTAAACACGCAGACATCTTCCTGTGAGGGAATGATATAGGGAGTGAAGAGCTGAAATGAATGAACGGAAGAAAGAGGAAGCATGTCTCAATAAAAAGGAATTTTACAAAACACTGACAAGGCTGGCTCTGCCCATTGCATTTCAAAGCCTGATGCTTGCGGCGGTAGCGGCGGGGGATGCGTTGATGCTTGGAAAGGTTGCACAGGACGAGATGACGGCTGTTTCCCTTGCGACGCAGGTGCAGTTTATCCAGAATATGATCCTGGGAGCCATTGCGGGGGCGGGAGCGATCCTTGGCGCCCAGTATTGGGGAAAGGGAGACAAATATACGCTGGAGAATATTTTCAATATGATACTTCGCTTCAACGGAATGGTATCTGTGTTGTTTTTCCTTGCATGTGAGCTGACGCCGGAGCTGCTCATGCACATTTTTACCCCGGATGCGGCGCTGATTGCCATCGGAAGCTCCTATCTGCGCATTGCAGGATGGTCTTACCTGCTTACGGGTATCTCTCAGTGCTATCTGACAATTATGAAGGTGTCGGATCATGTAAAGCCCTGTGCGCTGATCAGCAGTTGCGCAGTGCTGCTAAATATCGGATTAAATGCCGTCTTTATTTTCGGACTGTTTGGTATGCCGAAAATGCAGGCCAGAGGCGCCGCGCTTGCCACTACCCTGTCCCGAATCATCGAACTTGCCCTGTGTATAGGCATATCGTCAAAAGCAGCCTATATCCGTCCGGTTTTTGCGCGGTTTCTAAAGCTGCCGGGACAGCTTAAGGCTGATTTTGCCAGGCAGTGCCTGCCGCTTATGGGCGGATGCTTGTGCTGGGGTATTGGTTTTACCTCGTATACGGCGATTATGGGACATATGGGAACCGATGCCGCGGCTGCCAATTCCGTAGCGGCGGTGGTACGGGATTTGATCTGCTGTATGTGCAACGGCATAGGCAGTGCGGCAGGAATTATGGTGGGGAATGAACTTGGTGCGGGACGCCTTGACCGGGGAAAGGCTTATGGAATCAAGCTTAAAAATATTTCCTATCTCATTGGCTTTTTGTCTGCCGTCCTTGTGCTTGCCGTGACGCCGCTTATCACCGGAATGGTGGTTCTGACGGCCCAGGCAGGGGAGTATCTTCTGGGAATGATGGCGGTTATGGCGATCTATATGATCGGGCGCTGTATTAATACCGTGGTGATAAACGGTGTGCTGGATGGGGGCGGGGATACTTTATTCGATATGTACAGCCTGATTGTCTGTATGTGGATGATTGCCATTCCTCTTGCGCTTGCGGGAGCCTTTGTCCTGCACTGGCCGCCGGTTTTGGTTTACGGGTGTACCTGTCTGGACGAGGTGGGGAAGATTCCCTGGGTATTGGTGCGGTTTCGGAAATATAAGTGGGTACAGGATTTAACGAGGTGAAGATTGAAAAATCACACTGATGTGCTGATTTTTCAATCGGGAGTTTGTGACGCTTCGGAATGGAGGAAATTATGAGCAAAATCAATGATACAACCGTTGTAAAACAGCAATACGCTACTGCAAATAATTTAAATACGAGAATCTCAATTCATGATAAATATTCAACGAATAAGATGGGCTTTGGAAACTGGATCGTTTCAAATTATGAAATCGAGAAAGGGGACAAGGTATTAGAGTTGGGCTGTGGAAACGGAGATATGTGGAAAAACAGGGAGTCTTTGATTGGCTGCTGCTCCAAAATAGTACTTTCTGATTTTTCGGAAGGAATGTTAATGGCAGCCAAAGAAAATACAGGCAATTTCGATCATATGGAATACAGGGTGATAGATATTCAGGAGATACCTTATGCGGACGAGACATTTTCACGCTTCAAAACGGATATGGGATTTTGAGTCAGTTTTTTTCGACGGTCGAAAAGCGAGAATATACGGATTCCCTGGCAGTTACCAATATGGACGATATGGTGGAATATATTTACTCACTTTCCAGTATGGTGTCATTAAAGAGTGTGCCTAAGCAGGAAATAAAAGATATTTTGCTGGTTAATACAACGGACAATGTTTTAAATGTACCAAAGGAATATGGAATGTTTATATCATCATAGGAGACAAAAGCGTTATGAACAAGTATTTAAAAAATTTGAATCGAATAGAATTCGTGGTAACAATGGCCTGCACCGGCCGTTGCAAGCACTGCTCCGAGGGAGAGCATACCTCCGCCGGAGTACATATTGACGGGAAGATTGGGGCGCAGGCAGTGCGGGATTTATGCGGTGCTTACGATATGCAATCCCTCATGACCTTTGGGGGCGAGCCCCTGCTGTATCCCGAGGACGTGTGTAAAATCCATGAGGCGGCAAGGGAATGCGGGATACCGAAAAGACAGCTGATTACCAACGGGTTTTTCAGCCGGGATCAAGGAAGGATCCGGGAGGTGGTCCACGGTCTGGCCGAAAGCGGGGTCAATCAAATCCTTTTGTCCGCAGATGCCTTTCATCAGGAAACCATACCCCTGGAGACGGTGCTGTACTTCGGGGAGTGTGTGACAAAGGAAGGAATACCCGTGAAGACGAGTCCTGCTTATCTTGTAAGCAGGGAGCATGATAATCCCTACAATATACGGACCAGGGAAATCCTGGAGGCCTTTGCAAACATCCACATTCCCACAGGTGACGGCAATGTCATTTTTCCTGCAGGGAATGCCATGAAGTATCTCAGTGAATATTTTGAGGACGGTGCAGAATCTGCAAATCCTTATGACGAGGATCCCGCGGATCTGCATACCGTCAGCTTTAACCCGGACGGAAGCGCTTTGGGCGGGAATATAAACCGGGATCACATTCTGGATATAATTGCGGCGTATAGATTGTGACATGGAGAGGAAGTATGAGCAGGATTTTAATAATCGAGGATGACAGGACGATCAACGGGCTGCTGCGGAGCGTTCTGGAAAAGAGCGGTTATACTGTAGACAGCGCGGATAACGGCGCGGAAGGCCTGGCTCTGGGCAGGCAGGGAAGCTACAGCCTGATTTTGCTGGATCTGATGCTGCCGGAGAAGTCCGGCGAGGAAATTATCAAAGAGCTGCGCAGGGCGGATACCACGCCGGTGATCGTACTGTCTGCCAAGGGTGAAATTAATAACAGGATAGAGCTTCTTCGGCTTGGTGCGGACGATTACATCATCAAGCCTTTTGATATTGACGAGGTCCTGCTGCGGATCCAGGCAGTACTGCGGCGTACACTGCAGGCGGAAAGCCGGGAGATTGCCTTTGGAGAACTTGTAATCAGGACGGACGCCAGACGGGTCTTTGTGGGGGAGCAGGAGCTGGTCTGTACCGCCACGGAATATGCTATCCTGGAGCTGCTGATGAAAAATCCCGACAGGATCTTTTCCAAACGTATGCTTTACGAGATCGTTACGGGTGAGGACTACCTGCAGGAAGACAATACCATGAATGTCCACGTCAGCAATCTGCGCCGGAAAATAGCAGAACACACGGACAGAAAATATATTGAAACTGTGTATGGTCTGGGATACCGGCTTGTCAAATGAGTCGGCCCAAACTTTAACTTTTCTTTAAGTTTCGTGAAGAATCCCTTTAACATCACCCTGTAACATGTTATGTGGTAAGTAATTGTGAAAGCCTTCATAATCATGACGACTTTGTCTGATCCGCACAAGGAGGCGCGGATTGGCAAAGTCTGTCTGCAAAATGGCGTTTCGCAGACATCAGGTTTATGCCGTAAGCGGCGGTGAAAGGAGTGGCAAAATGGGGGATGTGATACTGCAGACGAACAATATTGTAAAGAATTACCGGCATTTCAGGGCACTGGACAATGTTTCCGTTACCCTGGAGAGAGGGCATATTTACGGTTTTATCGGAGAAAACGGCTCAGGCAAGACTACGTTGATGCGCATTCTTACAGGGCTTTCTTTTCCGGCAGAGGGGAGCTGCTCCCTCTATGGAAAGGAAGGGCAGGCGGAAATGCGGGCCCTGCGGAGACGCATCGGCAGCACCATCGAGGAACCGGCCTTATACCCGGATTTCTCGGTATGGCGGAATCTGGAACTGCAGCGAATCCTGGTGGGAAATCCGGACAAGTCAGTATGTGATGAGCTGCTGAAGCTGTTGGACCTGTCAGACGTGCGGGAAAAGGCGGTGAAAAAACTTTCCATGGGAATGAAGCAGCGTCTGGGCATTGCTCTGGCGCTGGTGGGGAAGCCGGATATGCTGATCCTGGATGAGCCTGTCAACGGGCTGGACCCCAGGAATATATCCGCTCTGCGGACGCTTTTGCAGAAGCTGAATGAAGAGCAGGGTATTACCATGCTGATCTCCAGCCACATTTTGAAGGAGCTTTATCTGCTGGCAACGGATTATATCATTATTCACAGGGGAAAAATTTTGGAATGCCTTTCTCATGAACAGCTGGCGGCGAAATGCGAGAATTATGTGAGGATTTCCACGGATGATCTGCCGGAGTGTGTGACCGTGCTGGAGAAGGAGCTGCATGTCCTGGACTATAAGGTGATGGATGATCGGACTGTGCATGTATACGCTTTTACGGAAGAGCCACAGCGGATTTCCCGGGCGCTGACGGAGCACCATATTGTGGTGGGGGAGCTGGCGGTACAGGGCAGGAGTCTGGAGGACTATTTCTTTACTGTTACATCGGAAGTATGAGCTGCAGCGTGGAGGTGAAAAGGAATGACGAATCTGTTAAAGGTAGAGTTTTATAAATTAAAAAGATTTTGGATCGGATATATTGGGATGCTTTTTATGTTTGGGGTGGGGTATATTTATGGGGATACCCGGATCGGTAATAGAGAGTTTGCTATGCCGGATCATATGTCAGGCGCTTTTTCTGCCACGGTCAGCGATACCTCTTTTGTGTTCCTGATTGCCATTATTGCGGCGCTGTTTATCGGGAGAGATTTTTCCAACCGCACTATAGGCAATGAAATCAAGCTGGGGTACAGCCGCACCCATATTCTGCTCTCCAGAATGCTGGCGGCAGGCGCTTTTTCCATTCTGCTTCATATGGTATATATTGTCTCCGCATTGATTGGATTTTGTAGGGTGATTGGATTTGATACCAGTCTGTTCCGCCTTGGAAATCTGCTGTGGCTGCTGACGGTACTGCTGCAGCTGGCGGCAATCATAGGGGGAGTGATGTTGATTTCCTTTTTGGTGAAAAAGATGGCGGAAGCGATTGCATTGTCCGCTCTCTATGCGGCCTTGTGCTGTAATATCCTGCGGAATTTCCTCAGCACAAAATTATTTACCCTGTCCTGCTTTTGCTTTGCACAGGACAGCGGTCTGGGGACCCTGGCTGCCACGGCGGTAAGTGCGATAGTTACCCTGCTGGTATTTTTGGCAATCGCTGTATTTGTATTTCGGAAAGCGGAAATCAAATAGGAGGGCAGACAGCGGTGGAATATGTTATAATTTTAATCCTTTTTACCGCTGTCGTGATCCTGGCGGTAAAACACATAAGGGTGAAAAAGCAGCTGAAATCCATTCCGGGCCAGCTGGAGGACGGGCTGGCCCGGCTGGTGACGGTTGCGTTTGTAGATGATGATGTGGAGGCCGTTGCTCTTAAAATTAATGAACTGCTGGAGCAAATCCGGCAGACGATTATCAAAAGCAATGCGGCTTCCGCAGCGTTAAGAGCCTCCATTGCGGATATATCCCATGATATGAAAACGCCGCTGACCTCGGTGATTGGTTATTTACAGATGGCGGAGCGGGAATGTAAGGATCAGAAAATCAGGGAGCTTTTGCAGATCTGCCTGGAGCGGTCCCGTTATTGCAATCTGCTGATGAACGATTTTTTTGAGCTGTCTGTTTTGGATGCGGAGGGCTGTACGCCAAAGCCGGAGACGGTGGATGCGGCGGGAATTCTCTGCGAGCAGATCCTTGCCGGCTATCCTGTTTTCGAAGACAAGGGAATTGTGCCCCGTTTTGAAGATCCGGGCAGGCCGGTGATGGTTTTGGCAGATCCGGGAATGCTGAATCGGGTGATCCAGAATCTGATTTCAAACGGGGTAAAATATACGGAGGGAGATATTTTCTTTGAAATCTGCCGGGAAGGGGACCGGGTGGTGCTGACGGTGTCCAATCCCGTAAGCACTTATGTTGATACTGCCCATATCTTTGACCGTTTTTATACCCAGGACAAATCAAGGAGCCGGGGAAGCGGTATCGGGCTTTATCTGTGCAGACAGTTCACGGAGGCTATGGGGGGCACAATCCGTGGGGAGCTGGAGGACGGGCTGCTGTCCGTGGAGGTGACGCTGAAGGCGGCCGAGGATGCCCGTTAATACTTATCGCGTTTTTTCTGTTTCTGCAATTCGATGGAGGATCTCGGAAAAGCCTTCGGAATCTGATTCCAATAAGCCATGGGTCATATTTTCCATGATGTACATTTTTTTATACGGCGCATTTACCTGCTCAAAATATTCCTGTGCTAACCTATAGTTTGTTTGATAATCCTTATCGCCGTTTATGTTTATAAAGGGCACCTGATAATCCGTTCTGCCCTTTAAGGAGAAGGAAGCAAATTCCTGGGAAGCAAAAAAGTCCAAATAGACGCCCATATCTCCCTGCAAATAATCCAGCCAATCTATAAGGGAGTAATTGGGATTAAATATAATTGTTGTAATGAAATTGTAATCGGAACCATTCGCCATCATGTCATAGCCGTATTTTTGCATGATGGCATTTCTGGCAGTAATGTGTTCCATCGTAACATGATCGGGAGTCAGCTGATTGATTAACGCTAAAGTTTCCTGATCGTCCTTGGCCCATAGCAGCGCCTCCTGGCGGAACGCTTCTTCGTTTTCCAGGTAATCCACAAGCTGTCCGGTCCCGATAAAGCATTCATAATATTCCGGATATTCAAGCACCAGGTTTGCTCCGTAAATCGAGCCCCAAGAGTGTCCGAGAATTGTCAGCTTATCTTTGGCAAGGTAATCCAGAATAAATTCCGTAACCTCTTTTCCGTCTGTCATAAATAATTCCCGCGTCAATACAATATCGTTCTGCTCTGCGCCATAGCTTTTCCCGCAATTACGTTGGTCCCATGTTACCACAGTATACACATCTGCCCATTTTCTTGTATACGCGTAATCAATAGTACTGGTTGCCGAGCCGGGTCCGCCGTGTAAGTAAAGCAGGACCGGATTGTCCAGATCCTCTCCATAAATATTGATCCACTGCTTTGTACCGTTAATATCAATATACATGGATTGATTAATACCGCCGTCAGGAGTCCGGCTGTAAACTGCCTTTCCGATGGCTCTGACCAAAAAGAATACCGCTGCCAACAGGAAAAAGGTAAGTGCGGTCCATTTTATTATTTTGAGTATTTTGCTTTTTTTCTTCATCAAAGATCTGCTCCGTTTCGTTTTTTAAGGGAAATCGTATCAGGAGGGCATGAGGACATTATAGCAAAGGTCGGGCTGGCTGTACATAAATATATTGATTTTATTTTTGGAAATGAAGTGTTATACTAAAGTAACGGATCAGTTAATATTTTCAGAAATTTGCAGCATGGAGTGTTATCCCTGTATGTTTAAGTTGTTATTTCAATATATTGAAGAAAATCTGGAACAAAAAATTGATATGGAGGATGCCGCCAGAGCTGCCGGTTATTCCGCATCTCATCTGCACAGGCTGTTCACATTTGCGTATGGTATCTCTGTAGCCGATTACATTCGGAAAAGAAAACTTACCAACAGTTTACCGATTATACTTGACCGCAAAAAAAGTATCCTGGATATTGCCATGTCCTGCGGCTATGAGTATGAGCAGTCTTTTTCCCGTGCATTTAAGGATGAATTTGGTATTACCCCCGGAAACTACCGCAGGACCCACCCTATTGTAAATGTTACTCCGCCCATTCAGGATTACGGATATGTATGTGGCAGCGGCTTATTATTTGGCCCTGAATTTGTTATGTTTCCTGAGATCTCGCTGGTCGGAGCAGAGCATGATATTCCGTATCATGATTCCATGTGGCTCTGCCCGAAGGTTGCGCTGGACTTCTGGGACCATCAAAGGCAGATCATTCATAACGTTACAAACAATCATGTATTTTACGGACTGACACATCACCTTGGAGCAGGATATTCTTACTCAAAGTACTTGACCGCAGTGGAATGTAATCATACGGATCAAATTCCGGAGGGTATGAAGGCAGATTCCTTTGGGGGATATTCCTGCGTAAAATTCCATTATATTGGCCGGCATCATTACAGGGAGATTTCACAGGAAACCGCACATGAAATGTATGCTGCCATTGGCAGGTATTGCAATACGGAAGATCCGCCTGCAGAGATACATCTGGAGAAAATAGATATGGATGAATTTGACGGCGAGTATTGTCTTTTTGAATTTTATATGCCCTTGAAAAAATAATCATCTTTGCAGAATGATAAAAAATGTTCATTTTTTGGAATGCCGCTGAGGTATAGTGTGAAATGTGATCACATCAATGGGTAATTTCAGAAAAACGAATTGGAGGAAATCAAATGCAAAGTATAAGGATTTATGAGATGCCCCCCTGCAAGATGGTTTCATCGGGCAAAGGTATGTTTGGAGAAGGAAATTTCCCGCTTTTTGAGGAATGGTTCTCAGCACAGAAGCGCAGCCTTTTCCCTAAGGATTTCCTGTATGGGGAAGAAGACGGATTTGTCTGGCTGTATCTGTATGAAGACGGAATGACGGTTCCGCCGGAATTGGAAATAATAGATTTCCAGGGCGGCCTTTATGCTGTTGCCACGGACATAGACCAGAGAACGGATAAGGATCGTATGAATGCGGAAATGGAGCAGTTCTTAAGTGAAAACGGGTTTGAACGTGATACATCCCGTCCTGAGCTGGGAAACATTATCACATCGCCCCTTGCACAAAAAATACTGGGATACGAGCAGATGGACTATTATTTCCCGGTTAAAGCAAAGGAATAAAGGAAAGCTTCCGCTGCTATTCTGTAGAAACGCTGTTATCCCCGATCATGATAACCGTAGCCGCTGCCATGACAGCCATTGCCAGATAAAACTGCATTCCCGGCTGTTCCTTTAACAGGATCATACTGAAGGCCACCCCCAGGAACGGCGACACGGAATAAAAGGCGCTGGTCTTGGCGGCGCCCAGGTGCTGCTGTGCCATGATGTAAAATTTGATGCTTAAGCCGTATGCTACAAAGCCCAGGCCAAGGATGGCCAGGGTCCAAATCATTTCGGGCAGGCGTTCACCCAGCAGCAGGGCGATACCTAAGCTGCCGAGACCGGAAAAGCACCCTTTGATTACCACAATTTCCGTGGAGCTCTTGTGGCTGATCCGCTTGGTACAGTTGTTTTCAAAGCCCCAGCAGACACAGGCACCCAGCACCAAAAGGGAACCTTCATTGAGGGTAAAGGCGCCTTTGCCTTCAAAGCTTAAGATAATGCTGGCCAGCGTGACCATCAGGATCGCCAGCCACAGCCTGCGGGAAATCACTTCCTTGAAGATGATCAGGGCGATCACGGAAGTGGCCACAATCTCAAAATTATTTAACAGCGAAACATTGGCCGAATTTGTCCTTGTGATGCCAAACATTAATAATATGGGGGCGATAATATCCAGCACCACCATGGCGACGGTATAGGGCAGCTCTTTTTTTGTCAGCCTTGCCTGCTTCGTTTTCGGTCTCAGCAGCTTTTCCAGGCTGCCCCAGAGCAGAAGCCCCAGGCCTGCTCCCAGATAGAGAAAGGCCGCCGTGATAGTGGGGGCCGCGTGTTTCAGGATCAGCTTGGACAAGGGGATATTAACTGCATACAGGGCTGCCGCCAGAATGGCATATATTGTTGCAAGGTTCTTAGGTTTCATAGGTACTCCCATTTCATCAGGGGCAGTGTTCGGCGAAAAAACGCCGCCGTGTTTTTATCGGTCGCATAGAAGTATACCATATATTTGCCGGAATGTATAGGAAATGAGTAGTTTCAAGGAGCCGGACAGCTATTGCTGTCCGGACTCTTTTTGTGTCACAGTTAAAAATAAACCACCGGCTATGCCGGTGAGTCCCCAGATGCT
>ERZ777011.3033-NODE-3033-length-11683-cov-4.104747_pt1 | contig 11683 bp, 8 predicted proteins | sample MGYA00374964_ERZ777011 | MGnify/ENA primary metagenome ERZ777011 (study PRJEB29310, sample SAMD00008975) | mouse gut metagenome | study: EMG produced TPA metagenomics assembly of the Metagenome analysis of fecal microbiota from mouse which was promoted...
CGCGGGGTATAACTACGGGCTGTTCCGCTACAAGAAGGACCTGCGCAAGTATCCCAAGCGGCTGATCGTAGGCAGTGAGACTTTCTGCAAAGACGCCTACACCTTCTGGGAGATCGCAAAAAAGAACCCCCGGATCATAGGCGACTTCGTGTGGGCGGGGATGGACTACATCGGCGAGACCGGGGAGGGCTGCGCTGAGTATTCCGACTACAAATTTGACGGCGAGCCCTGCCGCCGGATGACCGGCGGGAACGGCCGGGTGGACCTCTTGGGCAAGCCCCGTGCGGAGGCGGCCTACACCCGGGTGGCTTTCGAGCGGGAGGCGGGGCCGTTTATTGCCGTTGACCCGGTATACCAGACAGAAAAGCTCCAGCTCACCGGCTGGCAGCTCACCAAGGCCCTGGAGAGCTGGTCCTGGCGGGGCTGCGCCGGTATGCCCGCCGCGGTGGAGGTATACGCCGGGGCATATGAGGTGGAATTATTCCTCAACGGAAAATCCGTGGGCCGGAAGCGGCTGAAAAACACCTGCCGGGCGGTGTTTAAAATCGTCTACGCCGACGGGGAGCTCACGGCGGCGTCCTACGACGGGGCCGGGAAAGAGCTTGGGCGGCACACCCTGACCACCGCCGGGGCGGAAACCGTGCTCCAGGTCACGCCGGAGGAGGCGTCCGTCAAACCCGGGGGGCTGGCCTTTGTCTGGCTGCGGTACACCGACGGTCAGGGGGTATGGAAGCCCATGGAAAAGCACACCCTGAAGGTTTCGGTGGAGGGCGGAACCCTGGAGGGGCTGGGCAGCGCCAACGCCTATGTGGAGGGCAATTACGCCCAGGACAGCACCCCCACCTACTACGGCGAGGCCATGGCCGTCGTCCGGGCGGAGGGGAGCGGTCCGGTGAGGCTGACGGTGCGGGACGAGACGGGGGAGCATATGGCGGAGCTCCCCTGCGGAAACTGACAGATAAAGGAGCGCGGCGCGATGGCAGACAGTTATTGGCTCTGGTATCCGGGAGACATGGAGCTCTACTACCGGATGGAGCAGGATTTCAGCCGGGTGGAGCGGGGGTATGGCTGGCCCGCCTTCTGGAAGAGCGACGGCTTCCGGAACCGGGTGGTGTTCCGCCGGACCTACGATCTGGAGCGGGAGACGGAGTTCCGCGTAGTCAGCAAGGCGGTGGGCTACGTGCTGGCGGGGGACAAAAAGTACCCCTTTGGGCAGCGCGTCTGCTGCCCGAGGGGAGAGGTGCGGATCTCCATCCACGCCGCCCGGATCGACGCGTTCCCCAGCGTCTATATTGAGGGGGAGACCGTTTGCTCGGACCGGGGCTGGATGGCGGAGGACTACGCCCAGCCCCCCGTCCCCGCCGGATACAGCCGGTACTTTACCCGCCCGGACCAGGACCCGGCCCAATGGGAATATAGCGAGGAAATATACCTTCCGGTGAAAACAGAGCGTATCAACGGTGGCGTCCTTTACGAGTTTGAGACGGAGCTCACCGCCGCGCTCCAGGTCCGGTGCGGCCGGGAGCGGCTGGAGGGTATGACCGTCTTTTGCGGCGAGTCCCGGGAGGAGGCCCTGGACCGGGAGCGCTGCTACTACAGCTGGACCCCCGGCCCGGACACCGGGGAGACCCCCCGGTGCGCGGTGCGCTTCGCCTTCATCCCCGGGGAGGAGGTGGAGCTGGCCGCCCTCCACCGGTATGTGGACATCCCGGTCCGGGCCCGGTTCCACAGCGGGGACCCCCTGCTGGACCGGATCTGGGCGGTGGCGGAGCACACCTTCCGGCTGTGCAGCGGCGTGTTCTTCATCGACGGGGTGAAGCGGGACAAGTGGATCTGGTCCGGCGACGCCTACCAGAGCCTGTTTGTCAACCGCTATCTTCTGGCCGACCCGGACATCGAGGGGCGCACCCTGCTGGCCCTGCGGGGGAACGACCCCATGACCGGACACATCAACACCATCATGGACTACTCCCTGCTGTGGGTGCTGGGGGTGAAGGAGCACTTCGCCGCCTACGGCGGCATGGAGTTCCTGGAGTTGATCTGGCCCAAGGTGCGGTCCCTGCTGGCCTTCTGCGAAAAGCGGCTGGATGGGCGGGGCTTCCTCACCGCCCGGGAGGGGGACTGGGTGTTCATCGACTGGGCGGAGCTGGACAAGGACGGGCCCTTCGGCGCGGAGCAGATGCTGCTGTGCGCCTGCTGGCAGGCGGCGGCGGAGCTGTCCGGGGCCCTGGGCCTGGACGGCGGGGAATACCGCGCCCGCCGGGACGCCCTGGCCGCCCAGATCGACGCCTGCTACTGGGACGGGGAGCTGGGGGCCTACGTGGACTCCTTTACCTCCGGGCGGCGGCACGTGTCCCGTCAGACCAACCTGCTGGCGGTGCGGTGCGGGGTGGCGGACGGGGAGAAGCGGGCGCTGATTCTGAAAAACGTCATCGACAATCCGGCGGTTCCCCCCATCACCACCCCCTATTTCAACTTTTTCCAGCTGGACGTGCTGGCGGACTGCGGGCGGCTGGATGAGGTGATGGAGCGGCTGCGGAGCTACTGGGGCGGAATGCTGGACCGGGGGGCCGTCACCTTCTGGGAGGAGTTCGACCCTGCCGTGACGGGGCCCGCCCAGTACGACATGTACGGCGACCGGTTCGGCAAGAGCCTGTGCCACGCCTGGTCGGCCAGCCCCATCTACCTGCTGGGCCGGTATTTTGCGGGCCTGCGGCGGGAGGGGGAGGGCTTCGCGATAGCGCCCCGGCTGGACTACCTACCTGAACTAGACTGCGTCCTGCCGGTGGACGGCGGGGACGGCTTTGCCAGCCTGCGGGCGGAGGGGGGGGCCCTGACGGCCCATACCAACCGGCCCGGCGGCGTCCTGGAGTTGAACGGACGGCGGTTCCCGCTGCCCGTGGACGGGGACCTGACCGTAGAGCTGTGACAAAAACCAGACTGTCGATCAAGTGCGCTGCGTGGTGCCATCGGGAAGGAAGATAGTGTGAAAGAAACCCAGGAGGGGTGTCTTTCACGTGTAATCAACGATTTTTTGAACATTACGGTGTTCAAAAAATCGCAGGCAGCTTGTCGAAAAGACTTTTTCGACAAGCTGAAGCGCCCCTGCCGGATAACGGCAGGGGCGCTTGATTGTTTGGCGTTCCTACGGTTCTCCGGCCGGGCGCTTCCGGTCCAGCGCCCACAAAAGGGCCAGCAGCCCGCCGCCCGCGGAGGCCAGGGCCAGGCCGTCCCCCCAGCTGCCGCCGCAGGCCCGCAGGTAGAGGGTCACGGGCATCCAGCGGGACGCCGGCTCCAGGGCCGGAAACAGCAGGGACAGGTCCACCAGCACCGGCGAGAGTAGCAGCGCCGCCGCCGGTACAAAGGGCATCAGCACCGGCAGAGCGGTCCACGCCGCCCTCCACCGGGCCAGGGCCAGCGCCGCCGCCCCCCAGAACAGCAGGTAGGGGATCAGGGCCAGCTGGCAGGCCAGCGGGCGCTCCAGCGCCAGCAGGGCCAGCGCCCCGGAGCACAGGGCCGGGCATAGCGCCCCCGCCAGCCGGGGCAGGAGCAGGGCCTGGGTCCCCCGGAGGGGGCGCAGCCGCCGGGCCGCGGGGCTGTCCAGCCAGCCGCCCAGGTCCATGGCGGACAGCAGCGCCCAGATCAGCAGCGCCACGGCGGTCAGTCCGGCCAGCAGGGTGTCGATGCCGCTGTCCGCCAGCTCGATGGGGTCCAGCGCCCGGCCGTCCGCCGTCTCCAGGCGCACCAGCACCCGGTCCCGGTCCTCCAGCCCCTCCTCCAGCCGGGGCCGGACCTCCTCCAGCTCCTCCCGAGCCACAATGCCGCTGTCCAGCAGGTAGCCCTCCGCCACGGCGGGGGCGATGAGCCCGGCCACGCAGGAGGCGGCGGCCTCCCGCACCATGGGATAGACGGTGGAGCCCGGGCCGGTGAGCAGGGTGAACAGCCCGTAGGTGTCCAGCTCCTCCAGCCGCCGGTGGAAGTCATCGGGCAGGACCAGGGCGCAGTCCCACTGGCCGCAGGCCACCTGCCGCCGGGCCTCCTCCTCATTCGCGGGGAGGAAGACGGTTACAAGACCGCTTCGCTCCTCCAGCTTTTCCCAGAACGCCCCGCCGCCCTCCCGGGGGAGCACCACCCCCACCTGGACGGGGGCGGCGGCCTCCGAGGGGGGGAGGGCCAGCCGGACGCCAAAGGTAATCAGGGGCAGCAGCGCCGCCAGCAGCCAGGTCCGGCGGCTGAACAGCTGGGCCAGCAGGGACTGGCGCAGCTGGGCGGTGAAAAAGCTCATGGCGCCGCCTCCTGCCGGTCCGCCCCCCGGCGGTACAGAGCCAAGCCGAGGGCGGTCATTCCGGCGGCGCACAGGGCCAGGCAGGCCCAGGTGGAGGCCGGGACCTCATAGCCCAGGGGCCAGGCGGCCAGCTGGCGCAGCCAAGTCACTGGCGACAGCCAGCCCAGCCGCCCCAGGGAGGCGGGCAGGAGCACCGGCGGGACGATTCCCCCCGCCAGGGCCAGGGAGAGCAGGGCGGTCAGAGAGGCCAGGGTCCCGCAGCGGCCCGCGCTCCCCGCCGCCAGACAGCACAGAGCGCAGAACAGGGCGCAGAACGCCGCCATCAGCGCCCCGGCCCCCGCCAGTGCCAGGGGATGGCCCCCGCCCGCCGCCAGCAGTCCGGGGAGCAGCAGGGCCGTCAGCGCCCCGGCCGCCGCCGACACGCCGCTGAAATACCCGGCGGCGCAGCTCCGGCCCGCGCCCCGCAGCCGCCGCTGAAACCGCAGCCAGTCCCCGCCGTAGGCGGGCATAAACAGCGGCGCGCAGGCCAGGGCGAAGTAGGCCAGCAGGGACAGGCTGTAGTGCAGGGGGACGGGCAGGGACTGGGTGGCGGACACCTCCCGGAGGCGGAAGAACAGCGCCCGGTCCAGGGCCAGGGCGATATACCGGTAATTGATGTCGAACACCGCCTGGTCCCAGCTGAGGCCGGGGGGCGGGGACTCCCGGTACAGGTCCAGCACGGCGTATACCCCGCTCTGGAAGGAGGCCAGAATGTCGGAGGCGCTCTGGCCCACCCACAAAAGCAGCAGGGACTCCAGCGGGTGGTCCCCGCTGACAATGAGCCGCAGGTCGGGGTTGGCCCCCGTCATCACCCCCTGGACGAAATGCTCCGGCAGGCACAGCACCGCCGTGACCTCCCCCGCCTCCAGGGCCTCCAGCGCCTCCTCATAGTCCATGGCCGCGATCCGGCAGTACTGGGCCACGTCCTCCATGCCGCCCAGATACTTTTCCGCCATGGCGGCGCCCCCGTCCCCCTCCGGGGCGGCCACGGCCAGGGTGACGCCGGAGAAATCCACCCCGCGGGACAGCAGCGCCTCCGCCGCCCGGCCCGCGCCCAGGGGCAGAAGAAGGCATAAAAGGGCAAGCCCTGCCAGCAGCCACAGCTGCCGGCGGAGCCTGCCCCAGGTCAGAATCACACAGGTCCCGAAAAAACGAAGGGTGTCCATTCAGCTCAGAAGGAGAGGCCCGGCAGCTGGTACAGGCCGTTCAGCCGCCCGCTGAGCAGCAGGTCCCGGACCCATTCCTGCGCGTTGTTCTCCAAATCGGTCAATACGTCCTGAAAATCCTCCCAATCCATATCGGACACCATGAAGGGGGAGGCGGCGGACACCCGCATCCCGCCGCAGGGGCCGACCGCGTACTCCAGGGCCAGATCAAGAACCTTGACGCCCGCCGCCCGCAGGGTCACAATCCCGTCCCGGAGCTCCAGCGAGTCCTTGGAGGAGGAGACCTGGCCCTCCAGCTCCAGGCGGACCATGCCGTTCACGTCCAGCTCCCAGGTCAGTCCGCCCCCCGACAGCTCATAGCGCGCCTCGGAGCCCAGGCGCACGTCGCTGGCGCCCTCTCGGTAGCGCAGGGTGGTCTCGTCGGTAAACGCCCCGTTTTTGGCGCCGTGGTCGCCGGAGGACTCCAGCGTGATCTTGACGCGGTCCAGTACCAGCTCCAGACTCAGGCCGTCCACGTACTCCTCGCCGCCCCCCAGGTACAGGCCCAGCTCCACCTCGTCTCCGTCGATCCGGTCCGCGTATTCCACCGCGGCCACATAGCCGCCGCTCAGGTATACGTCCAGTTCCACGTCGCCAAGGGCCTCCGCCGCCCGCTTCAGCGTCTCAGCCAGCCCCTGGTAGCCGTAGAGGCCGGCCTCCCCCATGCCGGACAAGATCTCATTGATGGCGGAGGCGGGCAGACCCATGCCCTCCAGCACGGACTCCAGGGTGTCCTCGGTGTCCAGCAGCCGGAAGGCGTCCTCCATGCGGTCCGCCCAGTCCTCCAGCGCGTCCCCGGGGATCTCCACCCGGTAGGCGGCGGCCTTCACGTTCCGGCCGTTGACCTGGATGGTCTTCTCGCCGTTCTTCTCCACCGTGATCTCCCCGGCCAGTTCCTTGGCCGCCTCCTTTACCTCCTGCCCCATCTCCGCGCGTTGCTCCTCTGCGGCCAGGGTGTCCACCAAGTCAAAGACGTTGAAGCCCACCTCCTTCAGGGCCGCGTCCGGCTGTCCGCCATCCTCCCGGGCAAGGCGGTACAGGTCGGCCCCCAGGGTCTCGGTATCCAGCCCGTAGGCGTCCCCTTTGGTGAGCTCCTCAGAGGCCAGGTACAGGTTGTTGTTGTCCAGCAGCAGCTGGAGGGAGAGCAGGTCCTCGTCACCGGCCAGCAGGGCCAGGTCGCAGTCCAGCTTCCGGTCCCCCTGGCTGTAGTCGGTATCCAGCCGCAGGCCGAAGCCCTTCAGGGCGGACAGGTCCTCGCCGCCCACCAGCTCGCCGTTGACGCTGCCCAGGGTGAGCCGGAGGCTTTGGCTCACCGACCGCTCCTTGGACAGGGCCCCCAGGTCGGGCAGGCCCAGCTGGCCGGCGGCGGACCGGTAGGCCATAAAGCTCTGGGCCAGGGCATAGCTCACCTGCTCCTTGGGGGAGCGGAACGCGCCCATCACCACGGCGATAATCAGGGCCACCGCCGCCAGGGCCGCGGCCGCCGCCCCTCCGATGATAAACAGGTTTTTGCGGTTTTTGCCGCCGGACGCCTTCGGAGCCGGGGCCCCCGGGATGGGCGCGCTCCCACCGAAGGCGGGACCGGCCCCGGCGGGCGGCTGAACCGGGGTCCCCGCGCCGCCCACGGCCCCGCAGAAGGGGCAGAATCTGGCCCCGTCCCCGATCTCTTTTCCGCAACGCTGACACAACATACGATTTTCCTCCATTCCATGGTCAGGGCTGGACGCGCCCGTCCTCCAGCCGCAGCACCGCGCCGCACAGCCGTTCCAGCTCCTCCCGGTGGTGGCTGCACCACACCAGACTGCCGCCCCCGGCTAAAAACGCCTCCAGCCAGTCCAAAAGCCGGGGGACGTAGGCCCGGTCCAGGCCGGTGGTGGCTTCGTCCATCAGCAGGACCCGGGGCCGGGACAGCAGCGCCATGGCGATGCTCACCCGCTGGGCCATCCCCCCCGACAGGGTCCGGATGGGGCGGCGCAGCAGGGGCTCCAGCCCCAACAGGTCCAAAATGTCATCGGGCAGAGGGCCCGCGATTCCACAGGCCCTCTGCCATAAAATCAGCTGCCGCCCCGCGGTCAGCTCCCGGTCCAGCGCCGCCCCCTGGGGCACATAGCCCAGCTGGCGGCGCAGAAACCGCCGGTCTCCCAAAACGCTGCGGCCGTCAAACAGAATGTCCCCGCTGTCCGGCCGCCGCACCTGGCCCAGCAGCTCCAGCAGCGTGGATTTGCCCGAGCCGTTGCTCCCCGCCAGGCCAAGGCACTGGCCCGGGGGGAGCAGAAAGCTGACGGGGAAGAGCACCTGACGGCCGCCGTAGCTCTTGCAGAGCTGACGCGCCTCCAGCATGGCTCAGGCCAGGGGGGCCCCACAGTCGTCGCAGAAGCGGCTTCCGGCGGGCAGGGCCTTGCCGCACCGGGGGCAGTACACGGTGGGCCCCCCGGCTGCGTAGGGCGAGACGGGCCGGCTGGCGCCCAGGATCTTGTCCTCCTCCGCCTTAATCTGGTCCAGCCGGGCCCTCAGATTGGCGATCTCGTCCTCAATGGCCTTGACGCGGGCGAAGTCCTCGGTGAACAGCTCGATATCCGCCTGACCGGCCTTCCAGCACTGGTAAAGCTTGATGCCCATGGCGTTGAGCTCGGCGTCCATCGACTTCTGGCTGCTGCTGATGGCGGATTTCACCCGGCTGCTCTCCACCAGAGTCTCGGATTTGACGCTCACCGCCGCGACGCTTTTGTTAAAGGTGTCCTTCAGGTTGTCAAACATCGCCATTGTCTTGTCCTCCCTTGTTGTCTGGCGTTACGGGGCATAGGTGCTGTAGCTCTCCTGCGCGCTGGCCCAGACCCGCAGCACGTCCCGGGCGATCCGGACGGACTCCTTGCCGTTCCACAGGTACAGGTCGTCGTCGCTGGTATAGAGGATCTGGGTGCTGTCCACGAAAATACAGCCGTTGTCGCTCATCTCGTCGATGATGCTGGTCAGCTCGCCGTCCTTCAGCAGGGCCAGCTCCAGGTTGCTCTCCCGGTCGATATCGGTGATGACATAAGTGGTCCTGCTCTCGTCCAGGACGATGACGCCGTAGACCTCCTTGGAAATGGTCTCCAGCTTGCCCTCCCGGTATACGCAGAAGTCGCCCGTGGACTGGCCGGACCGGCTGTCCTCGCTGACCTCGGTGAACAGGTAGAGCGCGTCCTTTCCGGCGCTGTCGGTCCCCAGCTGGATGTCGGAGAAGTCGTCCCCGTCGTCCACGATGAGGGAGTTGAAGGTGAGGGCATCCGCCCCGATGGCAAAGGACTGGAGACCGCTCTCGTCGTCGCCCACGCTCACCTGGAGGATCAGCTCAGTGCCGTTGAGGATCCACGAGTTGAAGATTTTGTCTCCGGTGTCAAGCTCGTCCAGCACGCTCTCCTTGCCGCCCACGTTCTGATACCAGTCATCGTCGTTGGAGCCCTCCTCCAGCCGGGTATAGACGTCGTAATAGCCGTCCAGATCGGCCACGTCGCCCACGGTGCCGCCGGCGGTGTTGGCCTTCTTGTACAGGAATATGCCGGCGCCGAGGTGGCTGTTGGTGCTGAAGATATCGTCGGCGATGGGCTCCTGGGGCTTCGCGCCGTCGAAATGGTAGAGCTCATAGGAGGTCTGGGTGTACTCGGAGCTTTGCAGGGAGCTGCGGAGGCTTTCCCGGCTGTTGGCCGCCTGCCAGGCCTGGTAGGCGGTGTCGTACTCCTCCCGGGCCTGCTCGTACCGGGCGTTGCATTCGGTCTGGGCGATGGGGAGGACGTCCCAATAGCTCAGCTCCTCGGGGGGCAGGCCCTGCTGGGCCTGGAGGTCGCTGGTGTCCACGGGGAAGGCGTCGCCCTTGTTGTCCCGGCAGTAGATGACGCCGTTCTCAATGTACAGCCCGTCGGGGTGGGAGGCGGGGGAGTAGTCCCAGGAGCTGGGGGAGGTGGGCCGCTCCGCCAGGATGGCCGCGTCCGACGAGGCGTTGTTGTCGGTGACAAAGTCGTACAAGGTGCGCTGGTCCACGTTCTGAACCCAGTAGTGGAAGCTCACCTTGTCCCCGTCCACCTGGACGCCGGTGACGCTGTAGATGTCGTCGATCAGCTTCTCGGCCTTTTCGCCGGGCTTGCAGGCGTAGACGGCCAGGGTGTTCCGGTCGCCCTCGTCCTGGGAGGCGCCGTAGGTGTAGCCGCCCTCGCCGTACACCAGGGTCTCGGCGTCCCAGCTGGTGTAGATGGTGTCGGCGCCGTCCAGCAGCTTCTCCTTGCCGGCGTCCTTGTCGATGGCGATCCGGTAGAGGGTGCGGGTTCCGTCGTCGTCCAGCTCGGTGTAGTAGAGGGCCTTGTGGTCCTCGCTGAGCTGATAGGAGTCGTACTCCTTGACCAGCGTGAAGGTCTCCTCGCCGTCGTAGACGCTCAGCTTGCCGCTGTCGTACTCCCGGAAGAGGATACGGCCGTCCTGGAGCACCCGGAACATGCTCACGTCCTTCTTAATCCGCTCGGGCTTGCCGCCCTCCTTGGTCAGGCCGGCCACCGCGATTTTGTAGAGGGAGTTGTCCGCGTCGGTGAAGTAAAGCGTCTTGCCGTCGGGGGCGAACTGCACGCCGGTGGAAAAGCCGGTCTTGTCGGAGATCTCCACGGACTCGGCGTCCTGGCTCAGGCCGGGCAGGTACATCAGCTCGTAGTCGTCGTTGAGATAGGCGTACAGGGGCTTTGAACCGCCGCCGCCGAGCAGGCCGCCGATCACGTTGACCAGCAGCACGATCACGGCGATGACGGCCACCGCCCCCACGCCCAGGATAATCAGGCCGGTCTTGTTGCCTTTGAGCTTGGCGGCCAGGCCCGCGGCGGGGCTGGCCTTGACGGCGGTCTCCGCTCCGGGATAATTTCCGGGCTGAGCCGGACCGGGCCCGGGGACAAAGCCGCCGTCAGGACCGGCGGCCGGGCCCATGGTGGGGCCGGGGGTGGGAATAAAGCCGCTGTCAGGAGCGGGGCCCCCTGCTTCCGGAGGCGGAGTCACCGGGGCACCGCAGGCGTTGCAGAATTTGACGCCGTCGGGCAGCTCCTTGCCGCAGTTTTTGCAAAACATACCATCTCTCTCCTTTTCTTTTTCATTCCCGCCGCGGGGAGGACACAGGTGTGGCGCGGCGAATAGAAACTATTCTTAAGTATCGCATATATTTCGACAAATTGCAAGATGTTTCCACCTTTTTCTTCTCCGCCGGAACTGCCGGAGGCGGCTTTCAAAATCTGAACCGCGGCATTTGCCCTTGAATTCCCATGGGATTTGTGGTAGTTTATTAGGTGTGCCTCTTCGGAGCGCAAAATGGAGGGATACCCATGAAAATTTCCACAAAAGGGCGGTACGCCCTCCGGTTAATGGTGGATATCGCCCAGCACGTGGACGACGGTCCGGTGTCCCTGCGGGACGCCGCCCGCCGCCAGCAGCTCAGCGACAAATACCTGGAGCAGATCGTCACCCCCCTGGCCCGGGCGGGGCTGGTGCGGTCGGTGCGGGGCGCGGGGGGCGGCTACCTGCTCACCCGGCGGCCGGAGGAGTACTCCGTGGGCGACATTCTGCGCCCCCTGGAGGGGGACCTGGCCCCGGTGGAGTGCGCCACCGACGGCGGCTACTGCGAGCACAGCTGCGACTGCGTGACGGTGGAGCTGTGGCAGGACATCCACCGGGCGGTGTCGGCGGTGGTGGACCGCACCACCCTGGCCGACCTGGTGGAGCGGCAGCGGCGGCACCAGAGCAAGGGGGAACCCTCTCCCTGCCCGTAAGGTCAAGGGCCCTCCTTTTTTCTTTGGAAAGAAAAAAGGAGGCGAAAAAAGAAACTTGAAACTGCTATCAAGCAATGTTTCTGTTTAAAAAGAAAGAAAAATGAAAGCACTAAAAATAATTTAGAATTAGTACGAGTTTTGTGGTCGAGCGGCGGCTTTGCGGTATTGGCCGCGTTTGTAACGGCCTGAACGTTCTTTTTACCTCTTTTTCTCTCAAGAAAAAGAGCGATTTTAACCATGAGAGGAACGGCTGTATGGAAATCAACGGCGCAAAAGTGCAGGAGACCTATTATTATAAGGATATGGGCCTGTCAGAGGCCACCATGAAGGCCCTGGACAAGAAGGGCTTCACCCAGGCCACCCCCATCCAGGGCGGGGCC
>ERZ777011.3036-NODE-3036-length-11677-cov-3.913956_pt1 | contig 11677 bp, 7 predicted proteins | sample MGYA00374964_ERZ777011 | MGnify/ENA primary metagenome ERZ777011 (study PRJEB29310, sample SAMD00008975) | mouse gut metagenome | study: EMG produced TPA metagenomics assembly of the Metagenome analysis of fecal microbiota from mouse which was promoted...
GTGAACGTCAGCGCAAAGTTCGTCGCGCGTACAAACGTTTAGGACGTAAACAACAAAAATAAATTATCTTTAATTTGAAGATAAAGTAGTCAAAGTGCTTTATCCATCATTATTTTTTGTAGTGGTGGAGTGGGCACTTTTTTTATTGAGATATTTTATGTAGGTGAAAAAATGGCACAAGTATTAACGCAATTTGATACAATCGCTGCAATTTCTACTCCTATTGGCGAAGGAGGTATATCAATTGTTCGTTTATCTGGTGAAGATGCAGTAGCGATTGCTAATAAACTTTTTAAAGGGGCAGATTTAACTAAGGTTCCCTCACATACAATCCACTATGGTCATATCGTTAATCCTAAAACTAAGGATGTTATAGATGAGACAATGGTTAGTGTTTTACGCGCACCAAAAACTTTCACTCGAGAAGATATGGTTGAAATCAATTGTCATGGTGGAATGATTGTAACTAATGATATCTTGCAGCTACTTTTGGCAAACGGTGCTCGAATGGCTGATCCTGGTGAATTTACGAAGCGTGCTTTTATGAATGGACGTATTGATTTAACTCAAGCTGAATCTGTAATGGATATTGTTCGAGCTAAGACTGATAAGTCTCGCCAAGTTGCTATGACACAATTAGCTGGTGGACTGTTAGAGAAAATTAGAACAATGCGCCAAGAACTTTTAGATACAATGGCGCAGGAGGAAGTTAATATTGATTATCCAGAATATGATATGGACGACTTAACTTCTCAAGAAATGAAAAAGAAAGCAGAAGAAGTTTCAAAGCAAATTGATCAATTACTTAAAACAGCTCAAGAAGGAAAAATTATCCGTAATGGTTTAGCAACTGCTATTGTGGGGAGACCCAATGTCGGTAAATCCTCTCTTTTGAATTATTTAACTCAAGATGATAAAGCTATTGTTACGGATATTGCAGGAACAACTAGAGATACGCTTGAAGAATATGTTTCTGTTAAAGGAGTGCCACTGAAATTAATTGATACTGCTGGGATTCACTATACAGAAGACAAGGTCGAGAAAATTGGAGTTGAACGTTCAAAGAAAGCTATCGGTGAAGCTGATTTGGTACTTTTACTTCTGGATGCAAGTCAAGATTTAACAGACGAAGATAAAAATCTATTAAATTTAACTGCTAATAAAAAACGAATTATTATTTTAAATAAACAAGATTTAGGCACAAAAATTTCCCAGGAAATGATAAGAGAAATTACTGATAATCCAATTATTGTAACTTCGATCTTAAAGCAAAAAAATATGGATGCTCTTGAGAATGCAATTGAGCAATTATTCTTTAGCGGAATAGAAAATTCACAAAATCAAATCTTGGTAACAAATCAAAGACAAGCTGGTTTATTAACGAAAGCGAAGCAATCTTTAGAAGACGTTGTTAGGGGAATTGATGATGCAATGCCTTTAGATTTGGTTCAAATTGATCTCAAAAATGCTTGGGATACTTTGGGTGAAATTACTGGTGAAAGTGCACCTGATGAATTAATTACCCAACTATTTAGTCAATTCTGTCTTGGAAAGTAGGATGAAAATGAAGACTTACGAATCAAATGAATATGATGTAATTGTTGTTGGAGCAGGTCATGCGGGAGTAGAGGCAGCCTTAGCAGCAGCTCGAATGGGAGAAAAGACACTTCTTTTAACGATCAATTTAGATATGGTAGCTTTTATGCCATGTAACCCATCAGTTGGTGGACCAGCAAAGGGTACTGTGGTACGTGAAATCGATGCTCTTGGCGGAGAAATGGGTAAAAACATTGATGCCACTTATATTCAAATGAGAATGCTTAATACAGGAAAAGGTCCTGCAGTTAGAGCATTGCGAGCACAAGCCGACAAATGGCAATATCATGAGCGTATGAAAGATACAATTGAAAATGAGCCTAATTTAACTTTACGTCAAGCTGTCGCAGATGAGCTGATCGTTGAAGATGGAGTATGTAAAGGCTTGATTACTAATACTGGTGCAAAGTATTATGCTAAAAGCGTAGTCTTGACCACGGGAACAGCAGCTAGAGGAAAAATTATTATTGGAGAATTGGCTTATTCTTCAGGTCCTAATAACTCACTTCCGTCTATTAAATTACCTGAAAATCTTGAAAAGTTAGGCTTTAAATTACGTCGTTTTAAGACTGGTACTCCTCCTCGAGTTGATGGTAATACCATTGATTATTCAAAAACTGAAGAGGAGCCTGGAGACAAAGAACCAAGACATTTTTCTTACACTAGTAAAGATAGTGACTACCTAGAAGATCAAATGTCTTGTTACATGACTTATACTAATACCGTAACGCATGATATTATTCGTGCAAATCTTGATCGTGCCCCAATGTTTTCTGGGGTTATCAAGGGTGTGGGCCCACGTTACTGCCCTTCAATTGAAGATAAGGTAGTTCGTTTTGCAGATAAAGATCGTCACCAAATTTTCTTAGAGCCAGAGGGACGCCATACCAAGGAAATTTACGTAGGTGACTTTTCTACTTCAATGCCGGAAGAAGTACAATTGAAGATGCTTCATAGTGTTGCTGGTCTAGAAAAAGCAGAATTGATGCGCCCAGGATACGCAATTGAATATGACGTAATTGAACCTTGGCAATTAAAGCATACTTTAGAGACAAAAAATATTAAGCATCTTTTCACTGCTGGTCAAATGAACGGAACATCTGGTTATGAAGAAGCAGCAGGTCAAGGATTAATTGCTGGTATTAATGCAGCCTTAAGCGCTCAAAATAAGCCTGGATTTACTTTACAACGTGATGAAGCATATATTGGGGTCTTAATTGATGACCTAGTAACTAAAGGAACAAATGAACCATATCGTTTACTTACTAGTCGTGCAGAATATCGTCTTCTTCTTCGTCACGACAATGCAGATTTACGTCTAACTGAAAAAGGTCATGAATTAGGATTAATTTCAGAAGATCGTTATAAGGAATTCCAAGATAAAAAGCGAGCTATTTCCCAGGCAATGGAAGCTATTAAGAAAGTTACTATTCACCCTACTGATAAGGTTCAAGAATATTTAGCTAGTGTTAAGCAAGATCGCTTAAATGCAGGGGTTAGCGGCGCAGACTTTTTGAAGCGACCACGTGTAACTTTTGATGCAGTTGAAAAATTAAGTGGTGAAACTTTAGCTACTGATCGCTACGTGAAAGAACAAGTTGAAATTGCATTGAAATATGAGGGTTATATCAAGAAAGAAAAGACTTTGGTTGATCGTTTGCATCGACTTGAGTCAAAGAAAATTCCAGTCGATATTGACTACAATGCAATTTCAAGTTTAGCAACTGAAGCGCGTCAAAAATTTGAAAAAATTCGTCCTGAGTCGATTGCTCAAGCTGAGAGAATTTCTGGTGTAAATCCAGCTGATTTAGCAATTTTAACCGCATATATTCAACAAGGAAGAATTGCAAAGATAAAAAATAAATAACTATTTTTAAGGCAAAAGAATAAAAAAATTTTTTGCCTTTTTTTGTTGAGTATGATCACTTAATCACAGTTTAAAGTTGCTACCTAACGAGAAATTTTGTAAAAGAGTAAATAGTTTGTGAATTAATTATTTTTGATAATGAAAAAATACTGGTCTACCAATGTTAGGAACCGCTTTCAATTATGTTACAAATGTGTTTTAATCAAAGTGTAAGAAAAAAACATTAAGGAGATGCTTGTAGACTATGACAAAGATTAGCGGCTCAGATGCAATGTTCCAAGTCTTGTATGATTGGGGTATTGATCATATATACGGTTTTCCAGGTGGATCATTTGACTCAACAATGAATGCAATTCATAACTGGAAAGATAAGATAAAGTTTATTGAAGTAAGACATGAAGAAGCTGGTGCCTTAGCAGCTTCTGCTGAATATAAAATTAGTGGGAAAGTAGGAGTTTGTTTTGGTTCTGCTGGTCCGGGTGCCGTTCACTTAATGAACGGACTATATGATGCAAAATATGATAAGACACCAATGGTTGCAATTGTTGCTAATGTTCCAACCAGTCGTCAAGATATTGATTTCTTCCAAGCTTTTGATGAAAAGCCATGGTTTGATCCAGTTGCAGTCTGGAATCATCAAGCAAAAACTGCTGAATCTATCCCGGTTTTAATGGATGAGGCAATTCGTCAAGCTTATCAAAAGAAGGGCCCAGCTGTTTTAATTTTACCAAAGGACTTTGGTTGGAATAAGATCGAAGATAACTTCCGTAATAACGCAGCAGCACATAAAGTTGTTCCTAATTTCCCGGCACCTCGTAAGGAGCAAATTGATAAAGCTCTTGAATTAATTAAAGAAGCTAAAAATCCAATTGTTTACTTTGGTCATGGTGCTCAAGATGCTAGTACAGAATTAAAGGAATTTTCTGATAAATTTAAGATGCCACTAGTTTCATCAGTTTTAGGAAAAGGAATTGTTGAGGATGAGTTTCCAGCATACATGGGCTCAATTGGTCGTGTTGGTGCTAAGCCAAGTAATGATATTCAAACTCATGCCGATTTAGTAGTTTGGGTTGGTAACAATTCACCATTCTCTGTCTTCTTCTTCAATCCTAAGGCAAAAGTAATCCAAATTGATATTAATTCAGAAAGACTGGGTAAGCGTCATGCTGTAACTGTTCCAATGTTAGCTGATTCTAAGAAAACTTTACGTGCTTTAATTGAAGCTGGTGAAAGTCGCGCAGAATCCCCATTATATAAGGCTGCTCTTGCTGATCGTGAAAACTGGGAAGCTTGGCTTGAAAGTTTTAATGATTCCAATGAAATGCCAATGAGAGTGGAGCCAATTTTTGATGTAATCAATAAGAGGGCTGCCAACGATGCAGTATTTGCAGTAGATGTAGGTAATGTAAATATTAATTTTGATCGTTTGATGCATTTACATGATGATCAAAAGTGGACTACATCAGGGTTATATGCAACTATGGGCTATGGTGCTCCAGCTGCTTTAGCTGCCGCAACTATTTATCCAGACCGTGAAGTATGGAATCTAGCTGGTGATGGTGGTTTTGCCATGATGAATCAAGAACTTTTAACCCAAGCTCGCTACAATATGCATGTCATTAATGTGGTCTTCACTAATGAAACTTTGGGCTATATTGAAGCTGAACAGGTTGATGAATCTCACCAACCATTATCTGGTGTAAAACTTCCTGACAATGATTGGGCTATGACTGCTGAAGGTATGAATGTAAAAGGCTTTACTGTTCGTACCAAGAGAGAATTTGAAGATGCAGTAGCTGCTGCTCAACAAATGGAAGGACCAGTTTTAATCGACTGTAAGATTACTCACGATATGCCATATTCAACTGAATTAAATACTTTAGATGATCCAGCTTTCGTTGCTAAATATGATGCTCAAGCTTTGAAGCCATTTAGTTACTTCGCTGGTAAGTATGGAGTTGAGGCAGATGCTGCATCTGGTGCATCTGAACATACTGAAGCAGAGCCAGTTGAAGCTAAAGAAGATGCTTCATCAGGCGCATCACGCCATTAATTTCCTAGGAAATAAGTAAATAAAGAGTTCACATAGCTGAACTCTTTATTTTTTTAATAAAAAGTAAGCAAAGTTGTGCGAAATTCATAATAAAAAAGTATACTAGTAGATGAACGAATTTTATTAAATATGTGGAGGCAAAAATATGCAACAATTTGGGGTTATTGGCTTGTCCGTTATGGGGAAAAACCTTGCCTTAAACGTTAAAAATCATGGCTACTCTGTCTCTGGATTTTCAATTGATAAGCCAGAGGTTGACGCTTTAGCAAAATATGAAGATGAAAATTTAAAGCCAACTTATACTTGGGAAGAATTTGTTAATTCACTAGAAAAGCCACGAAAAATCTTGATTCAAATCATGGCTGGTAAACCAGTTGATGAAACTTTACAAAAATTATTGCCTCTTTTAGATAAGGGCGATATTTTAATTGACGGTGGTAATTCTAATTTCCATGATACTAATCGTCGCTACAAGGAAATGGAAAAGCACGGTATTCACTTCATTGGTATGGGTGTTTCTGGCGGTGAAGAGGGAGCTTTGAACGGTCCTGCCTTAATGCCAGGTGGTGACGAAAAGGCTTATGAAGAAGTAGCACCAATTCTTGAAGCTATGGCAGCCAAGACTCCAACTGGTCAACCATGTGTTGGTTATATTGGGCCAGCAGGTAGTGGTCACTATGTGAAGATGGTTCACAATGGTATTGAATATGGCATTATGCAGATTATTTCTGAAGTATATGATGTTTTACGCACCGTTGGTCATTATTCAAATGATGAAATGAGTGAAATTTTCAAAGAGTGGAATAAGGGTGCTTTACAAGCTTACCTAATTGAAATCACTTCAAAAGTCTTAAAGCAAAAAGATGATTTGACTGATGATCATATTATTGATCATATTTTAAATGAAGCTTCTTATAAGGGAACAGGTAACTGGATGCTTGAAGATGCAATTCGTCTAGGTGCACCAATTACTGTAATTGCAGAAGCTGTTCTTGCTCGCTTTATGTCAAAAGCAACTTTAAGAAATGATCCTGAACCAAAGATTGATCCAGAAAAGGCTCCAAAAGACTTAGTTGATCAACTCGCAAAGGCACTTTACTTAGCTATGGCTGTTTCATATGGTCAAGGATTTGAACAATTAACTATGGCCGCAAAAGCTTACAACTGGCGTTTGCACTATTCAACTATTGCCCAAAACTGGGAAGCTGGATGTATTATTCGCTCACAAATGCTTCATGATATTAAGTTTGCTTATAATGCTGATAAAGACTTACCTAACTTATTTAAGGCCCCATTCTTTGATAAGGTGAAAAAAGAAAATATTGGTGCTCTTAGAGATGTGGTTAAGAGTGCTGCTGATGCTGGTGTACCAACCCCAACTCTTAGTGCGGCTTTGAATTACTTAGAATCTATTTTTAACCCACGCTTACCTCAAAATATTATTCAAGGTCAACGTGATTACTTTGGCGCACACACTTACCAAAGAAATGATCGTCCAGGTACTTTCCATACTGAATGGTACGAAGAAAAATAACAATGTTTCACATGAAACTAAAAAAGTCACTACAGATGTAGTGACTTTTTGCGTTAAAATAAAGCAGTATCTAATAAATAGGGATGTAGGTAAGTAAGAATGAGGAAAGAAGAAAAAGATAATCTAAAATTGATGCTGCAGGCATTAATTGTAGGACTAATTGCAGGGGCTGTAGTTGGACTATTTAGATTTGGAATTGAAAAGACGTCTGCTTTTTGGCTCTATCTTTTTAAAGAGGCCCATAATAATCCAGTTTGGTTTGTTGCAATTGTTCTTGGGTTAGCCGCAGTAGGGATCATAGCGGGATATTTTGTTAAACAGTATCCACACGTTGGAGGATCCGGTATTCCGGAAGTTAAATTACAGCTTCAAGGTAAGCTCCAACTTAAATGGTGGCAGATTTTGTGGAGAAAGCTCATCGGGGGAATCTTAGTAATTGGAACGGGCTTGTTTCTAGGACCTGAGGGACCATCCCTTCAACTTGGTTCATCCATTGGCCAGGGAGTGGGTGAGAAGCTAAAACAAAGTAAATACAATCAAAGGGTATTACTTGCAACGGGAGCTGCCAGTGGTTTATCAGCTGCATTTGGAGCACCATTGAGTGGAGCACTATTTGTTTTAGAAGAAATTTTTCATAATTTCTCTCCGCGAGTTTGGATGAATTCCTTGGTAGGAGCAATTGCCGCTAATTTTATGGTGTCCTACTTTTTTGGCTTACACCATGCTTTAGGGATGCCATATGATCATTCATTTCCAATTTATTTGTACTGGCATTTGGTGATTTTAGGGATTATCCTGGGACTATTAGGCCATTTATATAAAAAAGGTTTATTTGGATTAAAAAAAGTCTATTTAAAAATCACCTGGTTGCCACGTTGGCTACATGGTTTAATTCCATTAATAATTTTAATTCCAATTATGTATTATTGGCCATTAATTACTGGACCAGGTAATCGTTTGATTTTATCTTTACAAAAAATGCTCACTCAAGGTGGATGGGCACTAGTTGGAATTTTAGCATTTTACTATGTGCTGCGAATTGCGTTTTCAATTATTTCTTATGATTCAGGTTTACCTAGTGGTATATTTTTGCCAATTTTAACTATGGGCGCTCTAATTGGAGCAACCTATGGTACATTAATGGTACAACTTGGTTTAATGCCTGCACACTTAGTTATTAACTTAATAATTTTTTCAATGGCAGGTTATTTTGCGGCGATAATTCGCGCACCATTTACAGCAATTATTTTGATTACTGAAATGGTCGGATCGCTTCTTCACTTAATGCCACTGGCTGTTGTGGCATTTATTGCACTTTTAATCGATCAAATTCTTGGTGGAAAGCCAATTTATGATAGTTTAGCAGCTGCTATGATGCCAGAAACACATTTGCAGCCAATCTCCGGTGAAGAAGACGAATTAGATATTCCAGTATATGAAAATAGTAAGTTAGTAGATCAGGAAATCAAGGATGTTAACTGGCCCGATAATGTGCTTGTTAGAACGATTAGAAGGGGAAGCCGAGAAATAATTCCTCATGGTGATACCCTAATTGTAGCAGGAGATTTATTAATTCTAGGAGTTGATCATAATAAACGATCAGCTGCTTATGATGCAATGAAAGAACTGCAGGGCGTAGAACTTGATGGATAAAAATATCTGAATAAACACAAATAAGCCCTCTAGCTTAAAGTAAGTTGGAGAGCTTATTTTTATAATTATTTAAATAGTTGTGTTATTACTTTTTCAACTTCTTCCAGGCCTTTTTGGAACCGCGATCTAAATCCTTATTGAATTTGTATTCTTGCCAATCTTGGATAAATAATAAATCGAGATTATACCCTGTAGGATAAAGTTCTTCAGCTTTTCGAACTAATTTTGCTCCCTTTATAGGGACAGTCTCAAAAGCTTTATTAACAAAAATTACAATCTGATTAGCTATATCAGCGTTCTCATAAAAGAGGACCTCTTGGTAATATTTTGGTACTTTGATTCGATCACCTTTTTTAAAAGAAGGTAGAGATTTAACTTTTTTCGGCTTATTTTTAAATTTAAGATTTGCCTGCTTTAAAGGAAAGCTTCCAGTATTTAAGAAATCTTTAGCTTCTGACAATACGTTGTCGGGCATACCACTTTTTTCTGCAATCCAGAGAGCACGACTGGCGCCTACTTGATTTAAAAGTAGTTTATAGGTGGGGTGTAGAGTTTGTAAGTCAAAATCCATTGCTGCCGTAATAAAAGCAGGATTTTTAGTCGAATAATCTTTTATAGTGCTATAGTGGGTGGTTGCTAAGATTAGGCAACCCTTTAGTTGCAGGGTTTGCAGGATAGCAATGGCAAGAGCTGCACCTTCATTGGGATCTGTTCCACTACCTAGTTCATCTAACAAAATCAGACTGCTTGGAGTGGCCTTTTGAACAATCTCTGCCATCTTTTTCATTTCAGCAGAAAATGTTGAGAGAGAGTTATCTAAGTCTTGATGATCACCAATTGAAGTATAGATTTCTGTCATAACCGGAATTGAGCATGGTGATGTACTAGGTAAGAAGAGACCAAATTCACTCATTGCAGTGGCTAAGCCGACAGTTTTGAGTGTGACAGTTTTCCCACCTGCATTCGGTCCAGTAATAATTAAGCCATGTTTAGTTGGATCTAACTTAAGGGATAGAGGAACGGGATTACTTAACAAGGGATGCTTCATTCCAGTCAATTGAAGCTCATTTTGTTCATTTAAAATTGGTCGTTTGCCACCAATAGCATGCGAATATTTTGCGCGTGCTAAGATACAATCTAGATCAACAATAACAGTAAGGTTGGCTTTAAAATGAGTTAGCTCATTATAGATTTTTGCTGTTAAATTTCCCAAAATTTGAGATTCAATTAAGTAAATTTGATTTTCGACTGTAGTTTTTTCTTGGGTAAGATGAACTATCTTGGTTGGCTCAATGAAAACAGTGGTCCCATTATTAGATTGATCAATAATATTTCCACCAAAAGTATGCTTAAAGCTTGCCTTAACAGGAAGAGTATAGTGATTGTCTTTTTGAATAATCTGAAAATCTTGCAACATTGATTGGTACTTTTTTGTCTGCAAGTATTTCTGTAGGGTTTCTTTGATAGTTATATTTAATTTGCCACTTCTTTGGCGTAGTTTAGCCAGCTCTTTATCTGCTCGGTCTGAAACCTGTCCGCGCTCAATATCTTGATAAATTAATTCTTCTAATCCATCTAGAATAGTTAACGTATCACAATAGCTGGCCACAATTGTAGCATTAATTCTTTGTTTATCAAAAAAGCGTACTAATAAGCGGGTAACCCTAATAAAGTCAGCAACTTGTTCTAGTTCGCGGGGATTTAAGATATACCCTTTTTTAACTTTATTTATGATTGGGGTAAAAGCATCTGAATTAATAAAAGGGATGTGTAGACCATGATCTAAAATCCAGAACATTTCTTCCGTTTCATCTAATAACGCATTTGCTTTGACTAACTTGTTTGCAAGTGGTTGAGCTAAAATTTTCTCCTTAGCTTCTGGTGAAACGGCATAGCCAGCTACAAGTTTACGTACACGTGAAAATTCGATTTCGTCAGTATTATTCAATTTTTATTTTTCTCCTTAAGAAAATAGAATTTAAATTTGTTTTTTCTCAAGGGAAGGTAGATTAGTCCCTTGAGACTAAAATACAATTAGCATCATATAGCAACATGTCCTTTTCTAAATTATTGATTCTAATGATATAACATTTTTAAGATTAATCAAAGATATATTACACCCACCTTTCTAAAATTACTTAAAAATGTAATGAGGTATTTTTTATATTAAAAATAAAACTACATTAAAAAATATTGAAAATAATAATAAGATAAATTATAATTTTATTCAACTTTAAATGAAAAAAGTCTCATATGGTTAGATATCAGACTACCTTAGTTCTCAAGTAGGAGTTTCTTTCAATAGGAAGCAAAGTAAGGATAGTTAAAGAAAATGTAGAAATTATGAAAACAATTGTAAAAAGCATTATAAAAAGAAATAAATATAAGATATTATTGCTACAACTTGCAAGTATGGTAAATACGATAGCAATGATTGGAAATATTTTTTTAGAGGGACAGTTACTAAATTCTTTAGTTTATAGTAAAGATAGAGGAAATTTTTTTAAAATATTATGTCTCCTTGTTTTTCTAGGAATTTTAAAACTTATCCTATCCTTTTTTAAAAATAAAGTTCAAATACTTGATTATAGAAGAGCTTTTTTATATGCGAATGAATTATTAATCAAAAAGCTATATAAAAAAGATACATTGGAAATACTAAAAAAGGATCCGATAAAATTAACTGATCAGGTTAATGATGATATTACTGAAGTGATATCGTTTATTTTTCAGACGATAAGCCAGTTAATTGCTCTTTTGGTCTCATTAGCTATAATTCTTGTTTATCTTATCAAAACGAATGTTCTTTATTTTTGGATAATACTATTATTATTATTTATATATACTATGTTTTATTTCTTCTTAAAGCCAAGAATGTACACAGTTAGTCTAGATTTGAAAAATATATATAATGAATATTTTTCGTAAATTGCAATAATAAATTGAACACTTAAGCTGCTCGATAGATGTGATC
>ERZ777011.3037-NODE-3037-length-11675-cov-2.915921_pt1 | contig 11675 bp, 7 predicted proteins | sample MGYA00374964_ERZ777011 | MGnify/ENA primary metagenome ERZ777011 (study PRJEB29310, sample SAMD00008975) | mouse gut metagenome | study: EMG produced TPA metagenomics assembly of the Metagenome analysis of fecal microbiota from mouse which was promoted...
AATCATTGATTTTTTTTGTAAAGTGTAATAGAATGGGAACACTACTTGACAAAACTTGATGAAAAATATCACAAAAAGTAAATAACTTTTTTAATTTTATAATGATATACGACATCTTTTTTAGTTTGCATATTGTTAAATATTAAAAAAGGTATGAGGTGGTAAGGATGTTTCAAAATTTGACAGATAACATTGCTATAAATAATAAGGATGTTAAAGAAAATAGAAAATATAATTTAGAAAAAATAAAAGATTTAATTAGTATTCAAAATATTATTATTTATATTTTATCTTTTTTAGTTTCTACTGTAGTATTAAGAGAAGGAATAGCACCATTTGCATTTGCTTTTTTTGTAGCTGCGTGTAGTAGTGTTATACCAGCAGGTCCAGTTTTAGTAGCTACTGCATTAGGAGTTTTTATTTCACAAGGAATACCTGGTTTTTTAATGTATTTTTTGAAAGTATTAATCTTTTTATTTACGATAGTGTTTTTTAAGCCATATATTCAAGATGATAGAAATGAAATTGCTAAATTAGGTAAAAATTTAATTATTGCTTGTATAGTAGTACATGCTATAAAATTGTCAACAGATGTGCTACTTGTTTATGATGTAGTAGTAGCAGTTTTAAATATTGTTTTTACATATGTTTTTTATAAAATTTTTGTTAATAGCATAGGTGTGTTAGAGAATTTTGGATTAAAATCAGCTTTTACAATAGAAGAAATTATTGGGGCTACAATGCTTACAGCAATTGCTGCTGTAAGTGTAAATAGCTATAGAATATATGGAATTTCACTTTCAAATGTACTTTCTGTTTTTTTGATTTTAATTTTAGCATGGAAAAATGGATTGCTTGTCGGAAGTACTATAGGTGTTTCTATTGGCTTAATATTAGGAATAATTGGTTCTGCTACACCTATACAAGTTTTAGCATTTGCAATATCAGGTTTATTAGCAGGTGCAGTAAATAGATTAGGACGAATTGGTGTTGTTGCAGGATTTTTAGTAGGAAATGCACTAATATCATATTTAACAACCGGAAATACTATACAAGTATTGTTATATAAGGAATTGTTAATTGCAGTTATAATTATTATAATTATTGCAGGAATTGCTATATTTTTTGTTCCTAAATATATTCAAATTGATATTGAAGGTTTAATAGGAAAAAATAAATTTTTTGAAGCAAGAGAAGAACATAGATTAGCTGAAAGTGAAGATGCAGGTGCTAAATTGAAACATCTTTCAAAAACAGTTAAAGAAATAGCTAAAACATATGGATTAAAAGATGAAGAAATAGCTCTCGAGATAGAAAATATTAATAGGAGTAAAGAGGCTTTTGTTGAAGACTTATTAAATAACTTAGATAGTTTTCCGAATAATATTTTGTATGAAGATTTAATTGATACTAATAATGATATTATTGAAAAAATATATATGATACTTGCAGAAAAAGAAGAAATTTCAGAAAGAGATATGGTTAGTCTATATGAAGAAAAAAATGAAATTCTTGATATTTATGCAAATCAGGCTATTAGGGAAGATGTAAATCAAGTCGTAAGAATAGTTAATAGAACATATAGAATTAACGAAATGAACTTTCAATGGAAACAACGTTTAAACGAAAATAAAAAATCAATTTCTAAACAATTAAAAGGTGTTTCAAAAGCAATTTCAGATATAGCAGTTGATTTATCAAAAAATAAAGATAATATATTTGAAAAACAAGAAATAGAAATTAAAGAATTGATGAAACAGAAAAGTATTTTAGTAAAGGAAGTCCGTGTTAAGCAAAATAAAAGTAAAAAGTATTTTATAGATATTTTATTTGAAAAGCAAATAAAAGAAAAAGATAAGATAAAATGCATAGAATCAATTTTAACTAAGATATGTAAAGAAAAAATTGTTTTTCAAAAAGATACAGCTCATTTAGATTCTAATTTATATTTGCAAAAATATATTTCGGAGGACAAGTATACTGTACAACTTGGGTTAGCTAGGCTGCCTAAATCAGGAAATGATATTTCTGGTGATAGTTGTATACAATTTAAATTAGATGATAATAAGCATTTAGTGGCATTAAGTGATGGAATGGGAGCTGGTGCAGAAGCTAAAAAATCTAGTCAAATAGTTGCAAAAATGCTTCGACAAACATTAACTGCAGGATTTGAAAAGGAAGATTCTATGGAATTGATAAATTCTACAGTTAAAGTTTCTACAGAAGAGATTTATGCTACTATGGATGTTGCGATATTTGATCTTTATAATGGTGTAGCTGAATTTATTAAGAATGGTGCTTGTAAAACATATATAAAAAATAAGCAAGCGTTAGAGACAATTGATTCTAATTCATTACCGTTAGGAATATTAAATGATGTTGATTTTACGGTTTATGATAGAGATATGAAAGATGGAGACATTTATATTATGTGCAGTGATGGTATTGTAGAGTCTAATCCAGAGCAACAAGATGATAGTTGGCTTATAAAAATGATAAAAGAAATTAATACAAATAATGTTAAAAAAATGGCAGATATTATAATAAATGAAGCTATTGATAATGGATATGGAGTTTTAAAAGACGACATGACAGTTATAGTGGCTAAAGTTAATAAAATTTAAAATAAAGAGACCTATTATTAATAGGTCTTTTGTTATAGTTTAAGTTTATTTAGAAAATATAGTAATAGTATTGAATTTAAAGGTAAAGTTGTGATATATTAACCATGAATTAATGTTTAATCGGAGGACGTAATGAGAAATAATCGAGGAAGAAGGTTTGATGCTGAACCTAAGTTAAATATAAAAAAAGTTATAGCAACAATATTAGCAATAATTGTCTTAGTTATGGTTATTGCTTCAATAATAATGATAATACGCAAAAAAAGTAATCAACAAGTTGTTAATGATGGAGTAACTAAATATTTTTCAGCTTATATTGATTCAAAATGGAGTGTAATTAATAGTAAGGGAGAGCAACTTACTGACATAGTATATGATGAGATGCTTATAATTCCAGATGAGGCTAAAAATATATTTATAGCTACATATGATGTAGATTATACAAATGGAACTTTTAAAACAAAAGCAATTAACGAAAAAAATGAACAATTATTTTCACAATATAATAATGTAGCTGCTGTTGTAAATTATAAGTCTTTAGACGATGTTTGGTATGATAATGAAGTATTAACTTTTGAAAAAGATGGAAAATATGGATTAATTGATTTTGCTGGTAAACAAGTATTACCACCTGAATATGAAAATATTACAGCATTACAGGGAATTACTAAAACAGTGGTTATAAAAAAAGATGGAAAATATGGATTATTTAATAGTGTTTCTAAAACCAAATTTTTAGATGAGAACTATATTTCAATTGAGGCTTTTGGAGATACTTATAATGAAGGGTATATAACTACAGATGTAAATGGAAAAATAGGGCTTGTAGGATCTGAAGGTAAAGTAATTTTAGAAAATAAATATGATGGAATTGATAAAGTTTCTGGTTCTGATATGTATGTAGTATTAGAGGGTGGAAGAAAAGAATTAATTTCTAAAGACGGAACAGTAATATTAAATGCTGGCTTTGAAGAAATTACATCTATTGATGGTGAATATTTACTTATCAAGAATATAGGAAAATATGGAGTTATTGATAAATCTGGAACAGTTATAATAGATGCAGCTTTTGATTCAATGAAGAGTTGCTTTTCAGGGCACTATATTGTTAGTACAGCAGGAAAATATGGAGTTATTGATTTAGCAAAAAATATAAAAGTAGAAGTAAAATATAATAATATTGAATATAGAAGTGATATTGCTTCACTTGTATGTGAAAACGATGATTTTACAACTGATGTATATACACGTGATTTGAAACTAGTATTTACAGGAACAATTAGTCAAGCTAATGCAGATAAGGGATATATAAGAGCAAGAGTTGGTGATGAATATAAGTACTATAATTTACAATATCAAGAAATAAGCAACAGAGATGCTCTTAAAGGAAATACATTATTCTTAGTAAAAGAAAATGGTAAATATGGTTATGTAAATAGCAATAATGAAAAAGTTGTTGAATGTATTTATGATGATGCTAGAGAACAAAATGAATTTGGATTTGCAGCAGTGAATAAGGATGGAAAATGGGGAGCACTACAAAGCAATGGTGCAGTACTACTTGAACCATCAGTTGTATTAGATAATAGTATAAATATTGATTTTATAGGAACATGGCATTTGAATGAAAATGTAGAACTTAATACTTATACAAAATAAAATATAGTATACAAAAGAGGAGAGTAATTTTGGAATTATCATTTAAGTATCAATATACGTATTTTTTATATCCGTATATTATTGAAAGTGAAAAATATGAAAAATATTTGCTTAGATTGCTAAAAGATAAAAAAGTAACTCTTAGAATTTTTGAAAAAGAGAAAGATTTAGACATATACAACTATTTTAGTTCAAACATTAGGCAAAACTTATTTCCAACATTTGAAATAAGAGATAATGATTTAAGGAATTTTAAAGAGTTAAATAATGAGAAAAAAGCAAAAATATTATCTAAACATGGATGTGTTTGTTTTGAATATATGCTAGGACAAACAGTAGAAGGAAATGAACAAGAAAATGGGGTATTTTTTAATATTCCTAAGATAGATATTATTTGCTTTAATACAGGAATTTGTTTTGTTAGTATAAAAACAACAATTGAGCAAAGCGAAAAATTTTCAGATATATTAAATTTCAATTATAAATTTAAAGAAATAAATTCTGAATTTGTAGGACTTAAGCAATATGAAAATATTAATATCCAAACAGAGATGCTAGAAGATGCAAGACAAATTACAGATATTATTAAAGATATAACTGGAAATCAAAAAGAATCTGAAGATATTGAAAATAAATTTTATACATTTGGATATACATGTATACCATCAGAACATTGGAATGATAGAAATGAGTTTGAAAGCTTTGAAAATGAGTTTTTAAAGTATGTAAATACTTTTCCAAGTAATTACATTACTGACTTGAATAAAGAAAATGAAGAGCAAAATTTAAGTATTATATCTAAATTAAAATATTCACGTACAGGAATTACAAAATCAAATTGTAATTTACTTTGTTCAACCGTAGATATGTATAATTATACTAAACTTCCTTATGAATATGAAACAGTAATTTATTACACATATATACTTAGACTATATCAAAAAATATTTTTAAAGCAAGTAAATTTAGAATTTAGAAGCTATGACAGAATTATTCATATTCGTAAAAAATTTATTGAATTTACAAAAACTATGTGGGCAAAAGAAATTACTAATGATGATACAGGAAGTTTATATTATAGAATATTAGGTTCTTCTTTTGAATTAGAGGATTTATTTGAACAAATTAGAAAAAAATACGAAATTATATATAAAGATTTAGATATAGAAAAAAATAATAGAAACTATAGTATTATGGTTATGTTATTGATATTATCTTTAATATTGAATACATTTACGATAATAGCATATATGTTCATGTAGAAAAGGAATGTGGCAAATTGAAAATTTCATGTGGTACTGATATTATTGAAATAGATAGAATAAAAAAGTCAATTGACAGACAAGGAAATAAGTTTATCGAAACTATTTTTACTAAAAAAGAAATTGAATATTGTGAAAATCACAAAGAAAATAAATATCAGCATTATGCTGCACGATTTGCAGTTAAAGAAGCTATATACAAGGCATTATCAGGTATAGTGGAAGAGGATAAGTTGACATGGAAAAATTTTGAAATAATTAACTGTGAACATGGAAAACCAAAGATTGAAATTAATGACGAAAAAATTGAAAGCATGGACGTTTCAATTTCTCATTGTAGAGAATATGCAGTAGCTAATGTAGTGGTTTTATATAAGTAATTAGGAGGTACAAATGAAAAGTGAAAAAGGTATAACGATGTTAATACTAATTCTTACAATTATTATTTTACTAATACTTGCAGGTGTAACAATATCATATATTATGGGAGATGATGGAGCTATTGCTCAATCTTCTGATGGAAGTTTCAAAACTGAAGTTAATCAAATAATTGAACAATTACATGAAAAAGAAACATTATTTGAATTGGAACAGACAGAGTTAAATTCTGATATGGAACTTACTGATTCTGAAAAACAAGCAATTTTAAGTGCAAGATACAATGTATATGATGTAAATAAAAGTTCTATGGATATAGAATGTAGAGAGGAAAATGGTTCTATTAAGCTTGTTTTAAAATATAAACCTTCTGAATTTAATAGTAGGCAAATTGAAATTTTAAAAGAAAATGGTGCGGAAGAAATGAAATAGATTCTAAAAAAATAAATTATAGTGATATTTCAGAAAAACAATCATACTTTATAGTATGGTTGTTTTTTTAGATAAAAAAAGAATATGTATGACACTATTAGGAGTGTTTTGCTTTTCTGCTATATTATGCACAAGTGTTAATAATACTAGAGATTCTATAATGGTTTCAGCTACTCCTGTTTCTTCAAAAGTAGTTGTATTAGATGCAGGACATGGCAAACCTGATGGCGGAGCAGAGAGCAAAAATGGAGTTACAGAGGAAAAAACGAATTTAGATATAGTATTAAAATTACAAAAATACTTAGAAGAGAGTGGTAGTACAGTTATTCTGACACGATCAGATGAAAATGGTATTTATGATTTAGATAAACAAACTCTTAAAGATAAAAAAGTATCAGATGCTAAAAATCGTGTTAAAATAGGAAATGAATCATCTGCAGATATTTTTGTATCTATTCATTTAAACAAAGGAGATAGTTCTAAGTACAATGGTTGGCAAACTTTTTATAGGGAAGATGATGAAAATGGAAAAAGGCTGGCTAAATGTGTGCAAGATGGTTTAAAAGGTACAATAAAAATTGAAAATAAACGAACTGAAAATGCAATAAGTGGTATATATATAACAGATCATGTAGAAATACCTATAACTATTGTTGAATGTGGTTTTTTATCAAATCCACAAGAGGAACAGAAATTAGTTACAGAAGAATATCAAAACGAATTAGCTTGGGGAATTTATACAGGAATATTAAACTACTTTAATTCAAATTAGAATGGATAATAAAAAGCCAGAGATAGTATATCTGGCTTTTATTTATACTTTTAATTTTTTAATTTGTTTAGCTTCCTGATATAATTTATTTATATGTTCTTTTCTATCTTTGTAAGAAATTTTATATTCATTTAAGGCAGATTCAAAATTATCAATGGTTTCACCATTACTTTTTCTTAAGTACATTTCAACGCCTTGTTTATAATATTCCTTTTTGCTTTCGTTATTTGTTGATAAGTATTTTTTATAGTAAGCTTCTGCTTGATTTAAACGTTTTATTTCTTCTTCAATAAATTGTATATATTCAGATCTAACAGTGATTTCGTATTCAGTATCTTCTAAAATTACTTTAAATAATGCTTTTACAATTTTTTTATCAATTTTTCCAACATGGGCATCTTTGATAATCATTTTTATGCCTTCTTTGGGCTTTAAAGGCTCCGAATTTTCAATTAAGATGTTAAGGGTATCAATTATACCAATATGGGTCTTATATTGTCTTTTGGCGCTTATAGCTTCAAATTCGTCAGCAACACGTATAATCTGGGCTTCATAAGGAATATCTTTTCTAGTTAATCCTTGAGGGTAACCAGATCCATTTAGTGCTTCATGATGGTAATAAGCCCCAGCAGCATATGGCCTAAGTTTCAAATCTTTCATACACATATTGTAACCAATAGTAGTATGAGTTTTCATAATTTCATATTCTTCATCAGTAAGCTTAGATGTTTTTTGCAAAACAGATGGAGGAATAAAAAGTTTTCCTAAATCGTGTAAATAAGCGCATATAGTACAGTAGATTGTAAAACCTTCTTCACAATGTAAGTGCTCACATAATCTACATGTAATAGTTGCAACATTTTCACAATGTTTTCTAGTATATGCGTCTAAACTATCTAAACAGCCTAATTGATATCTCATGGCTGAATCTAAGTTATATGACTTTAATGATGTTCTGTCATAAAAGTCGAATTCTGGTTCTTTCATTTAATATCTCCAATCTATTAGTAAGTTGTAATTATAATATATCTAAGAAGCAATTTGGTCAAGTGAAAAGCTTGATTAAATTGGAAAATTAAGATATGATATGTGCAGCAATTTTAAAAGAATTAAGAAGAGGAAAGAACATGTATTTAAAGAAAATCGAATTAGAAGGTTTTAAATCATTTGCAGATAAAACAGTATTAGAATTTATGTCAGGAATTACTACGGTTATAGGGCCTAATGGTTCAGGAAAAAGTAATATAGCTGATGCCATAAGATGGGTACTTGGTGAACAAAGTATGAAATCTTTAAGAGGTTCTAAGACTGAAGATGTTATTTTTGCTGGTACACAAAACAGAAGATCATTAGGATTTGCTGAAGTATCTATAGTGATGGACAATTCAGACCAAAAGTTACCAATTGAATATAATGAAGTAATAGTAACTAGAAGATTATATAGAAGCGGTGAGTCAGGATATTTTATTAATAAGACACCATGTAGATTAAAAGATGTTCTTGAACTTTTTATGGATACAGGTATAGGTAAAGATGGCTATTCTATAGTTGGACAAGGTAAAATTGATGAAATATTAAGCAATAAATCTGAAGAAAGAAGACATGTTTTTGAAGAAGCTGCGGGTATTGTAAAATATAGAGTTAGAAAACAAGAATCCGAAAAGAAAATGGAGCAATCAAAATTAAATTTATTAAGAATTAATGACATTATTTCAGAAATTGAAGTTAATATTGAACCAACAAGAATACAATCAGAAAAAGCAAAAGAATACTTAAAATTGAGAGATGAGTTAAAAACAATTGAAATAGGCCTTTTTATACATAATATCGATGAATATAAAAAGAAGATAGAAGAAGTTGTTAATAACGAAGATATTTTTAATACACAATTAGTACGTGAAAATGAAAGACTTTCTAATATTCAGGATTTAAAAGAAGAACTTAAAGAAAACTTAGACAAAATTACAGAACAGATTGAAAAAGTACAAAATTTAAGTTTTGAAAATGAAAGAAAAAATGTTCAACTAAAGTCAGACATTAGTTTAAACATAGAAAAAATAAATAATAATAATGAAAACATGCAGCGTTTGGAAAATGAAATTGCAGAAAATAAAGAGAAAATTGCAATATTAGAAGAAGAAATAAATACTAAAAAAGGCAAAAAAGAAGGACTAAATCAAAATAAAGAAAAATTTGTTAAAGAATTAGAAGAAAAAGAAGAAAAATTAAAAAAATTAACTGAAAATATGTCTGAAAAAGAATTAGAAATGGAAAAGAAGAAAAAGAAATTTGATGATAATATTAATGAAAAATTTGAAATTTCTAATACAATTTCAACATTGATTGCTAATTCTGAAAATGCAGAATTGAGAAAAAAAGTTATAAAAGAAGAAATAGATAATAATATTTCAGAATTAGATTCATCAAGATTATCTAAGTCAGAAATTTTACAAAAATTTACTGAAATAGAAGGAAAAAGAGGTAAAATTTTAAGTGAATTATCAAAGCAAACTGATTCTAAAAATGATATAGAAAATAAAGCTAAAGATATAAAATCAAAAATTAATCAATATGAGACTAACATGAGGATAAAAGATTCTAGATTAAAATTTCTTGAAGAGACAGAAAAAGAGAAAGAAGGATATATAAAAAGTGTTAAAGAATTGCTTAAAGAATGTGAAAAAAATGGTAGCTTAAAAAAAGGTGTACATGGAGTAATAGCTAATTTAATTAATGTGCCTAAAGAATATGAAGTTGCTATTGAAATGTGTCTAGGTTCAATTATGCAAAATGTTGTAACAGATACAGAAGAAGATGCTAAAAGATTAGTAGAACATTTAAGAAAATATAATTTAGGAAGAGCAAGTTTTTTACCAATAAGTTCTGTAAAAGGGAAAAAAATAGATAAACTAAAAGCTGAAAAAGGTGTAATAGGAATTGCAGCAGATTTAGTTAAATTTGATAAAAAATATGAGCAAATTGTATGTAGTTTATTAGGTCAAACAGTTATTGTTGATAATATGGATAATGCAATTTTAATAGCTAAGAAAAATTCTTATGGTTTTAGAATAGTTACTCTAGAAGGAGATGTTTTAAATTCTTCTGGAAGTATTAGTGGTGGAAGTATTCAAAAGAAAACAGTTAATATATTAGGTAGATCTAGAGAAATAGAAGAATTAAAAAAAGAGCTCAAAGAATTAGAAAAAACAAGATCAGATTTAACTAAAGAAAAAGAAAAACTAGAGAAAGAATTGGAAAAAATTCAAAAAGAGATTTCTGAGTTAGAAAATCAATTGAAAGATACTGAAATTGTTCATGCCACTGAAAAACAGAAGGTTGTAGCTATTGAAGAAACTGTAGAAAAAGTAGAAGCAAGATTAGAAAAATTAAAGCAAGAAGAAAAAGAAATTGAAACAAGAGTAGATGAAAATAGAACAAATCAAGAACAATTAGAAAATAGAAAGTTAGAAATTGACGAGGAAAATAGCAAATTAAATAGAGAAATATTAGAATTTAATAGTAAAAATAAGGACACTCAAAGTATTGTAGATGAATTAAATTTTGATATTACTAATTTAAAAATATCAGTATCTTCTTTTGATGAGAGCGAATTATCATTAGAAGAAATGTTAGAAAGAATAAAACAAGATATTGAAAATCTTGAAAAATCTTCTGAAAATAAAGAAAATCAAAAGCAAAAAATGTCTATAGATAATGAAAAACTAGCAAAACTAAATGTAGAATTAAATGAAAAGGTAGAAAGCCTTGTTATTGATGTTTCAAATAGTGGAAGTAAAATAGATGAATTAAAAAAAGATAGAATTGCTAAAAACAGTAAACTTGAAGAGACAGAAGAAAATTTAACATCACAAATGAGCAAAATAGATGATTTGAAAGATCAAGTAAGTAAATGTGATGTTAAAAAATCAAAATTTGAATTTGAATTAGAACAGATTGTTACAAAAATGTGGGAAGAATATGAACTTACTCCAAATGATCCTGGTGAATATAAAAAGCCACAGAATATTGTTGAAGTTCAAAAACAGGTAAATAATTTACGTAGTAGTATGAAAGAATTGGGAAATGTTAATATAGATGCAATAGAAGAGTATAAAAAATTAAAAGAACGTTATGACTTTATGAATGAACAACGTTTAGATTTAGAAACTACTATGTCAAAATTAAGAAAAATGATAAGTGACATGACAATTATAATGAAAGAACAATTTGCAGAAAGATTTAAAATAATTAATAAAAACTTTTCTGAAATATTTGTTGAATTATTTGGTGGAGGTAAAGCAGAACTAAAACTTACTGATGAAAGTAATTTACTAGAATCAGGAATAGAAATAGAAGTACAACCACCTGGTAAAAAACTTCAAAATATGATGCTTTTATCTGGTGGTGAAAGAGCATTTACTGCTATTGCTTTATTATTTGCAATCCTTAAGATAAATCCTGCACCATTATGTGTATTAGATGAGATTGAAGCGGCTTTGGATGATGTAAATGTTTATAGATTTGCAGAATATTTAAAGAAATTTGCAG
>ERZ777011.3038-NODE-3038-length-11663-cov-3.123708_pt1 | contig 11663 bp, 15 predicted proteins | sample MGYA00374964_ERZ777011 | MGnify/ENA primary metagenome ERZ777011 (study PRJEB29310, sample SAMD00008975) | mouse gut metagenome | study: EMG produced TPA metagenomics assembly of the Metagenome analysis of fecal microbiota from mouse which was promoted...
CAATTGGTTGTAATGCCGAGAAAATCGTGTAAAATAGGGGATGCATCCGGAAGGAGGAATCAGAAAAGTATGAAAAAGAGTCATCTGGCGGAGAATCTGGCCGCTCTGCGGCGGAGCAAGGGCCTGAGTCAGGAGAAGGTGGCGGAGGCGGTGGGGGTGACCCGGCAGGCGGTGGCCAAGTGGGAGCAGGGGGAGACGGCCCCGGACGTGCTCCACAGCGACGCTCTGGCGGCTCTGTACGACGTGTCCCTGGACGATCTGGTCCACTATGACCAGGAGCGGGCCGGCATACCTGCGCCGCCCCGGGGCAAGCATATCTTTGGCACGGTCCAGGTGGGGGAGCGGGGCCAGATCGTCATCCCCAAGCGGGCCCGGGATCTGCTGGGCATCCGCCCCGGCGACACCCTGGTGGCGCTGGGGGACACCAACCCCGGCACGGCCGGGCTGGCCCTGGTCCGGGCGGAGCAGTTCACGGGTATGCTGGAGCTGGCGGGCCGGGCCATGGAACGGGAGGAGAACCGATGAGCGCGCTGCGGGTGGAGAACCTGACCAAGTCCTACCCCGCCTTCACCCTCCGGGACGTGTCCTTCACCCTGGAGCGGGGACGGATCATGGGCCTCATCGGCAAGAACGGGGCCGGCAAGAGCACCACCCTGAAGGCCATCCTGAATCTGGTGCACCGGGACGGCGGCAGCATCGAGGCCCTGGGCCTGCCCCTGCCGGACCAGGAGCTGGCCTGCAAGCAGCGGCTGGGCGTGGTGCTGGGGGGCGTCGATTTCTACCAGCACAAACGCCTGCGGTCCATCACAGACGTGACCAGCCGCTTCTACCCCAACTGGGACCAGGGGGCCTACGCCCGGTATCTGAGGGAGTTTGATCTGGACGAGAGCAAGCGCGTCCGGGAGCTGTCGGCGGGGATGCGGGTGAAGTACCAGATTGCCGTGGCCCTGTCCCATCAGGCGGAGCTGCTGATCTTCGATGAGCCCACCAGCGGCCTGGACCCGGTGAGCCGGGACGAGCTGCTGACCCTGTTCCGGGCCATTGCGGCGGACGGGAAACGGAGCATCCTCTTCTCCACCCATATCACCTCGGACCTGGAGCGGTGCGCCGACGATATCACCTACATCAAGGACGGCCGGCTCCTCTCCAGCGCCCCCAAGGCGGACTTTGCCGCCGCCTTCCGGCATCTGCGCACGCCGGAGGACCGGGGGGAGCTGACCCTGGAGGAGATCATGGTGCGCACGGAGAGGAGGACCTTCCATGTGTAATCTGCTGCGCAAGGAGCTGCGCCTGGCGGCCCACCCGTCCCTGTACATGTTCATGGCCATGGGGGCTCTGGTGCTGATCCCCGCCTACCCCTACGGGGTGGTGTTCTTCTTCGGCGGGCTGGGGGTCTTCCAGACCGTCATGTTCGGCCGGGAGACCCGGGACGTGTTCTACACCGCCCTGCTGCCTGTGCGGAAGGGGGACGGGGTGCGGGGAAAGATCCTGCTGGCGGTGTTCTCCCAGCTGACACAGCTGGCCCTCTCCCTGCCCTTCGCCTTCCTGCGCACCCTCTATATGGCGGAGGGCAACCCGGCGGGCATTGAGGCCAACGCCGCCTACTACGGCTTCGGTCTGATGCTCTACGGCACATTTAATCTGGTGTTCTTTACCCGGTTCTACCGCACCGCCTATCAGGCCGGGACCTCCTTCCTCATCGCCCTGCTCCCCCTTACCCTGGGCATTGCGGCTATGGAGGCGGCGGTCCACTTCCCGGGCATGGGGTGGCTGGACAGCGTGGCGGGGCCGGATCTGGTCCGGCAGTTCCCCATTCTGCTCCTGGGCGTTCTGGTCTATATCGCCTCCAACCTCCTGGCCTGCCGGCTGGGGGAGCGGAATTTCTCCAGGGTGGACCTGTAGCATTTCAAGATAGGAAAAGATCCCCGGCTGACGCGTGCGGCCGGGGATCTTCTGCCCGTTAAGAAAATCCTAAGAATTTGTTTGCGGATAAACCTTGACAGGTGATGCAATGCGTTGTATAGTATTGTGCGAAAGGGGGCGTGGAAATGATTGACCCACAGCTCAAGCGGGGACTGCTGGACATATGCGTCCTGTCGGCGCTGCGGAAGGGGGACTCCTACGGCTACCAGATCATCAAGGACCTCTCCGGCTGCATCGAGATCTCCGAGTCCACCCTCTACCCCATTCTCCGGCGGCTGGAGGCGGCGGGGAGCCTGACGGTCTACTCCGTAGCCCACGCGGGCCGTCTGCGAAAGTTCTACCGCCTGACCCCCGGCGGTGTGGAGCAGATTGACCAGTTCCTGGCCGGCTGGCCGGAGATCGAGCGGATATATGCTATGATAAAGGAGAGTGCCGAATATGACGCGCGCGCAGTTTCTGAATGACCTGTACCACCGCCTGGAGGGCCTGACCCAGGAGCAGGCGGAGCAGCACCTGACCTACTACGCCGAGATGCTGGCGGACCGCATGGAGGAGGGCATGAGCGAGGAGCAGGCCGTGGAGAGCATGGAGGACGTTGAGACCATCGCCCGGCGGATCCTGGAGGAGGAGGGCCGGAGCGCCGTGTCCTCCCGGCCGCCGGAGCCCCCCGCGTACCCGGACGCCTCCCGCATCCCCGGCGGCGGGGGCGCGAGAGCCTATCAGGGCAAGGAAAAGCGGGACTGGCGCAGGCCGGCCAGCATCCTCCTCTGGGCTCTGGCCATCCTGTGCGCACTGGGGGCCCTGGGGCGGTGGATTGCCCGGGATCGCTGGGGGTCCCGGGCTGCGGATACCACGGATGTGGTGCAGGAGGAGAGCCTCCCGGCCCAGGACCAGACTGCATATGACTACGGTTACGAGGGCGATGGATTCTGGGTGCCCCTGGAGGGGATCAGCGCCGTGAACGTCCAGATGGTCACCGGAGCGGTGTGGGTATCGGCCGGAGATGGGGGCGGGATCTTCCTGCGCACAGACGGGGACGAGAGACTGCTGCACTGGGAGCAGAATGGAAACACGCTGAACATCTCCTCCCGGGGCGGCGGCGACACCCTGTACATGGCGGTCCCTGACGACGTTTTGGACAGCCTGACCATCAACGCCTCCCCCGCGGATGTGATGATTGATACGGTGAACATCAATACGCTGGACATCACCACCGTCACCGGCGACGTCAGGGCCGGCTGGGTGAATGCGGCGGAGATCACGGTCAAGACCACCAGCGGGGACGTCTATCTCGACGGCCTGACCACGGACAGTCTGAACGTCTCCACCGCCAGCGGCGATGTGGAGGGTCTGTCCTCCTCCGCCCGGATCCTGGAGGCCAAATCCATATCCGGGGAACTCGAAATGGACCTCCTGGGCGCGGAGCATATTGCTCTGGAAACCACCAGCGGCAGCATAGACCTGTCCCTGGAGGCGGGGGATTGGACGGCCGGCTCCATGGACCTGTGCAGCCGCAGCGGAGACATTGATCTTGGGCTGCCGGCGGAGCTGGGCTTTACCCTGACCTTTGACACCACCTCCGGAGACGCGGAGCTGGAGATGGCATGCCTCCGGCCCAGTCAGAACGTATACGTCTGGGGGGACGGTGCTTGCAGCATCGGCGTTAACACCATCAGCGGAGGGCTGGAGGTGGAGAGCTGGTAAATGCCGGACAGCCGTTTATTCAAAATTCTCTACTACCTCTTGGACAGGGGCCGGGCCACCGCCCCGGAGCTGGCTGCGGCGCTTGAGGTCTCCCAGCGGACCATCTACCGGGACGTGGAGGCCCTCAGCGGCGCGGGCATCCCCATCTATGCCGAGCCGGGGCGGAACGGGGGGATCTGCCTGCTCCATGACGCGGTGCTGGACCGTGCCCTCCTCTCGGAGGGGGAGCGGCGGGAGGTGCTGGCTGCCCTGGAGAGCATGGCCGCCGTGGGGCAGGCCCCCGGAGAGCTGCTGACAAAGCTGTCCGCCCTCTTCCGGGTGAACACCGGGGACTGGCTGGAGGTGGACTTCTCCCGCTGGGGGAAGTCCGGCGGGGACAACCGGAAGTTCGAGACATTGAAGGCCGCGGTGATCCAGCACAGGGAGATCCGGATTGTCTACGAGAGCGCGGGCAGCGGGCAGAGCCGGCGGACCGTGCAGCCCCTGAAGCTGTCCTACAAGTCCAAGGAGTGGTACCTCAAGGCATTTTGTCTGGAGCGGCAGGACTTCCGCCTCTTCAAGCTTAACCGCATCCTGGACCTGGAGCTGCTGGAGGGGACCTTTGTGCCCCGCCCCTGCCCGAAGGAACCGCCGCCCCCGCCCTGCGCCCGGATCGTCCTGAGATTTCCCGGGGAAATGGCCTACCGGGTCTACGACGAGTTCGACGGCACGGAGATCACCCGGCGCCGGGATGGGAGCCTGACTGTCTCCACGGAGCTGCCGGCGGACTCGTGGCTCATCGGGTATCTGCTCTCCTACGGAGCGCAGGTGGAGGTGCTGGAGCCGGCCCGCCTGCGGGAGGTTCTGGCCGCCCGGGCCCGGGAGATCTATGAGAAGAATCAGTGACAGGCAGCAAAGCCGCCTCCGCATTCTCCCGAAGAAACTTTTCCGGCTGCCGAAACCCTGACAGAGGATGTCATGATTGGTATGCTATCATAAACCTGCGCCGGCGATACGGCGACATACGACAGCGTTACGCGACGGAGGTACAAATCATGAACCTGATGAATCAAGCATTCTGCCAGTGCTGCGGCATGCCCATGACCGGCGAGCTCCACGGGACCAACGCCGGCGGCGGCAGAAACGAGGACTACTGCAAGTACTGCTTCAAGGACGGAGCCTTCACCTTCCAGGGCTCCATGGAGGAGATGATCCGGCTGTGCGTCCCCCACATGACCGCCGCCAACCCCGGCATGAGTGAGGAGGAGGCGCGGCAGAGGATGCAGGCCTGGTTCCCCACCCTCAAGCGCTGGAAAAAACAGTAAGCGAACGCCGCTCCCGTTTTTCAGGGAGCGGCGTTTGTATTGGGCCGTCTCAAAAAGCAGGAGCGGTGAAACTGGCAGCCGCAATGAGGACTGCCAAGGAGCCCATTGCATCTGGCGGCTGCCGGGCTATGCGTTCCCCGCCTTGATGGCGTGGATGCCCTGGACCTTGGCGTAGGCGTGGCGGCGGATGAAGAGGAAGAAGAGGATATGGACGGTCAGCGTGATGGTCCAGCTCACCGGATAGGACAGGTACAGCACCTCCGGACTGCGGTAGACCTGGAAGATGGTGGCCACCCAGACCAGCCGGGTGACGCAGGCGCCCACCATGCTCACCACCATGGGCACCACCGAGTACCCCAGCCCCCGCAGCACGCCCACCATGGTGTCCATGATGCCGCACAGGAAGTAGAGACTGCACACGTACTGCAGCCGCAGCACCGCCTGGGCCACCACCTCCGGCTCCCCGGGGGCGTAAATAGAGGCCAGCTGGGGGCCGAGGAACACCGCCAGATTCCCCAGCGCAAGGCCGATGGCGGTGACGTACCCCAGGCACAGCAGCAGCGTCCGGTCCACCCGCCGGCACTTGCCCGCGCCGTAGTTCTGGCTGGTGAAGGTCAGGCAGGTCTGGTAGATGGCGTTCATGCCCGTGTAGACAAAGCCCTCAATGTTGGAGGAGGTGGAGGACCCGGCCACAATGGCGGTGGAGTTGAAGGAGTTGATGGAGGACTGGATCACCACGTTGGACAGGGAGAACACGATCCCCTGGAACCCGGCGGGCAGACCCACCTGACAGATGCGGATGATGACCCGCTTGTCCAGGCCCAGTTTTTTCAGATCCAGGCGCAGGGCCCCCTTGTCCCGTATCAGGCACTGGAGCACCAGCAGGGCGGAGATATACTGGGAGATGATGGTGGCCAGGGCTACGCCCGCAACGCTCATCTCCAGCACAATGACGAACAGCAGGTTCAGCGCCACGTTGGTCACCCCGGCGATGGACAGGAAGTACAGCGGCCGCCGGGTGTCCCCCTGGGCCCGGAGGATGGCCGCGCCGAAGTTGTAGAGCATGTTGGCGGGCATGCCGCAGAAGTAGATCCGCAGATACACCGTGGCCAGCCCGATCACCTCCGCCGGGGAGGCGGTCCACACCAGCAGCTGGCGGGCCAGGATCGTCCCCGCGGCCATCAGGACCACGCCGCTGATGAGGGAGAGGGTCACGGAGGTGTGTACGCTCTTTCCCACGTCCTCCTCCCGTCCGGCCCCCAGATCCCGGGCCACCACCACGTTGGCGCCCACGGAGAAGCCGATAAAGAGGTTGACCAGGAGGTTGATGAGGGAGCCGTTGGAGCCCACGGCAGCCAGGGCCTCCTTGCCCGCGTAGCGTCCCACCACCACCACGTCCGCCGCGTTGAAGAGCAGCTGGAGCAGGCTGGAGAGCATCAGGGGCAGGGCGAAGAGCAGCAGCTTCCCCGCCAGGGGACCGTTGACCATGTCGATGCTGTAGCCCGGCTTCTTCACCGCCTGACCGGCTTCCGGACCCGGGGCACGGCGTTTCTGCATCACAAAAGTCACCTCGTTTTCCTCAAGAATTTGTATTCTTTTAAGGTTATACCATATCCACCAGGAAAGAACAACCCCGAAAGCAGGAAAAACAGGCCAAAAAGCCCACCGTTTTTCCCATTTCTTTTGGAACCTCTTCTCTCCCGCAGAAAATTTTCGCCACCCCCTTGACAAACCGTTAATACTGTGTATACTGTTTATGTACAGATGAACAGATAACCCAAAGAGGTGAGGCCATGGATATTATCATCAGCAACACCGGGGGCCAGCCCATCTACGAGCAGATCTGCCGGCAGGTCAAGGGGGCTATCGCCGCCGGGAAGCTGAAGCCCGGCGAGCCGCTGCCCTCCATCCGGGCGCTGGCCCGGGATCTCCGCATCAGCGTCATCACCACCAAGCGGGCCTATGAGGAGCTGGAGCGGGACGGCTTTATCTGCACCCTGGCCGGCAAGGGCAGCTTTGTGGCGGCCCAGGACGCGGAGCTGGCCCGGGAGAGCAATCTCCGGGAGATCGAGGAGCATCTCCAGGCGGCGGTGGAGCTGGGCCGGCAGATCGAACTGCCGGCGGAGGAATTACAGCATATACTGCAAGTACTTATCGAGGAGGAGTAAACAAAATGGAGTCAAACGCCATTGAGATCCGGGGCCTGACCAAGCGGTACAAGGACTTTGCCCTGGAGGATCTGAACCTGGACCTGCCCTACGGGTGCGTACTGGGTCTGGTGGGGGAGAACGGGGCCGGCAAGAGCACCACCATCCGGCTCATCATGGACGCCCTGGAGCGGGACGGCGGCACGGTGTCCGTGCTGGGGATGGACAACCGGAGCCCGGAATTTCTCCGGCGCAAGGAGGATGTGGGCGTGGTGCTGGACGAGACCTTTGTGCCCGAGATTCTCACGGCCAGACAGCTGGGCAGGATCATGGCCGGGACCTTCCGGAGCTGGGATCAGGCCGCCTATGAGAAGTGGCTGACGCGGCTGGAGCTGCCAGAGGGGAAGAAATTCAAGGAGTACTCCCGGGGCATGACCATGAAGCTGGGCATTGCGGCGGCCCTGAGCCATAACGCCAAGCTCCTGCTGCTGGACGAGGCCACCGGCGGGCTGGATCCCATGGTCCGGGAGGAGCTGCTGGAGGTGTTCGCGGACTTCGCCGCCCAGGACGGCCACGCGGTGCTCCTCTCCAGCCACATTGTCAGCGATCTGGAGCGGATCTGCGACTACATCGCCTTTCTCCACCGGGGGAGGCTGGTGCTGTGCGAGGAGAAGGACGTGCTGCTGGACACCTTCGGCATCCTCAAGTGCTCCAGGGAGCAGCTGAAAAACATCCCCCAGGAGGCCGTCCACGGCAAACGGATCGGCAATTACGGCGTGGAGGCCCTGGTGGAGCGGGTGTGCATGCCCCGGGACGCGGTGGTGGACCGGGCCAGTCTGGAGGATATCATCCTGTATCTGTCAAAGGAGGAGACGAAATGATCGGATTGCTGAAAAAAGATCTCTATGTGGCGGACAAAACCGGCCGGCTGCTGCTGGTTCTGGCCCTGGCCTTCAGCATGGTCCCCTCTCTGCGCAGCTTCGGGTGTACCTACGCCATGATGCTGGCGCTGATGATCCCCCTCAACGCCATCGCCTATGACGAGCGGTGCAAATGGGACCGGTACGCGGCTATGCTCCCCTACCGGCCGGAGCAGCTGGTGTGGAGCAAGTACCTGCTGGCCTATCTCTTCACCCTGCTGGGTGGGACCATCATCGTGGTGAGCGCGGCCATTCAGCGGGCGGACTGGCGGGAGACCCTGGAGATGGCCGCCCTGCTGGCCGGAAGTATGCTGTTCGTCACAGCCCTGGGCCTGCCGGCCCTGTATCGGTTCGGCGCGGAGAAGGGGCGGTATGTGATGATCCTGGTCATGGGCGTGGGCGTCGGCGCCGCCCTGGGCTGAAGCTGCCGGACCTGCCCCTGCCGGCGGCGCTCCTGCTGCTGGCCGTTCTGGCGGCGGGGGCCACCTACGTGTCCTTCCGGGTGAGCGTGCGGTTCTACAGGAAGAGGCAGAACGGAGCGTACACCTGACCGGCTGCATCTATATAAATTAGGAGGAGAGAGACGAGATGACGGGACTGCTGAGAAAGGACCTGTATTACATGAAGGCCTACGCATGGCCCTACCTGCCCCTGCTGGCGCTCCTGTGCCTGTCGCCGGGGGCGATGGGCCCGGCCTACACCATGGCCCTGGCGCTGGCCCTGCCCCGGATGACCATCGCCAATGACGAGCGGCGCTGGGACCGGTACGCGGTGATGACGCCCCTGCGGGCGGAGCTGGTGGTGGCGGAGAAGTATCTGCTGCACCTGGCCTGCATCGCCCTGGCGGCGGCGTGCATGGCCCTGAGCTTCCCGGCGCAGAACGCGGCGCTCCGCCTGATGGGCCGGACGGAGGCCATGTGGGGCGCGGAGCTCAATCTGCCGGCCTATGTCCTGATTCAGGTATGGCTGACGGCGCTTATCGCCGCCGGAACCCTGCCGCTCCTGTACCGCCTTGGGACCAGAGCGCCGATCCTAGTGAACATTCTGGTCATGCTTTTCCTGTCCCAGACCGGGACAAAGCTCCACAACATGCTCTTTGGCTTCCGCAGTCCGGCGCTGGGGGCGGCCGCTGCCGCCATGGCCCTGGCGGCGGCTGGGGCTCTGGTCCTGTCCTTCCGGGTGAGCGTGGGATTCTACCGGGCCCGTCTCCGGGGACGCTTCGGCTGAGAAGGGGGATTGTCCGCAGGAAACTCGTTTTTTGTTGCGTTTTGTACGCATGTGACGTATAATGGTTTTTGGCAAATCCTGTTAATTTGTTCCATCAATAGAAAGGAGAACCAAATATGAAGCCCTTCTGTAAAGCGGTCCTGCCCCGCGTCGCGGGAGCCCTTCTGGCTGTCTACGCCGCATGGATGTTCTGCACCCAGTTTGGCCTCATACCTGTCCTGACCAGCTATCTGCCCTATCTCATCCTTGCCCTTGTGCTCTTCAAGGGCAACCGCGACACCCCCCTGGCGGTTGTTGTGACGCTTGTGTTCCTGGCGCGCCTGTGGGTTACCAATATCACGATGCACCTGTCCAACGCCCTGCCGCACTGGGGGTACGTGCTGTATCCCTATCTGATCGGGGAGCTCCTTCTGACGGCCTTTGTCCTGGTGAACACGGTGACAAAGCTGAAGAAATTCCGTCTCTGGGTCAACTACCTGTGGTTCCTGCCCGGCGCAGCGATGCTGGCGTGCCCCGTGGCCCTGCGTCTCCTCTTCCCTGACAGCCCACTGGTCCAGACGGTCCAGACCATGGAGGCCTTTGCCTGCGGCCCCTTTGTGGTTCTGGCTGCGTTTCTGATCCCCCTGTGGCTGGTTTACAGCGCGGAGGACGATCTGCGCTCCTACGAGGAGATGGGCAGCATCATCACGCCGGAGGAGCTGGAGGCCAAGCGGCGGGAGCTGGGTCTGAGACGCCCTGCGGGAAAGTGACGGGAAAAATATATAAAAAAGGCGAAAAACCGGCAATTTCCCTGTTGACATAAAAATTTAATCATGTTACCATAGGGAGCGCCGCTTGCAAAAGACGGCGCTTTTTTGCACCTCCGCCGGGTCAAGCTCCGGCGGCTATCATCAAACAACGCGGGAAGCGGAGCCCGGAAAGGACGAGAAAACAATGAACGAGAGAGAAATGAAGGAGAACAAGATGGGCGTGCTGCCTGTGGGGCGGCTGCTGCTGAGCATGTCCGTGCCCATCATGCTCAGTATGCTGGTCCAGGCGCTCTACAACATTGTGGACAGCGTGTTCGTCTCCCGCATCAGTGAGAACGCCCTGAACGCGGTGAGTCTGGCCTTCCCGGTGCAGAACCTGATGATCGCCGTGGCCACCGGCACGGGGGTGGGCATCAACGCCCTGCTGAGCAAGAGCCTGGGGGAGAAAAACTATGAGCGGGCCAATCTGGCCGCCGCCAACGGGGTGTTCCTGGGGGTGTGCAGCGCCGCCGCGTTCGCCGTGCTGGGCCTTCTGTTTTCCCGGACCTTCTTCACGGTCCAGACGGACGTGGCGGAGATCGTGGAGGGGGGCGCGGCCTACGTGTGGGTGTGTACGGTCTGCTCCCCGGGCATCTTTATCGCCATCTCCTTTGAGCGGCTGCTCCAGGCCACCGGCAGGACCGTCTACAGCATGATCTCCCAGATGGTGGGCGCGGTGGTGAACATCATCTTTGACCCCATCTTCATCTTTGTCCTGGGCATGGGCGTGGCGGGCGCGGCCTGGGCTACGGTGCTGGGACAGGTGGTGGTGCGGCCCTGGGCGTCTACTTCAATGCCGCCCGGAACCCGGAGATCACGGTGAAGCTCCGGGGCTTCCGGCCCAACCGGGCCATCATCGGCCGGATCTACTCGGTGGGCGTGCCGTCCATCATCATGGCATCCATCGGCTCGGTGATGACCTTTGGACTGAACAAGATCCTCATCGGCTTCACCACCACTGCCACCGCCGTGCTGGGGGTGTACTTCAAGCTGCAAAGCTTCGTGTTCATGCCCGTGTTCGGCCTCAATAATGGCATGGTGCCCATCGTGGCCTACAACTTCGGCGCCCGGAAGCCGGAGCGGATGGTGAAGACGGTCAAGCTGGGCGCGATCTACGCCACCGCCATCATGGCTGCGGGACTGGCCGTGTTCCAGCTGCTGCCGGGAACGCTGCTGGGCCTGTTCGAGGCATCGGACTACATGCAGGAGATCGGGGCCCAGGCCCTGCGGACCATCAGCTTCCACTTCCTGCTGGCCGGGTTCGGCATCGTCTCCTCCTCCATGTTCCAGGCCCTGGGCCACGGGGTGCTGAGCCTCGCCATCTCCCTGGTGCGCCAGCTGGCGGTACTGCTGCCGGCGGCGTGGCTGCTGAGCCTGTCGGGCCGGCTGGAGCTGGTGTGGTGGGCCTTCCCCCTGGCGGAGCTGGCCTCGGTGACCATGTGCGTCTTCTTCCATCGGTACGTGTACCGCCGGGAGATCCTGCCCATCGCCCAGAAGGCGGAGTAAATTTTTCAGAGGCAGGGCCGTGAAGGAACGGCCCTGCCTCTTCGCATCGGATTGCGATAGGTAAGCCTACAGTTTCAAATGTTTCCGGCTGTTCCACCGCTTAGCACCGTGCATGCGACTTTCACCGCACACGGCGCCCCATCG
>ERZ777011.3041-NODE-3041-length-11646-cov-3.516090_pt1 | contig 11646 bp, 8 predicted proteins | sample MGYA00374964_ERZ777011 | MGnify/ENA primary metagenome ERZ777011 (study PRJEB29310, sample SAMD00008975) | mouse gut metagenome | study: EMG produced TPA metagenomics assembly of the Metagenome analysis of fecal microbiota from mouse which was promoted...
GAGTCCGCGAAGCGGATCTCGCAAAGTTATTTGCGAAGCAAATTACTTTTTTTATGGAATGAGTAATCAGCGGGCCAGGTCATCTACAAGAGCAGACGCACGCTGAAGCCATGTATGCTGCAGACAAGCCTTATCATAAGCATTGCTGCGGATCTGCTCTGCAAGCATTTCGTCACTTAACACGGAGTGGACAATATCCGGCAGGGCATTCAGATGTGACAGGGAATAGAACATAATATCTTCACGGTCGGTGAAATTTTCCCGTAAATAAAGGCTGTCATCGGTCAGTGCCACGGCGCCTTGCAGCATGGCCTCGAAGATTCTCTCGCTGGCGCCGGCTTTAAACCAGGCAAGCTGGTTGAGGACGATTTTACTGTCCTCCATCATGCGGATGCCTTCTTCTGTGGAGCAGCGTCCCTGATAGAGGAAATTCGGATGACCATATAGATCGGTTTCTTCGAAGCGGTCACCATATACGGTAACCGTAATGCCGGCATGGACAAGTGTCCGCAGAATCTCTAATCGAAACAGTGCGCTTATATTTAAATCGGTGAAGCGGTACTGTTCAATATACGCTTTTAATTCATGGTCGGACAGAGGACCGTGTTGCTCCAGCAGGCAGTGTTCTAACGCGGCCTCAAAGGTATCGGTCGAATGCTGTATCAAATATTCTGACAGCCTGACGCTGAACTCGTCATGCAGTGCATCGGCATCATACTTGTAGCCGCCGATGAATAGAACGTCGATCGATCGCTCCCGGAAGGGCTTGAGATCATGATAAGGCTTCAGGCATTCGCCGGCGGTCGGGAGAAATATTGTTCTTGGCACAGCGGGGTAGAAACGCCGGATATAATCTTCATGGTATCGGTCGGCGCATGCCACGGTGCCGCGTGCAGGCGCATAATCCAGTGTCTCGTAATAATACATAGGATGATCTACGATTATATTGTAGCAGGGAACGTCCCAGTCGTCCCAGAGACTTTTCCGGGACTTGAGTTCCATCCGGAAGCCTGCGTTGTTGAAGACGATGACGCCGTCCAGTCCGTGATTACGAAAATCAAGCAGTGCGCCGAAACTTTGCTCAAAGCACTGCATATCAAAGCAAAATACCGTATGACCGAGCGCGGTAAGCGCGGTAAGATATTGACCGGCAATATAGGACAGTATCGGAATGGAACTGCCTGTAAATATGGCGATCCGTCTGGAGGAAGAGGCTAACAGCTGTGCGTATTCCTCCGCCATTTCGGGATGGCCCATACGGGTGAGTACGGATACGATATTTGACAGGGTGGTCCGGTTGGTTTCCTGCAAGGGCAGCGCTTCCTCGAGAAATGACAGAGATGTCATGTAGTCTCCGGCATTTTCGTAGATGACGGCGAGACGGTTCAGAAGCTCCAGCGGACAGGAGGACAGCTGCGCAAAATTCTGGATCATATAAATGAGACCTTTGCAGGAGATCCGGCAGTCGATCAGATATTGCAGTTCTTCCCCGGAAGCCGTGTGATCTTTGATCTGTTCCAGAATCCTCACCAGCAGACGAAAATGTCTGATCAGTACGTCAAGCTCCCTCGAAAACTGCAGCAGTGTCGGCAGGCCGGCTTCTTCTTCTACCCGGCACACATTGAGAATATGTTCGATGGTTTCTAATTCCTGTCCGAAATCCGATACTTTCAGCAGCAGATCGGGACGCTTGTCCAGCGTGTCGCACAGACACCGGTATGCGCCGCTGATATCGGCATGGGCAATATAGTCCCGTATATTTTCTTTCAGAAGGATCGTCTCCGCTTTTTCCTGGCTCACACTGTAAGGCGCTTCGTAGCAGGAAAGGCGGTTGTGCCTAATCCAGACAGCCAGAAGCTGCTCGGAGAGAAAACCGAACACCCGCTTATGATAATCATCGTAGGCGCTGCAGTCGATCCGCGTCTCTAAGACGGAGAAGATCGCGAAGAGCCATTCGCAGTAAGCGTAAAAGAGAGCGGCAGGTGCTGCGAACAGATTTCCTACATAGCATAGTCTGCCGGCGATGACACTCTGAAATGTTTCATAATAGTCGGGATACAGCTCGCGAATGACTTCTCCTGCCATATCCAGATTGCGGATCTCATGGGACCGTGCATACACGGTACGATAGTCATAATCGCCGAGAACCGGTTTTGCAATGATGACATCGTAATCGGACAGAATATGCATATAGTCGGCTTCGGTCATCAACGCTCCTTTTTCATTCAGAAAATATCTGCGGTAATGACACAGACCGAGGCAGTCCGCACCGGTGTAATTTTTCCAGATCCAGTACAGGCCGGTCAGTTCACTGTAATAGGGGTTCTTCGCAGAGATATTGTCCCCTGTGTCATCACCCTGATACCCGCAGTCGTCATGCAGGGCACGACCGACCTGAAGCGGTATGTAGACCGGGTCCTTCGGCGGGGTAAAAGGAACATGCGTGATTGTAAAAACGGAAACAGACATAGGAAACCTCGCTTGCAAATGAATAACTGTTTTACTTTTAGACTGTTTTTTATTATACTATAGATAGTGCAAAAATGCGATAGAAGATTGGAAGTTTAACGTATGAAGATATTGTATGTATACGGTATGTCTACAGCAAAAGATATATATTATAACCTGCGTAAACTCGGCTATAAAGTGGAGGAATATCCGGACAGACAGGAAAATTCCGTACTGAATGACGAGGAGATTGCCAGGCTGACAGCTTATGTCAGGAAACACCATATCACACATCTGATGTCAACGCATCTGATCTATAATCTGGCAATGGCGGCGTATCAGACGGGAATCAAGTACGTATCCGTTATCTGGGATGCACCTTATCTGAAAATATATACACCATTCGGAAGGCTGGATAATTGCTGGTTTGCCGTGTTTGATAAGCTGGACTACGAGCGGTTTAAAGAGGACGGGATACCGCATGTGCTGTACCAGCCGTGCGCAGTGAATAAGTATGACATACTGAAGTGGGATGTCAAACGCAAACTGGGCGGCAATTATTTCAACGAGATCTGTTTTCTGGGCAGGCTCTATGAAAACAATCTGTATGATGACAATGTTGGCAGGATACCGGAGCAGATGCAGAGGTATTTTACCAGTATATTTGAGGAGGCGGCATTCAGGTGGGACGGTGAGAACCGTGTATACGGCAAGACTTCCGGTGAGATATTGAAATATATTAAGCTGGTCAGTCCGGAGTTCGATCTGGATAATATTTATGATATTGAGGACGTCAGATATTTTGAGGTACAGTATCTGATCAGGAAGATCGCCAATATTGAGAGAATCTGTACTTTGAATATTCTGGCGGAACAATTTCCGGTATCTTTTTACACGGATTCCAGAACAGATCCGGAACAGCTGGGGGATGTGAAGATCATGCCGCCGGTGGAGCCGGGAGAGGCTTCCGCCATTATCTATGCGGGCAGTAAGATCAATCTGAATCTCTCTCTCAAAGGCATAGAGGGCGGAACGCCGCAGAGGATCATGGACATTCTGGGAGCGGGCGGATTTGCCTTGACGAATTACTGCGCGGAGACGGCGGAACTGTTTGAAGAGGACAAGGAGATCGTTATGTTTAAGTCGCCGGAAGAACTGGTGGAGAAGGCGGCGTATTACCTGACACATGACAAGGAGCGCGAGGAGATTGCGAGAGCCGGACACAGGAAAGTCATGAACTGTTATACATACGACAGGAAGCTGAAACAGCTGATGGAGTGGGTGGAGAAGGAGAACTGATTTGAAATTTTTAGTCGTGCAGACACTATGGAAACAGTACAGTGTTATGGATATTGCGGATGCAATCAGGAAATCGGGGTACGAAGTGGAAGAGTATCCGGAGATGCTGAAGATGGCTTCCTATTTGTCAGATGAGGAAGTGGACGGGCTTATGGCTTATGTACGGGAGCATAATATACAGGTGATTGTTACGTTGTATTTTGCCATGAACGCTGCTCTGGCGGCATATAAGAGTGAGATCAGGTATGTTTCCGTATTATGGGATGCGCCTTATGTGGAGAACTATAATCCGCTGAGTAAGATCGACAATGTATGGATCACGACATTTGACAAGCTGGACCGTGACCGGTTTCTTGCGTACGGGATGCCGCATGTGCTGTACCAGCCGCTGTCGGTCAACGGGGATAAAGTCGTGCGGTGGAACGCTGAGATTCAGAAGACGTTGAAAGGGCAGTATATACACGATATCTGTTTCATCGGCAATCTGTACAGCCAGAATCTGTATAAACAAAATCTGCAGTATATTCCGGTGGAACTGCAATACTATTTTAACAGTATCTTTGAGGAGGCGGTGTTCAGGTGGGACGGCGTCAACAGGGTGTACGGCAAGACAGGTTCTGAGATCATTGAGTATATTAAACGTGTCAGCCCGCAGTTTTCCGTTCCGAACAGGCAGGAAATCGAAGATGTGCGGTATTTTGAATGTATGGGCCTGATCAGAGAGATCGCTAATCTGGAGCGGATTGCCGTACTGAATCTGCTGGCGGAGGAACATTCTGTTATGCTGTACACGACGGATCAGGAGGCGGCAGAAGAGAAACTGCAGGGAGTGAAGATCGGTCCGCCTGTGGAGTACGGCAAGGCGGCGGCGCTTGTGTTTGCGGGCAGTAAGATCAATCTGAATATTGCACTCAAAGGCATAGAGGGCGGAACGCCGCAGCGTATCATGGATATTATGGGCGCAGGCGGGTTTGTCATGTCAACATACTGCGAAGAGACGGCGGAACTGTTCGAGGAGGATCGTGAGATCGTTATGTTCCGGACGCCGGAAGAACTGCTGGAGAAAGTGGACTATTATCTGGCGCATGAGGCAGAGCGGAAGCGGATCGCCGAACGGGGATATGAGAAGGTGCTCCGGTGTTATACCTACGAGAAGAAAATGCGGGAACTGATCGACTGGATCAACGCAGGGACATGAAGCAGCCAGAACTGTGGCAGAAACGATGTTATGATTTAGGAGACGCATATGATGTGATGTTAAATATGTCTTTATGGCTGTTACAGGATTGTCAATATGGAGAAGAGTATGGATATACAGAACTTGCGGGAGCAGGTGGATCGTCTGCTTTCCATGAAGAAGGCCGATGAAGCGGAAAAACTGCTTACGGAAAACGCAGAGACAGCCAAAAGTGACAAAAATCTCCTTAGAATCTATTATCTGATTCCAGTCTGCGCAGCAGAAAGGGAGGCGGGACAACAGACCCTCTTTACGAAGGTATCCGGAATAGAGGAACTGCTGGAACGGGATACGAAGGTGAAGTTCTGGGTCAGAAGAATTGCATTTGATGTGCTGGATGACGAGAAGGAATTTTACAGATTCTGTACGGCAAATCGTGTTTCACTGCCGGAACTGATGATTGAAGCATACTGTAATGCCGTTCATAAGGAGAAGGTACAGGCGTTTATTCAGAGAAAGATTGCGGAGGGAAAGCTTAAGGTATGAACAGGCTCAATGACAGAAAGATATGCTTTATCATATGCAGCAGCGACGCGCTCTATACGGAGGAATGTCTGTATTATATCCATCATCTGAGGATTCCGGCGGGGTATGAGATTGAGGTCCTCACGGTGGAGAATGCGGTGTCTATGGCAGCGGGATACAATGAGGGGATGCAGGCATCCGATGCCAGATATAAGGTATATCTGCATCAGGATGTATTTATTGTCAATCATGATTTTATACAGGATGTTCTGGATCTGTTTCAGGCGGACGAGCAGATTGGCATGATCGGAATGATCGGCGTAGATAAGCTTCCGGCAAGCGGTATTATGTGGGAGGCACAGCGGTGCGGTGCGATCTATGTGCCGGCGTACCGTCACGATGACGTGCTGCAGTTCGGCAATGAGACGGCAGTGGAGGCGGAAGCGATAGACGGACTTATGATGATCACGCAGTATGACATTCCGTGGCGGGAGGATCTGTTCGACAAGTGGGATTTCTACGACTGCTCACAGAGTCAGGAATTTATCAGACGCGGGTATAAGGTGATTGTGCCTGCGCTTCGCAAACCGTGGTGCATGCATGACAGTGTGCTCGCGAATCTGTCCGTATATGATGAAGAGAGAATGAAATTTCTGCAGGAATATTTTCCGCAGGCGGACGAGGCAGAGCAGGAGGCGGCGGCCTGCGGGGTGACGGTGGTATTGACGTCTTTTCAGAGATGCGGACAGCTTCAGGATACGCTCGCGTGGCTGAAAGGGACGGAAGGAATCGCGAATATCATTATTGCGGATAACGGATCTGACGACGGCACGGCGGACTGGCTCGCAGCACAACAGTATGATTACGTGCAGTTTGACGAGGGCGTACAGGGATACGGCAGACTCTGGAATGCGATCCTGCAGAATTTTGATGTGCAGGACTGCATCGTCTTCATGGAAGCCGGTGTATATCCGGAGAAAATGAGTCTGGTGGAACTGTGGAAAGTTCTGCAGTCAGACGAGATCGGGATAGCCTGCCCGGTTACCAATTACTCCCGTTACGATACAGGCGTAAAGGCGGGGAGCAGGGAGGATCTCGCATGGGTCCGGCAGGACAGTCTGCGGCAGACGGACCGGAAGCTGTATGACAGGACGCTTCATGCCGACTGGCAGATGTGGGCGGTACGAAGGGATGTTCTGCAGCAGACCGGGTTATTGCGGGAGGAATTGAATCATCCGGAAAATGTTCTGAAGGACTATTCTCTGCGGGCGCTCCGGAACGGGCTGAGACAGGTGCAGTGCCGACGGGCGTTTGCATATGAAAGTTTCTGCAGGTGCAGGGAAGTGTATGCGCAGGCGGATCAGTGGAAGACGCAGGATCGAAGCGTTATGAAACGTGACTGGGGGATGAATTATTTCAATTTGACGCCCAACGATTTTCTGGTCAATGCGATTCAGGAGGAACCGGATGCAGTATTTCGGGTTCTGGAGATCGGCTGTGATCTGGGTGCAACGCTGCTTGCAATTCAGAACCGTTATCCGGGATGTAAGACCTGTGGACTGGATATCAATGAAGCTGCGGTAGAGATCGCGCAATATATCACCGAGGCCGAATGCGGCAATATAGACGAGCTGCAGCTTCCGTTTCAGGAGAAGTTTGACTATATTATTTTCGGTGACGTGCTGGAACATCTGCGCCATCCGGAAGAGGTGGTAAAGATGTGCAGGGATTACCTGAATGAGGGCGGGTATATTGTGGCGAGCATTCCGAACGTTATGCACATATCTGTTCTGGAAGAACTGATTGACGGAAGATTTCAGTATCAGGACGTCGGGCTGTTAGACCGGACGCATATTCATCTCTTTACATATTATGAGATTATGAGCATGTTCCATGAGACAGGATACAGTGTCAGGGAAGTCAGAAAGACCGGCGTTGACCTGTCCGAACGGCAGCAGCGGATCATGAGGACGCTGCTTACGTTATCGGAACAGACCGAGGACTGGATGTACGAGGCGTTCCAGTATGTCGTCAAGGCACAGAGATAACAGCGTGAATGAAAATGCCATTCCCATATACGCTGCGGAATCAGGGAGGTTAATTTGGACACGAGGCAGTTAAGACAGCAGGTGGATCATCTGTTACAGACAGGAAAATATGATGAGATCAAGTCGCTGCTGCTCGCTTACAAGGATACGACGGAGCATGACAATGATCTTGCCATGGTCTGCTATCTGTGCACCATATACGAGCAGGAGCAGGCGGCAGGACAGCGGACGATCTTCGAGAAGACGGGGAGCACTGCAGCGCTGCTGGAACGTTATACGACATTGAAATTCTTCTTGAGACGGATTGATTTCGATGTGATGGACGATATGGGGATGTTCTACCGGTTTCTTTCCGAAAAACAGATCTCTTCTTATGAATTACTGCGGGTGATTGATTTCTGCGTGGTGCATAAAGATAAGGTATTGCAGAAGATCGGCGCGGGGACTGTGGAAGAGACAGCAGCGGATACAGCGGATGCCGGCAGTACAGCGGGTGGCGATACAATAACAGAAGAGGCGGGTGCAGATGCTGCAAGGCAGGTCTGTTTTATCATCTGCACGAACAACCCCGTTTACGCTGAAGAATGCATCTATTATATCAGGCATTTGATCGTGCCGGAGGGGATGGAGATTGATATTCTGACGGTGGAGGACGCGCGGTCTCTGACCTCGGCCTACAATGAAGCCATGCAGTGCTCGCAGGCGAAGTATAAGGTGTATCTGCACCACGATACCTTTATCATTAACCCTTATTTTATCAGGGATTGTCTGGAGATATTTGCGCAGGATGAGCGGATCGGTATGCTCGGTAACGTGGGCGTGCAATCCATGCCGCGTTCCGGTGTGATGTGGGATGCGGACCGCTACGGTATGCTGTATGAACAGCATATCTATGAGACTGCGCTGCTCGCCAACGTGACAGGCAGTGAGGCGCCTTATCTGGAGGCGGAAGCGATCGACGGTTTCCTGATGGTCACGCAGCATGATGTGGCCTGGCGGGAGGATCTTTTTGATAAATGGGACTTTTATGACTGTTCCCAGAGCATGGAATTTATCAGGCGGGGATACAAGGTGGTCGTTCCGAATATGAAAGCGCCCTGGTGCGTGCACGACTGCGGATTTATCAACTTGAAGAGTTATGATGCGGAAAAAGAGAAATATATCGAGGAATATTTTACGTGAAACTGATACTATATTCATGGGATGCCAATAATGAACAAATCCTGGCGGACAACTTAATAAAACTTGGCTTTGACGTTGTGTGGTTCCGGAAGGTATGCAGACATTATACCCGCGACATGGAACTTGCCATGGAGATGATCCAGACCGTCCATCGGGAAGGTGCGGAGGCGGTAGTTTCTTTCAATTATTTTCCGATCATTTCCATGATTTGTCAGACTTGCGGGATCATGTACTATGCATGGGTGTATGACTGCCCGCATTTTACATTGTATGCGAAGCAGATCGGGAGTCCCTGTAATCAGATCGGCATATTTGACCGTGAGATGGTGCGGCGCTTGGAGGATGACTACGGTATCCATACGGTTTATCACGCGCCGCTGGCGGTGGACTGTGCATATTTTGAGAGGGCGCTCGCCCGTGCTTCACGTAAGGGGCGGGAGAAGTACCGGTGTGACGTTTCCTTCGTCGGTTCTCTGTATACGGATGAGCATAATTATTATGATCTGCTGTTTTCCGGTGGCAGAGGGAGCGGAAACGTGCAGTCTGCTGACCGGGACCGACAGGGTGGCGATGCAGAAAGCGCGGCAGCGGCAGAGCGTGGCAGTATGGAAGCGGTGATCAGACAGCAGTGTTTTACCTATGAAAAGGATTATCTCAGACAGGCCGTATCGTCGGAGCAGATTAATCTTGCGGGACTGCAGAAATCTATGGAAGAGCAGGGGCTCATGCTGGGAGAGGACTATTTTGCAAGGCCGGGGGATATTCTGGTGGCGGCGGTATTAGAGAAGAAAGTGACGGTGGAGGAGCGGCGGAGGCTTCTCACGGAACTTGCAGAGCTGCAGAAGAATTATGACACAGGTGTCATCACGGAAGACTGCGGTAAGGAAGGTATAGACAGAAAGTATGAATTCCGGCTGTATACGGGTTCCGATACCGGTGCTCTGCCGAAACTGCATGCACACAACTGCGGCAGGGTAGATTACCATACGCAGATGCCGCTTGTCTTTGCCGGCAGCAGGATCAATCTGAATATTTCCCTGCGCTCCATTCATTCCGGCATACCGCTCAGGGTACTGGATATTATGGCCTGCGGCGGATTTGTGCTGTCGAACCGTCAGCCGGAGATTGCAGAATATTTCGGAGAAGGTGTTGAGATCGCCACTTTTGGCAGTATGGAAGAGTGTATGGATAAAGTACACTACTATCTGGCGCATGAGGAAGCGCGCAGACGCATCGCGGAGGCGGGGCAGAGAAAGGTGCAGGCGGCATTCTCCTATGCGTCCGGGCTTATGAGACTGTTTAAAATGCAGGAATAGATGAGCACACATAGCGTTTATTTGTCAGCAAGTCTGCTTTCCAGTTCCCGCACTTTTTCCAGTGCCATCGGAAAATCCCCGCAGTTGCGGTAGTGCGTAAGTGCATCTTCGGTATTTCCCATCATTTCATTGATCAGACCGATATTATAAGTCGGTATGAACGTGTTTGTTCCGCTCTCTCTGACGACAGGACAGTGGATCGCTTTCACAAATTCCATCATGGCTTTCACATATTGTCCGTTGGCCATGTAGATCTGTCCCATACAGCAGTAGAAGTCGGAGGTGACCGCGAACGTATCATAGACCGCCTCTAACTGCAAAGCCTCTTCACGTCTGCCGGTGTGAAGCAGGGCATTGGCATAAGCGATGATCATCATCTGTACCCATTCTTCCTGCGGATCTACATCATACTCCAATGCTTTTCCATAATAGATATAGGAATTTTCATAATCATAGATCATGTTGTAGGACTGTCCGATCTGGAAATAGAGATAAGGGTTTTCCGGATCTTTCTCAAGTTCTTTGAACAGAAGTGTATTGTTGCGCTCTACTTTGCCGCGCAGGTCTGTCACACTGCCCAGATAGCCGACGTGATCGATCAGAAGCGGTATATCGTAACTCTCATAGTGCATGCCCTTCGTATTGTGGGTGATCTGCTCATGAATCGGGGATTCAAAATGGAAAAACCTGCGGTTAAACAGTCTTCCCAGACGATCCTGATATACCATGTCGGTTCCGTTGGAGATATAGTGGTTGTCGATCGCCAGTCTGCCGACGGATTCGGGATGCTGTCTGATCAGAGAGGACAGCAGGCCGGTGTCGAGCGAGGCGATCACCTCGTCGCAGTCAAGAATCAGGACATAATCATTGGAAGCATGTTTCAGGGAAAAGTTTCTTGCGGCGCTGAAATCGTCGATCCATGTAAAGTCATATAGTTTATCGGTGTACCGTGCGGCGATCTCCTTCGTCCGGTCGGTGGAGCCGGTGTCAACCACGATGATTTCGAAGCCGCAGGGTTTGAGAGCAGCGAGACATTTTTCAATATTTTTTTCTTCATTTCTGGCAATCATACATACTGATACAGGGCACATCGTTTTGAATCCTCCATGGCAATTGACACCGCATAAACGTAAATTGATGCGGAATCCGGTATGGTGTGAATTGTAACGTTATCGTAACATATTTTACGGGATCAGTCATTATGTCTGTCACCCCAGCATCTCCTGTATCCTGTGCCGGAAGGTATGACTGCCCGCGATTTTGTCATGGCCGTTTCTTGCAATCGCCATGCGTTCCTCTTCATGGCTGAGATAGTAGTTGAGCTTATGCATCAGATCTTCTTTGCTCTCATAATAATCAAAATCCTCACCGGGTACAAATGCATCCAGATAATCAGCCTGAAAGTTGCTGAGCAGGAAACCCCCGCTTCCCATGATATCAAAGGCGCGCAGCGGAATGCCGCTCTTGATGCTGCGAAGAGAAATGTTCAGATTGACCCGGCTCTGCTTAAACACCAGCGGCATTTGCTGATAATAATCGACCGTGCCGTGGTTGGTAAGGTTAGGCAGGGCATAATTCCGGTTGGGCGTAAACAGGTCAAAACGGAACTGCTGTGTGACTGCGCGGAGCAGTTCGTCCCGTTCCAGCCCGG
>ERZ777011.3042-NODE-3042-length-11641-cov-3.641205_pt1 | contig 11641 bp, 9 predicted proteins | sample MGYA00374964_ERZ777011 | MGnify/ENA primary metagenome ERZ777011 (study PRJEB29310, sample SAMD00008975) | mouse gut metagenome | study: EMG produced TPA metagenomics assembly of the Metagenome analysis of fecal microbiota from mouse which was promoted...
AAATAGGTTCCCAGATGGTCCTCTTTACAGCCTGCCCAATATTTTAAGCCGAATTTATTTTCTATGGCAATGATAATATGGCCGTCCTTTTTGATATGCTTTTTGATAATTTTAAAGAAATCTTCATAAGGCGTATCCGTATGAATATAAGACTGTCCATATTCAAAAGCGCCTATCATACAAATATAATCATAATCCTCCGGCAGCGAAGGTTCAATATCGCTGAAATTTCCCACATAAATTTCAATATTATCTTTATCGTGGTTCCGGTAAGCATTAATATGGCTTCTCTTAGCGGACAAATCCACACAGGTCACGCTCCCCGCTTTTTCCGCCAGCTTCTCCGTGATTGCGCCGCATCCCGATCCAATTTCAAGCACCTTATCTTTACGGCCAATGGGCAGCCAATCCACAATGTTCCCTCTAAGAGGCGATAAATGATATAAAACCGGCCAGCTTTTCTTTCTTTCTATGATAGCGGGATATTCTACCCGGGATGCATCCTTCACAATTGCCAGTATTTCATCTTCTATATTTCCGTCGCTGTACAAATCTTTTCCTGAATAATACTTGTAATTTAAAATCACATCCCCTATTTTTTCAGGAAGCCTGTTAAGCACCTCGTCTTCCTTCAAATGTACAGGCGTCGGTCTTTCTTTTACTTCACTCATGAAATACTTCCTTTCCACAATACATAAACTTTTCAGAAGAATCGCCGTAAGGCGATTCTTTGAGAGATAATTTGGATTTTCTTAGGCGGCGTTTTTTGACATCTTAGAACTTTTCTTCACACTAATCCATAACCGTAATCTTTGAATTTGTGTCGTAATATCCCACCGTATCTTTATCCGAAATCACCGTCAAATCCATTACGTCATAAAGTCTGTGATACACTTTAAAATCTTCATTTTCATAGCCGGTAACCCCAAGGGAAAGGAGGTATTCTCCCCCCTGCAGATCAAGTCTCTGGGTAAAAGCGATGTGTTTCACGCTCCCTGCTTTCACTGAATCTAAAAAAGCCTTCTCCACCATGGTATTGGTTCCCGTAATTTCCACACCCTTGATATTTTTAATGGTAAAGGCAAAAATAGGCTCACTGATATCCTCCACAAAACGCACCCTCATATGTATGCTGCACTCCCCACCTTTCAAAATTGCGCTGCACTTGCGTCCTGCCTCATCTTTGATAAAATAATCTTCAATAACAGCCGCTTTTGTTCCATACTCCAGCAATTCCGGATTCTTTACCGTGTCGGAATTTTCCGTGCCAAAGCTCCCTGAAACAGAGCCCTCCGCCTCAGATGCGCCCTCTCCTGCCTTTGCTGCCGCCGCTTTGATATCCTTATCTTCTAAAAGTCCTTCATGCCCTTCTCCCGGGACAGGATACTGACCTACCAGCACCTGCTTATAGGCGTCTATCATTTCTTTGGGAGTGCCTTCGCCCAGTTTTACACCTTGATTTAATAACACCACCCTGTCGCAGTATTTGCTGATACTGCTCAGGTCGTGACTTACAAACACTATGGTTTTCCCCATATTTTTAAATTCTTCAAATTTATGGTAGCATTTAGCCTGAAAAAAAACATCCCCTACGGACAGAGCTTCGTCCACAATCAATATTTCCGGATCAATATTAATGGCCACTGCAAATGCAAGCCTTACAAACATACCGCTTGAGTAAGTCTTAACAGGCTGGTAGACATAGTCTCCAATGTCTGCAAAATTTAGAATTTCATTCATTCTGGCGTCAATTTCTTTTTTGGAAAATCCAATCATAGTGCCATTTAAATAAACGTTTTCAATCCCATTATATTCCATGTTAAAGCCCGCGCCCAGCTCAAGCAGCGCTGAAATTCGCCCATTCACTTCTACAGATCCGTTTGTGGGATTAAGAACGCCTGTTATTATTTTGAGAATCGTAGATTTCCCGGAACCGTTTGTGCCGATGATCCCTACCGTTTCCCCCTGGCGAATGGTTAAGTCCACCCCTTTGAGGGCATAGTGCTCCTTATAGCGCTTTTTCCTTGCCAGCCCCAGCGCCTCTTTGAGTCTGTCCGAAGGCTTATCATAGAGCTTGTATGCTTTTTCCAGTCCTTTTACCCGTATGGCAACGTTCTTTTCTTCCATTTATATACCCCCGCATACCGCAAGCTGTGCTTGCGGTACTGCCACCAATAAGTAGTTTGGAAGTTTACTTCCAAACTTTATACTCCCTGCATCCAACAGACAGAGCCTGTTGTCATATACAGCAGGCAAAACCTGTTGTCATGTGCAATAGGCAGAGCCTGTTGTCATGTACAATAAGTAAAACCTGTTGTCATGTGCGATAAGCAGAGCCTGTTGTCATATACCGTAAGCATAGCTTTCGGTACTGCCGCCATCAAACATTATCTCTTTATAGCACATCTGCAAAATGTACCTTCAATCGTTTGAAAATCAATGACCCTATGCAAAATAAGGTTACCGTAAAAATCCAGAAATAGGTGGAGGAATAAAAATGCTCAAAAAACCACTCGTCGCCATATATGGCGTTCCGATAGCCGTTTACAATATAAACCAGCGGATTTAGCTTAAAAAGAGTGATAATCTTGGGATTATTGAGCATATCAATGTTCCAGAGAATAGGCGTTGCCCACATGCCTACCTGCAGTCCGATGTTGATAATCTGGGCCAAATCCCTGAAAAAGACCACAACCGCACAGGTACAATAGCTCATGGCCAGCACCAGCACAAACAAACAAAAGCTGTAATACATAATTTGAAGCGTATAAATATTGGGATAATACCCATAAAATACGGCCACAACCAAAAGAACCGCCACAAAAAACACATGAATGAAGGTAGCCGCAATCAGTTTAATAATAGGTAGAATACTGATATTAAATACTACTTTTTTTACCAGATAGCTGTACTCCAAAAGCGCGCTGGTTCCATTCGTAATCGCCTCCGAAAAGTAAAACCAAGGCACAAGTCCCGCTGTGAGATACAAAACATACGGTACCTCAACGCCGCTGGCCACAAGCTGACTTCTGGTCTGAAACACCTTATCAAACACAATCCAATACATAACAACCGTTACCACCGGCTGTACCAACGCCCACAAAAAGCCCAGATAAGAACCGGCATAACGTTTTTTAAAATCATTTTTAGAGAGCTTCCATATAAGCTCCCTGCTTTGAAATAATTCCTTCGGGATAATAAACATCCTGTCATAATACAAACCAAAAATAATACACGCAAGCGCAAGCAGCGCGCAGGCGCAATACTTTTTTAAATTTTCCGTATGTTGATCAGGCGCTAAAGGGTTATAATGGGTAAGCACCATAACCGCCACCAAAAAGCAAAGCCCATAGAAAATTCCAATCCCTACCGGCTTTGGCAGCTTCTTGAAACAAAAGCCCTTTTTTTCTTTCACGCTAACTCCCATCTGCCCGCTAAAGCAGGCACGCAAATTATCCGTTCTTTTTGCTTTCCGTATATTCTTTCAGGCCGCCCCATTTTTTATCCTTATCCGACATGATAAGCTCTGTTCCCGGTAAAATGGGCCACGCAACGCCTATATCCGGATCGTCAAACCTGATACCGCCCTCGTTGGGATGGTAAAAGTCCGTGCATTTATAAGCAAACTCCGCATAATCCGAAAGCACCAAAAAGCCATGGGCGAAATTCTTTGGAACAAAAAACTGCTTTTTATTCTCCGCCGAAAGAACAACGCCATGCCATTTTCCATAAGTTGCCGATCCGGGCCTTAAATCTACCGCCACATCAAAAACTTCCCCGGATATCACTCTCACCAGCTTATCCTGCGGAAATTGAATCTGAAAATGCAGTCCCCGGAGGACATTCTTAACCGAGGAAGACTGGTTGTCCTGCACAAATATCTGGTCTATGCCGGCCTCCTTATAGTCATTATAATGATACGTTTCCACAAAATATCCGCGCTCATCCCCGAAAACCGTGGGGGTAATTACCTTTAGCCCCTCAATCTCACATGTTTCCACCGTTATCTTACCCATTTTACTGCTAAACTCCTTTCGTAAATTTCTTTATCAAAAAGCAGACGTCTTTCGCAAATTCCCCTATCCCCAGGCATACGCCACTCACAAATTCTTTTATCCTACGGCCATATGCCCTCAAAATTCCTTTCTTCTAATCCCAGGGCCCATATGCCGTTAAATGTGTATTACGCCGTAATAAATCCGCCTTCTTATAATCCGTCCGCAACCTCTTTCATATACTGCCCATAGTTTGTTTTCATAAGAGGCTCCGCCAATTTCAGAAGCTGCTCTCTGTCAATAAACCCTCTCTTATACGCAATTTCCTCAATACAAGAAATATATAGTCCCTGGCGTTTTTGAAAAGCCGCCACAAAATCCGCCGCGTCAAGCAATGAATCGTGATTCCCCGTATCAAGCCAGGCAAACCCCCGCCCTAATGTCTCCACATACAAGTCTCCCATTTTCAGGTACTCATTGTTGATGCTGGTGATTTCAATTTCTCCCCTGGCGGAGGGCTTTACATTAGCCGCAATCTCCACCACGCGGTTGTCATAGAAATATAAGCCCGGCACGGCATAATTGCTTTTGGGCTTCTTTGGTTTTTCTTCAATGGAGATAGCCTTTCCCGTCTTGTCAAACTCAACCACTCCATACTCCCTCGGGTCGCGCACATAATAGCCAAATATGGTCGCTCCCTTTTCCCTGGCCGCCACTTCCCTTAAAACCCTGGAAAAGCTCTGTCCATAAAAAATATTATCGCCAAGCACAAGCGCCACGCTGTCCTTCCCGATAAAATCCGCCCCGATAATAAACGCGTCCGCAAGCCCTCTGGGCTTTTCCTGCACGGCATAAGAAAACTTCATGCCAAGCTGACTTCCATCCTCCAAAAGCTCCTCGAAAACGGGCAAATCCCTGGGGGTGGAAATAATAAGCACCTCCCTGATTCCTGCCAGCATCAGGGTTGATAAAGGATAATAAATCATGGGTTTATCATAGACCGGCATAATCTGCTTGCTCACTGCCTTTGTCAGAGGATAAAGCCTTGTCCCGGCTCCCCCTGCCAGAATAATTCCCTTCATAATCGGATACCTCCAAAAAAATCGTTCTTACAAATACGCATAATTTGATTAAGTATACCATAAAAAGGGAGCTATTGTAAATCCTCCCATCAAACCTGTTCTCACTAACGTGAAAAAAACCTAATGTAAAAAGCAACCTTTCTTACAATCATTATCCGCGAATTTCCCAATACCCATAGCGCTTTCCGCCTATTCGGTATAATTTCTTCTCATCAACTAATTTTTTGACAAGCCGCTGTACAGTCGCCCTTGATACAGGTATTCTCTCAGTCATTTCTTTTTGCGTTAGATATGGATTTTCCTTTAAAAGCATCATCAGCTTATTTTCTAAAGCGTCATTCAAAGCATCATTTTGAGGCTTTGGATTTTTAGGAGCTAACACTTTGGCGCTTTGGAGAGCTTTAAATTTCACCATAATATCCTCTCCGTGTAAAATGTATTCCGGTTCTTCAGCGCCTAAATTTTTGCAGGCATCACAAATTTTTTGAATGCCGCGCCCCCAGCTTTCGATATAGCCGGCACGATAAAACACTTTCGCGATGTCCGGGTTATAAGGTTTCGATGTATGGGAACCCAAAAGAGTTTCCGCCGTCCATCCAAAGGGAAGCATACTGCAGTTGCTGACAAACATTACATCCTCTTCTACTCGAATCTGAATGGGCACATTTTGAGTTTCAGCCATATAAAATTACTCCATCCTGTAAAAGCAAATCTGATTTTTCGTATTGCCAGCATTGGCACAGGTATTTTCCCTGCGCGGAAATTTTGCCACTTGCGCAAAATCTTGTTTTCAAAGCTCTGATAAAATGTATATATAAAAATCCACCCCGCCGCTCAGTCAAAGTTTTGGGGTGGTTTTTCTTTCTCTATTTAGCGGTTCTTATACATATCCTCGTAATATTTCTGGTAATCGCCGCTGGTAACGTTTTTCATCCACTCTTCATTGGCAAAGAACCACTCAATTGTGCGCCTGATGCCCTCTTTGAACATGGTTTCCGGCTCCCAGCCAATCTCCGCCTTAATCTTATCCGGTGCAATAGCGTATCTTCTGTCATGGCCTTTCCGGTCTTCCACATAGGTGATTAAATCCTCATTGATAAATTCTTTTCTGGGATCTCCCTCCGGCAGCATCTCCTGCAAGGTGTCTAAAATGATGTGGATAATCTCAATGTTCTGCTTTTCGTTATGTCCGCCCACATTGTAGGTCTCAAAGAGTCTGCCCTTTTCCTGCACCATATCAATGGCTTTCGCGTGATCCTCCACGTAAAGCCAGTCGCGCACATTCTTTCCATCCCCGTAAACAGGCAGTTTCTTTCCATGGAGCGCATTATTGATGATAAGCGGAATCAGCTTTTCCGGGAACTGGTAAGGCCCGTAGTTGTTGGAGCAATTGGTAATGTTGGCGGGGAACTTATACGTGTCCATGTAAGCCTTCACAAGCATGTCCGCGCTTGCTTTGCTGGCGGAATAAGGGCTGTGGGGCGCATAGGGCGTCGTTTCATAGAAATACCCTCCGTCCTCGGTAAGAGAACCATACACTTCATCCGTTGATACATGCAGAAATTTTTTGTCCGGCTTAAACGTGCCGTCCTCATTTTCCCATGCCGCCTTTGCGCAGTTGAGCATAACCGCGGTTCCCAAAACATTCGTCTGCACAAATATTTCCGGCGTCTTGATGCTTCGGTCTACATGGGACTCCGCCGCAAAATGCACCACTCTGTCAATGTCATTTTCAGCAAAGATTTTTGTGATCGTTTCCTTATCGCAGATATCCGCTTTTACAAAGGTGTAGTTATCCCGTCCCTCTAGCTCTTTTAAATTTTCGAGATTTCCCGCATAGGTAAGGGCGTCCACATTGATAATCCTGATCTCGTCTCCATATTTTTTAAACATGTAGTGAATGTAATTTGAGCCGATAAAGCCCGCTCCTCCGGTTACCAAATAAGTTCTCATGTACAAATCCTCCATTCCCGCCGTCGCCCCGAAATTGGGGCAAGCGCTAATTTACCGTTAGAAACTCATTGCTTTTATAATCAATCCGTCTTTCTTTTATCCTTCCTTATAGCCAACATTCTGTTTGCCTGTTTAGTTTTATTGACTTATCCCTGCAGGGCCGGGTTCGTCAGGACATTTCCGACTTAATATCCCATATAACTGATGTTCATATCAACGTTTCCTTTGATGCCGGTCACGCTTCCCTTTGAGGAATACTGCCACATATCATACTTTGTTCTGTTGTAGCTGGGCGCCGCCGCGTACTGGGCAAGCCAGATTTTGTATCCACCTAAGCTTGGCGCGTCTATATGAGAGTTTAACCAGGTTTTATTTGCATAAACGCCCGCCTTATAGCCGGAATTTTGTATGGTCTGGCAAAAAGCTTTGCATACCGCCGTCCTTGCGGATGGGCTGATGGCGTCTGCCCGGCCGTTGCTGGCCTCCACGTCCAAAAATACGGGATAGCTAAGGCCATAGCCCTTGACTAATCCAAGCACCATGGAGGCTTCTTCCACGGCCTCCACTTCATTCACGGCCTGGGTAAAGAAATAAACGCCTACCTTAAGGCCCGCCTTGGAGGCCCCCTGGATATTGCTTCTGAACATGGGATCTTCAATCAAAGCCCCGGTTGAAGAACCTCTGTAGCCGCAGCGGATAATTACAAAAGAAACGCCGCTGTTTTTTACCGCATTCCAGTCTATATTTCCATTCCACTTGGATACGTCTATCCCCATATGGCCCGAACCGGTATTTAAAGAGCCGTCGCTGTTAAAATTATATTTGGCTCCCTGGATAACCTGCTCCCCCGTCACCTTATCGCCATTCTTATCAAAGAAATAGGTTACGCCGTCTATCACCTGCCATCCGGTATATTTGTACTCGCCGCCGGTTTTGCTGACAAGACGGTAAAATTCTTTTGCCGTGTAGTAATCCGCATACTTGGCCTCTCTAAAGCGTCCATCGGAATCTTTGATATAAAGGGTTTCGCCTTTGGTGGTTTTTAATACACTCTTGGTATCATTTTTAGGGTCGCCCGGCGTAGCCGTTGGACTTGCGGAAGGCGTTGCCGTTGGACTTGCCGTTGGGGTCGGCGTTGCCGTTGCCGTCGGCGCAGCCGTAGGGCTTGCCGTTGGCAGTACCGTGGGCGTAGGGGTTGCCGGCGGCTGGGGGGTTGGCGTTGACACTGCCGGCGGCTGAGTGGGCGGCGCTGTCGTGGCCTCCGGCGCCTTAGTAGGCTCCGGCGTAGACGCAGGGGTAGGGGTTGGCTCCTCCGGCTCTTTCGTAGGTTCCGGCGTTGGGGTTGGCTCCTGTGGGGTTGCCGTCGCTTCCGGCTCGGGTGTTTCTTCAGGCGCCGGGGTTGGCGTCCCTTCCACCTGCGTATCTCCGGTAAGCAGCCTGAATCCTATTGACGCCACCTTCCCCGGGTCCGCAATCTCCTTTGCCTCCACCTTCTCATAACTATCTTCTTTCGTCTCCGTTCCTTCAATCAACGTTTTGGTGGATTCCACCCACTCTACCGTATCCGTATTTGTGGATTCCACCACAGTCTGATTCACCTTGGTGTCCTCTGCCGCCGCATTTACCTGGGATTCTGTCTTCACCTCGTCGGATACGTCCACCTTTTTATACTCGATGGTGTCCTTTACCGTGACGGACATCTGCTCAGTGGTAATAGAATATGTGCCGTCGGAATCAGGAGCCACAATCTTAACCTTATATTTACCTGCTTCTATACCGGTTTGGTAGATGATGCCGTCTTTGTCATCATCCGCCGCCGTGTAAGTCCCTCCCGAAGGCTTTGTGATTTCCACTTTAAAATTTAAGTTTGGAATAAGCTTTCCTGTTTTTTTGTTAATAAATTTAATTTTGAGATCCTTTTGAATAGAGGTCAGATTCATGGTAACCTCTGTTTTTCCTTCAGGCTCATTTTCTTCTTCCTGATCGCTCTCTTCCTCCGGTTCCTCCATTTCCATGGTGGCTGCCAGATATTTTGCAGTCTGAGCGTCAGCAACCGCAACAAGCCCGCTCTCGCCAATCACAGAAATGTCCTCCATCCCCACTCCGATTTCCGCAAAAGCTTCTATCTGAGACTGATTACTTTTGGCAGTCAAAAAGAGGGTGCTTGTGACCACAACAACGATGAGAACCGCAACGCCGGTAAGTGCAACCACATGGTCCACCACCGACATATTCCTCAGCTTATATATAACCTTTGCCGCCACTCCCTCAGGGATCTCGTCATCTTCATAGTCTTCCTCGTAATCTTCTTCGTCCTCGTAGTCCGAATCATATTCGTAATCTAGATCGTCATAGTCTCCGTCGTAATCTTCCTCCTCATAGTACTCTCCCCCGTCCGTCTCGTAGTCTTCGTCTTCATAGTCTGTCTCATATTCTTCCTCGCTATAATATTCTTCCTCTCCATAGCCTTCGGAATCATCTTCTATCTCGTAATCTTCCTTTTCGTAGTAATCCTCGTCCTCATAATCCCCGGATTGGTCTTCTGTTTCGGAATCTTCATCCTCGTAGTACTCTTCCTCCTCATAGACTGCGGCTTCCTCCTCTGTTTCATACTCTGCATACTCTTCCTCATCGTAGCCTTCTTCGCCGTAATCTTCTTCCTCAAAGTCCTCCGAATTTTCCTCGGTCTCAAAATATTCTTCGTCGTACTCTTCTTCGTCCTCATAGCCTTCAAAATCGTCTTCTATCTCATAATCCTCTAAATCTTCTTCATAGCCTTCGGACTCTTCCTCTATCTCATAATCCTCTTCGTAATCTGTCTCATCCTCCTCATAATCTTCTTCCTCGTAGTATTCCTCTTCATATTCCCCGTCTTCGTAGTCTTCCTCGTAATACTCTTCCTCATAATCCATCCGGCTTTTTTTTGAACCGGCTTTTCCTCTCCTGCCCCTCTTTCCGCCTCCTAATCCATGTAAAAATTTACCCATTTATGTAAACCCTCCACTTTAATATTTTCGTAATATTTTTCCTTAATCAATTTCCCGCTATTATAACATTTATCATAACTGAGCACAATCATTTTGTATTTTTAACTATAAAAAAACCTTAATATTTGGATTTCTGACAGTTAACATAACTTTTTAGCATTTTATGTCAACAAAATCTCAAGACAAGTTACCTATAAGTTATTGACTTTATCTACAATACCGTTAAACTAAAAATGAGCTTACAATTATGCTTGTTTCAAGAAAAGGGGAATTTTATATGATGTACATGCATTTCTGCAAACCTTGTCACCGCATTTTTATGTTGAACGGGCATAAAATGATATGCCCAAAATGCAGCAATCCATTGACCGAACTCCAAATTTCTTATCTGGATTATGTTGAGATGGATATGGAAGAACGGGAAGCTTTCAAACGTGCCTGTGATGATGAATCCCAAATAGGCAAGTTTAAAGCTACATACCGTATGTACAAATACAGCAAATGGTACAAAGAGCTCCAGGCACAAAACGAGGCTAATCTTCCAATTACCACACTATTAGCTGCAATCGTCCGGCAAAACGCCAGCAACTTTACCACACCTCAGGCACATTAATACCAGGCATCCACAATAAATTTGTGGGACAAAAAAAGCGATCAGGGAACCAGGAAATCTCCTGGTTCTTTGATTTTTACAATAAGCTGCCCCAAAGCGCGGCTGCGCTTATTTCACAAAAGGGAAGTTTTAAGAGCGCGCCGGCCCTTCGTTTCCCCATAGCCACCATACCGAAGATTTTAGTCTACCTGTAGTAAACAAAAATTCCGCCCAAAATTACCGCCATTCCAAGAAGCTTTCTTTTGGTTATCCTTTCCTTAAAGAACAGATAGCTTAACAGCATCACCACCACATATCCAAGGGATTCTATCACAGGAACATTGGAAAAGTCCAGTCCTCTGTAGGAAAACACTGTCAGGAACATAGACAAAAACATCATTCCATATCCGCAAATCACATAAAAATTTAAGTATTCCCGAATAGGAGAGCCATAGGTTTTTGCAGCGCTCTTTTTTAAAAGAATCTGTGCAAAAGAGGCTATAAGCACTGAAAACAGTAAAATCAATATGGAAACGTTCATCCCTGTTTCCCCTCCTCCCCATTTAAAATAAAAATACCAATCATCACAAGAAAAATACCGGCCCCTTTCCACAATGTAATCTGTTCATGGAAAAGGAAAATACTCCACAGCAAAGTCCAAAGCAGTGTAACCGCCTTATTGGCATAGGCCACGGACAACTCAAATTTTTTAATCACCTGCTGCCACAAAAGCGCATACACGCCAAGTATCAAAACATCCAGCCCATAGAGAAAAATAAATTCCGGACTAAACAGCTCTTTTCCGGATGCAAATTTTGAAACCACACTGGATATGCTATATATAAAAAACACCGCCTGCAGCATAAAAATTTCTTTCCATCTGAAACTCTTTTGCATATTTTTCCTCATTTCCGCGAGGTGAACGAAGTTCACCTTTGCTTTATTTGCGCACATCAAGTTTGTGGATACAGCGCAGACACAAACTTGTGAGTGAAAGGTCGAAAATCTTTCACTCTTCCCGACATGCCGCTT
>ERZ777011.3045-NODE-3045-length-11628-cov-3.376825_pt1 | contig 11628 bp, 9 predicted proteins | sample MGYA00374964_ERZ777011 | MGnify/ENA primary metagenome ERZ777011 (study PRJEB29310, sample SAMD00008975) | mouse gut metagenome | study: EMG produced TPA metagenomics assembly of the Metagenome analysis of fecal microbiota from mouse which was promoted...
TCCACAGCGCGCGGTAGCCTCTTACGCCCTTTTGCAGCTTAAAGGTTGCATCCATGGCGCGGTCTTTGTATTCGGCGTTCTCCTTGGATTTGGCGCTGGCTGTCGGATAAATTTCCTCCAGCTCCGAAATGGTAAAGGGCGCCTCCTCCGGATAGTCTCCCATAAAGCTTTCGTCAAAGTATACCAATTCCGGCTGTCTTTCCTGCAGTTCCGCGATAATTAATCCCATCTGCAGGCCCCAGTCTCCAAGATGGATATCCCCAAGCACTTCATGTCCGGCATACTTTGCGATCCGCTTGATGCTCTCACCAATCACAGCGGAGCGCAAATGTCCCACATGAAGAGGTTTCGCCACGTTAGGTCCGCCGTAATCCACAATAATATGATTCGGCTCCTCAGGCATGTTAAGGCCAAACTTGGGTTCTGCCCGCATCTGGTTTAAGTAGTCTGCCGTAAAATCCTCTCTCACCTTCAGATTCAAAAAACCGGGCGTAACCGCCTCCGCCTTGCAAAACACTTTACTGTTCTCACACATTTTGGCCACATCACCGGCAATCATAATGGGCGCTTTCTTATAAAGCTTCGCTCCGGCCATAGCGCCATTGCACTGGTATTCACATAAATCCGGCCGGTTGGACAGGCTCACCTTTCCAAGCTCCCTGTCATATCCGGCCGCCTCAAACGCATTCATCATTTCTTCCGATATGAGATCCAGAAATTTTTTCATCCGCCACTTCCTCCTGTTTGTGTCAATTTAGCGGACAGGCGTCTTTCCCCTGTCAGTCGTACAAGCCTTCGCCGTTTTCATGGCGTATTTCTCCCTACGGGCCTGTACACAAATTCTCATGCCGCGGCGACTCCCTTCGCCCTCCGCACATTGATAAAAAAAACCACAGCAATCTTATCACTTCAACTATCCTAACATTTTAGCGCCATTTTATCAAGCATAAGAGGCATTCCTTTTTTCGAGCAGGAAAGATTTTTACCCTGCTCGCCGTGCGGCCCCTGCGCCGCTTTAGCGGCATATTTCCAAAAAACGCAGCAAAATCTTTCATCTAACGCCTATTCTTTATCCAAAGCAACTACAGCAGATTTCTCATGTGCGCCATTCCTTGAGAAAACACAGCCGCAGTAGTTCTGCCTGTAAAGCCCATGCTCCTTTGACAGCTCCACAGAGCGCTTATAGCCGTTCTTCTTTTTAAAATCAGAAGGCAAAAAAAGAACGCCGTATTCCTTAGACAGCCTTTCCCCGATTTCATTTATTTTTCCTGCATTTTTAAGAGGGCTTATGGTAAGGGTGGTGGTAAAATAATCTGCCTGCGCTTCCTTCGCCTGCTCAGCCGTTCTGCGAAGCCGAAGCTCGTAACACACAAAACATCTTTCCCCGCCTTCTTTGCACTGCTCTAAGCCCTTCACAGCTTCAAAAAACAAACCTTTCGGGTAATCCCCTTCCTCCACTTTGATGAGATAGCCGGATACTTCCCCCTCCAAAAGCTGCCTGTTAAATTCTTCTATAAGCCGCTTCTGTTCCGCCATTCTTTTCAGATATTCTTCCTGCTCCGTGATATTCGGATTGTAGTAAAACACCGTTATCTGAAAAAAGCCCCTGAGGTACTCAAGCACATAGCTGCTGCAGGGGGCGCAGCAGCTATGCAAAAACAGCTTTTTTCCTTTATTTTCCGTATTTTTCAGTATCTTCTCCAGTTCCAACGAATAATTTTTATTTCCGTTCCTTGCTCCCATAAGATTCCTGTCGCTCCTTCCTGCTTTCCCGGCCGACAGACAGAGCCGACCTCTTCCTAAGTCTCCCTATATCCATCACCATCCTAACGCTCTCTTCTTATCATCATATCACCCTTTTTCTTTTCCTCAAAGAATTATGTGATTATTCATAGGAACTTTTTCATTTTTTGTATTTTTTCATAGGAACATTGTGTTTTGTCAGGAGTAAATACGCCCCGTGGTCGAACATTTCGAAGGAATTTTTTCGGGAGCTTCTTATCTCTTTCTATAAATAATATCGTCACGGCCCGGCCCGTTAGAAACCATCGTCACAGGATAGCCAATCTGTTTCTCGATAAATTCCACATAGTTCCTGCAGTTTTCCGGCAAATCTTCGTATTTCTTAATCCCCCGGATATCGCATTTCCATCCGGGAAGCTTCTCAAGAACGGGCTTTGCCTTTTCCAGTTTATGGGTAACCGGAAAATCTGTGGTCACCTCGCCGTCAATCTCATAACCCACGCACACAGGAATATCATCCAGATAACCTAGCACATCCAAAACGGTGAAGGCAACGTCCGTAGCGCCCTGCAGCCTGCAGCCATACTTAGAGGCAACACAGTCAAACCAACCCATACGCCTTGGACGGCCTGTGGTTGCGCCGTACTCTCCCCCGTCGCCGCCGCGCCTTCTAAGTTCATCCGCTTCATCCCCAAATATCTCCGATACAAAGGCGCCTGCTCCCACGGCTGAGGAATATGCCTTGCACACGGCAATGATTTCTTTGATTTCATAAGGCGGGATTCCCGCGCCGATTGCGCCATAAGCGGCCAATGTGGAGGACGAGGTTACCATAGGGTAAATCCCATGATCCGGATCCTTTAAGGTGCCAAGCTGTCCCTCCAGCAAAATGGTTTTGCCTTCCTTTATTGCCCTGTCAAGATAGGCGGACACGTCGCACACGTAAGGCGCAATCATTTCTTTATATTCATGTAAGGTTTCCAAAAGTTCGGACGGCTTAATCAGCGGTTTATGGTACATGTGCTCTAACATGACGTTCTTCTGTTCGCAGATTCTTTCCACTTTTTCCCTTAAAAGATCCTCGTCAAAAAGCTCACTGACCTGGAAACCGATCTTTGCATATTTATCAGAATAAAAAGGCGCAATGCCGGATTTCGTACTTCCGAAGGACTTTCCGCCCAGCCGCTCTTCCTCGTATGTATCCAGCAGGATGTGATAAGGCATTACCATCTGCGCCCTGTCGGATACCAGGATCTTAGGCATCGGGACATTTCTGTCCGTGATGGACTTGATCTCGTCAAAAAGCAATGGGATGTTAAGCGCCACTCCGTTTCCTATAATACAGGTGGTATGGCTGTAAAAAACCCCTGATGGCAGCGTATGCAGGGCAAATTTTCCATAATTGTTGACTATCGTATGCCCCGCATTGGCCCCTCCCTGAAAACGGATAATGACATCCGCCTGCTGTGCCAGCATATCCGTTATTTTTCCTTTTCCTTCATCGCCCCAGTTGGCGCCCACTACCGCTTTAACCATTTTTTATTCCTCCCTTTCCTGTTGAATGGCTTTGAGAATTTCCCTTTCCTGTCTTGTGGCTGATTTTCTTCCTGCCCGCCAGACGGCCCGCGTGCTGCTTTAATGGCATGTTTCCGCTACGCAGGTCTGCGCAATTGAGTAGGGAAGATTTTCTCCCTGCTCGCCGCGCGGCCCGTGCGCCGCTCTGGCGGCATACTTCCTCTGCACGGGCCTGTGCATAATAAAAGCAGGCTGTAAAAACCTGCTTCTATATATCAGTTTTTACTTTATGATTATACGCCCGGCATACTCATAAGTAAAATCAATATTAATTATAAATATCATAAGTATAAATTATAAGAAAATTCTTCTACAATTGATTATCAGCTACATATAACAGTGCCTGTGCCGGTTTTGACCGTGGGAAAAGCAATGCGGAAAAAAGAACGTTTGTATCGACCAATATCCGCATTTTTATTATCCCTTTCCCAATACATTTTGCGAAGCGCCCTTCCGTACTTCGTCTACAAGAGCCTGCACATCATCTTCATGGGAAATCCCCATAGCTTCGGCTGCGCCTGAAAAAGCAGACTGCGCTTTACGGATTGCATGGGCGGAGGCATTGCGCAAAACAACCTCTCCGTCCTGTTTTTGGTAAAACAGAATTTTGTCGCCGGCTTTCAGGCCGAGCAACCGGCGGATTTCTGCCGGTACGGTAATCTGCCCATTCGAAGAAATTTTCACTAAATTCATAAAAGCCACCCTTTCCATTCTTGAAATCGAAAGAAAAATTGAGGTTCACTTTTATTATACCCTTTTCAGGTAAAAAGTTAAACTGCCATTTTCAAGGAATCTCTTTACGGCTTACGCCACTTGGAAAATTCTTCCCCGCGCACTTTCTAATATCCGAATACCTCCACCGCTTTTTTCATCTTCCCGATAATCCCAACCCCAAATGGACAGTTTCGCTCACATCTGCCGCAGGCAACGCAGTCCGATGCATGGCGGGGCAGCAGCTTATAGTGATCCGCCACCGTCTCCGGCACTTCCCCCTGGGCCAGGCACAGGTTCAGGTACTTATTCACTTCCGCCACGTTGATCCCAACGCTGCACGGCGCGCAATGACCGCAGTACATGCAGTTTCCATGAAATTTGAATTTATCCATCTGAGAAAGCACAAGGGAGTAATCCCTCTCCTGTTCGGAGGCGTCATAATAAGAGGCCAGCTTTTCTATCTCACTTATGCTGTGGCAGCCTGCCATGATGGAAACCACCCCCGGTCTTGTCAGGCAGTATTCAATGCACTGATACTCATTAAAGGCTACGCCGAAGGGAGAGAGCTTTTCATTTAGCATATCTCCGCCTCCAAAAACTTTCATGACGTCAATCGCAACGTCTTCCCTCTCGCACAGCTCGTACAGGGCCTTTCTGTCAGGATCCATACCGATAAAGCCGTTTTGGTAACTTTCCTGTTCAAACAAAGCGTTACAATCCTCACTTGCCGGCTGCATATCATAAGCGGCATTGACGGAAAACATCAAAACGTCAATCAGACCTGTCTCTACGGCCCTACGCGCAACCACCGGATTGTGGGAGCTAAGCCCGATGGCGTGAATCTTCCCCTGTTCCTTTAACTCTTTGCAATAGGCAATCACCGGCCCGTTAAAGACCTCCTCGAAATCCTTTTCCGCATCCACATAATGGATCATACCGATGTCCAGATAATCCGTTCCAAGCCTGTTCAGCTGGTCTTCAAAGCCTGCCTTTGTCTTCTCCAAATCCCTTGTCCTTAAATACTCCCCATTTTCCCAAACGGAACAAATGTGGCCCTGGAGTACAAGCTTTTCCCTTTTTCCTTTCATAGCCGCGCCTAAATTGTCCCTGAAATCAGGATTGGGCGTATACATGTCAATAAAATTGATTCCAAGGGAAAGGGCTCTGTCCAGCATTTCCTGAAATTCCTCCGGCGATTTACCGATAAATCCCTCGCATCCTAAGGCAATCTCGCTTACCTTTAAACTATTACATCTTTTTAATACTCTGTACTCCATTTTCATCCTCCAATTTTAAAACTGTTGTTATAAATTAAATTCCCGCTTTCCCTAAAAGTCAACAAGGGGATGTTGCAAAACGGCAGATTCATACAATATATAGCAGCCATATGCTAGAGGTTTGGCATATATTGTGCAACAGCCAAGTTTTGCAACCGCCCATCCATCTTGCAACGCTGTAGAGCGGCGGGGTATGTTACTCTCGCGGCATTCGCCAAATCTCTAAGTTAACCAACGGTTGGCTTTAGGCAGCTACTTGGCTCATTGCTCGCGGGAATCAAGCTTCACATCCATGCTTCCGGATCGGAATCCCTCTAAATCCAATGTGATGTAAATATATCCCAGCTCCTTTAAGCGTTCAATGATTTCCTTTCTATGTCCTGTCAGTATTCCAAAAGCGTCCTCGTCCACCTCAATTCGGGCGATATCGCCATGGACCCTGAGTCTGATATTATGTAAACCAAGGCTTTTTAGATAAGCCTCCCCTTTCTCCACCTGGGCCAGCATCTCATAGTCAAGCGCTGTCCCATAAGGAAATCTGGTGGCCAGGCAAGGCGTTGAAGGCTTGGAAGATGTCTTTAAACCATACTCTGCCGCCAATTTTCTTACTTCTTCCTTGCAAAGGCCCGCATCCGCAAGAGGGCTTACAATCCCAAGCTCACGCAAAGCCTTGATGCCCGGGCGGTACACATGAAGGTCGTCCTCATTGGTTCCCTCTAAGATAGTCCGAACGGAAAGCTCCGCCGCCTTCTCCTTGATTTTCAGGAAAATCTGTTTTTTACACAGATAGCAGCGGTTGACCGGGTTATTCATAATGCCTGCTTCCTTAAGCTCATCCACCTTAAGAACGATATGCTCCGCCCCGATTTCCTTACATATGTCTTTTGTTTCTTCTATCTCTTTCAGTGGATGTAATCTGGTATGTATGGTCACCGCATACACCTGCTTTCCGGTTTTCTTTGCCTCATCGCAGGCCATTTTCAATACCAGAGCGCTGTCCACGCCGCCGGAAAAAGCAACCATGATATCCTCATGCGCATATCCTTTAATCAGCGAAAGGAGTCTTTCTTTTTTTGCCAAATTCCCATCCTCCATCATAATCCCCATGTCATTGTTTGCGCTGTAAACCTTAAAAGTCCTCAGGCAGCGATTTTTGAAAGTCATCCATTACCTGCCAAAAGGATTTCCCGCTTTTTTCCGCCAGCGCTATGACACTGTCATATTCCGGATAGCGCCGCTCCTGTCCATCCGGCAGCGTGCACTTTTTCACCTTTAACTCGCCCTCGGGCAGCGTAATGGCATCATTATCCCTTGGGAGAAGGGTACGATCCATCTTAACGCGTCGAATGCCGATTGTAGTGGTTTCCCGAAAGATAATCCTCTCCAGCGCTTTGATCCGGTCTTCATCACAGATTACCGCAAGCTCATAGGCCGGTCTGCTCTTTTTCATATAGACGGGGATAAAGTGCACGTCCCTGGCGCCCGCAGCCATCAATTTATCCATGGTATATCCAAGGGCTTCTCCTGTGCAGTCATCTATATTTGTCTCAAGTTTATAAATAAAATCTTCCTTCTTTGCGTTTTCGATTAAACTTTGGCTTTGATATGTATTCTTTTCCTGAATCAGCATGGCGCGCAGCAGGCTGGGCCTTTCATAGTTCCGCTTTCCAGCTCCGATGCCAATCCTGTTTATTACAAACTGCTTTGGGAGCTCGGCGCCTGTCTTTACGGCTGCCACAATCGCCGCTCCCGTAGGTGTAACCAGCTCTCCTTCCACTTCCGTAAACCGGATGGGAATCCGGTGTGCCTCCACAATATTGGCTACTGCCGGAACCGGAACGGGCAAAATACCATGCTGGCACCTTACCGTGCCCCTGCCCTCGCACAAGAAAGGAACGATTACCTCTGTGATATCCAGATTGTCCAGACATACCGCCACCGCCACAATATCCACAATAGAATCTACCGCCCCAACCTCATGGAAATGCACTTCTTCCATGGGAACGCCGTGGGCTTTGGCCTCCGCCTCTGCAAGAACATGGAAAATTTTAATCGCAGTCTCCTTAGCCCTGCTGCTTAGCTCTCCCTGCTCAATTATCTCCATAATTTCTCTAAGCCCGGTGTGCGTATGATCCGTGTGTGTATGTCCTGTGTGAGTGTGCCCTGTATGCTCATGCGGGTGATGCTCGTGAGGATGTCCCTGCTCACACGCTATTTCATCATGATGATGTCCGTGGGAATGTCCGTGTTCCTGGTCATGGCTGTGCGCATGCCCATGCAGGTATTCCATATCATGATCGTGATTTTCGTGCTCCTTATCCAGCCGCACATGAAAGTCACATGCGTCCAATCCCGCTTTCTTTACCCGGCTTACTTCCACCTCATATCCATGTACCGGAAGGCTATGAAGCGCTTTTTCCAGCGCTTCCCTGTCCGCCCCCGCATCCAGAAGCGCCGCAACCGTCATATCGCCGCTGATTCCCGAATAACATTCCAAATATAGTGTATTGCCCATCATAGTCCTCCCTGTTTTCCGCAGCCCACAATTAAAGTGCGCCTACATTTCCTTCTCATGCCGCCCACATCCAAGCCTGTTGATCTGTGTGGCAATGTAACCGGCCCCATAGCCATTATCAATATTCACCACCGCTATTCCATTGGCACAGGAATTGATCATGGTCAGCAGCGCCGAAAGCCCATGCATGCTTGCCCCATATCCCACCGATGTGGGAACCGCAATCACCGGCCTGCTCACCAGCCCTCCTAACACACTGGCAAGGGCTCCCTCCATTCCGGCCACCGCTACCACGCAGTTTGCCTCCTGAATGATATCAAGCCTTGAAATAAGCCTGTGCAGACCGCTGACGCCTACATCGTAAATCCGATCCACCCTTGCGCCAAAATATTCCGCCGTCTGAGCGGCTTCCTCCGCAACAGGGATATCCGCCGTGCCCGCCGTGCAGACGGCTATTTTCCCATATCCGTCCTTATCCGGCTTTTCCACCTTTAGGATATGGGATACCTGGTCATATGTGACTTGGGGAAGCGCCTCTTTCACCACCTCATATTGATGGACACTTGCTCTGGTTCCAAACACTTCTCCATTTTGCTCAAATAAACGGACATAAATATTGACCAAATACTCGTCCGGCTTCCCACTGCAATAAACTACCTCGGGAAAGCCGGAACGTATTTCCCGATGGGTGTCAAGCTTTGCATAGCCCATTTCCTCAAAGGGCTGTTTTTTAAAGTATTTCTCCGCATCCTCTATAGAAATCTTTCCTGATTTTACCTGCTCTAATACTTCCCTTGCCTCCACAAAACGATCTCCTTTATGTCTTCTCAATTCATTCTTCCTGTTTCCAATAGCCTGCAGGTCTGTTTCCAACGACAAATAATTGCGAAACCAAAGATCTAAAAATACATCGGCTAAATCTATCGGCCAAATATTTTCACATCCCCCTGTTTCGCAATTCATCGAATCCTTTTACTTTATTATTTTACCAAGTGTCGACACTCTTTGCGCGATTTTACATCCAATTTCATTCAACGCAGCCCACTGTGTCTCCTTTATTTGCCTCAAATTCACACAATTGTGACTTACATCCGGCAGCAAGCAATTTCCCAATGTACTCCGGAAAGGCATTCGGGCTGACAGCCTGAACGCCTTCTTTTTACAATAAGACGACTCGCGAAGCGTGTCGGCGTTTGTTATGCACAGGCCCGCATCCGGAAATTTGCTGCCAAGGCAGCATGCGAGCCGCACAGCCAGTAGGGAGAAAACCTTCCCTACTCGGTTAACAAACGACATTAGAAATTTCGCTTCTTATACTTCCACCACCCATCCTTCGGGCGCTTTGATTGTTCCCATCTGAATGCCTGTAAGCGTATCATACAGCTTTTGGGTCACAGGTCCCATCTGATTCATGCCGCTGGGGAAGCAGATTTCATTTCCGTGATTCACTACCTTTCCCACCGGTGAAATCACTGCTGCCGTGCCGCACAGGCCGCACTCTGCAAAATCTTTCAGCTCATCCGCATAAACTTCTCTCTCCTCAGCTTCCAAGCCAAGATATTCTCTGGCAACCTGCATAAGAGAACGCCGCGTGATAGAAGGAAGAATACTATCCGACTTAGGCGTTACCACCTTACCATCTTTTGTGACAAACAAAAAGTTTGCCCCGCCTGTCTCCTCCACCTTAGTTCTGGTGGACGCATCAAGATACATATTCTCATCATAACCCTGCTTATGGGCATCCATAATTGCATACAGACTCATTGCATAATTAAGGCCCGCCTTGATATGTCCTGTACCTCTTGGCGCCGCGCGGTCAAAATCGCTGACACGGATGGTAAGAGGCTTAACCCCGCCTTTAAAGTAAGGCCCTACCGGAGTAGTAAACACACGGAACTGATATTCCTCCGCGGGCTTTACGCCAATTACCGAATTGCTCCCAAACAGGAAAGGACGCACATAAAGCGTCGCGCCGCTGCCATAAGGGGGCACATAAGCCTCGTTTGCCCGGATCGTCTTAAGCACTGCTTCCACAAATTTATCTTTCGGAAATACGGGCATCTCCAAACGCTTCGCGCTCTGTTCCATTCTCTCGCCGTTTAAGTCAGGACGGAAGGTTACGATTCGCCCGTCGGCCGTAGTGTACGCCTTCATGCCTTCAAATACGGTCTGCGCATACTGCAGAACGCACGCGCACTCATTGATAACCACATTGGCGTCTTCCGTAAGAGCGCCCTCATCCCAGGCGCCGTTTTTATAATTGGCTACAAACCTGAAATCCGTCTGAATATAGCTAAATCCAAGGTTAGCCCAGTCAATATTTTTCTTCTCCATTATCCCGCACTCCTCTTAAGTTTCCTGTTAATGTTAATATGTTTTGAACTTTTTTTATTATTGTACTTTTTTATGCAAAAGTCAATAGGCGCAAAGGAAGCCGGAATATAAAATCCATGCTTTTTATGGACTTTACGGCACATATTAGGCAGTCACCTGCTTTCCATCCCCGCAAATCGTACCGGTATTTGATGCTTGTATTTATAGCAAATGGTCTCTAAAGTGTAAAGGCTGTCCCATTGTATGCTTTACCGAATCCCCTCGACATTTTCTTCCGTTATAGCCGTCATCTCATTATACCCGACCGTCTTTTCCTGCCCGCCCATCAACTCAATTAATAGTCTGTCATACTCTTTCTCCGATATGGGTTTTTTGGGCATTTCATAATAAGTTCCATGATAAATATTGCTGTCCATTCCATGATAATACCGTATCTCTTCAGAATGGACTCCACCGCCATCCTCTGATAGCGCGTCCGTTACGGTGACTGTGAAATCCTTCTCGATCTTTGTAAAAACGAAAGCAAAATATCCGTGGTTTCCATAGCTGCTTTTTACTATATTCAGCCGGGGTGCATAACCGAAGCGGCCAAAGGACGAAAAGGAATCCACCATTTCCATCCGCTCTGTGTCCGGGTTATACTTATAAATCACGATTCCATCTATGTGTCCGGTTCCTTCGCAAAGTAAAAGCTCCGGAACATCGTCCTCGTCAATATAAGCCGGTTCAAATCTCACCTGGCCGGGATTGTGGAAATCTGATGCGTATTCCTGATTTCTTAGAAAATCCTGCATGACCTTCCCATAATCAGGTTGTGCATGCGCCTCTTTTATGCTTCCGCCTGCAAGACAGAGAGCTGTTACCAGAAAATGAAGTATTATAGTGCTTATGCCACTCCCCATTGCTTTATCCTCACCCTTCCCAGCCTTTTCAGCCTTTTCAGCTCTCTGCCTGACGCTATGTGTGTTTAAAAATTTTCCTCCATACTTTTAAAACTTTGGAAAAAGTAATTATAGTCTATTGCCTGGAACGGAAAGCGTTTTATCAATTTCTTAGGCAATCCGCTCAGGGCAATTTGGGACTCATAGGCTACTCTGATAAAATCATAGGCATTACTAAATAATAGTAATTAGGGCTGCTTTGGTTTGCCGCCCATTCAGATTTAAAAAGTAAAATCATTGATTTTCTATTTTTTCCATCTGCTCGCCCTTATTCCCCTATCCTTGATAAATTGAAACCAAAATGTTTCCATTTTGTTCAAAATAATTTCGTGATTAAGTGCATAAACAGCTTCGGATTTTCCTAAATATCCATCTGTTCCATATTTTTTCTTTTCTCTTTTTTAGGCTTCTGACATTCGGTTTTTATCTTGGCAATTATAATTATGCGCTAATTCATTGTATATATCAACATATTCTTGAGTTTCCGCAGTTTTATCCACAAGGTCCTGATTTTATGAGTATCATAGTG
>ERZ777011.3048-NODE-3048-length-11613-cov-3.305935_pt1 | contig 11613 bp, 8 predicted proteins | sample MGYA00374964_ERZ777011 | MGnify/ENA primary metagenome ERZ777011 (study PRJEB29310, sample SAMD00008975) | mouse gut metagenome | study: EMG produced TPA metagenomics assembly of the Metagenome analysis of fecal microbiota from mouse which was promoted...
AATATCCCGTCTGCTTCTGGATCGTTATCATAATGCCGGGCGCACCGTTTACATTCGCATAGATCTCATCTGCATTATCTGTCATGAACACATCCGCCACGTCTCCCAGCGTAATGATGTCCACCCCGTCCATCTCGGGATTGATCAGCGGCATTTTCTTAAGTTCCTCTATATCTGCCGGTTTATCGCCCACTCTGACCAGATAGTCGATGCCTTCCTCTGTCACATAGCCTGCGGGCATGGAGAAGTTCTGTGCGGCAAGCAGGGATTTGACGGTATCCACCGTAAGGATGCCGTTCATATCCGCTTGGTCATAAGCATCTTCTCTTGCCTCTTCCAGTTCCTCTTCCCCGTCCAGGATCTGCTGCAGAGCATCTTTAAGCTGCTCCGCAGAATCGTTCAGCTGCTCTTCCCCGTCTTTGATCTGTTCCCATGCGGAGGCGATCTGCTCACGTCCGGCTTCCAGCTGCTCCTCACCGGCCTCCAGCTGTTTCTCGCTTGCCTCTAACTGGGTCTCCGCCGCATTTAACTGCATCTCGCCGACGCTGATCGTCGTCTGGGCATTGGCGAACTCGATCGCCGCGGTCAGATTACCCGCATAGAGCTGATCCAGCGCCTTATCCAGCGACGCAATATTATCTTCAATCGTTTTAAGCTGTGACTGCATCGCGGAAACGGCTGCCGTCTGCATTTGCACCGTTGTCTCCAGTTCCGCCTTCTGGCTCTCCAGCGCCGCAATACCTTCCTCGCCGCCCATCGCCTCTATCGCGGCATTCATGGCATCCTTCACCGACACAAGCGCCGCTTTGAGTGCACCGACCGTCATGCCGCTGATATCACCGGCCTCCATCTGCAGAAGCTGCGCAATGGTTTCCAGTGTCCCCGCCGGCAGCATAGGCAATATGTTCTCTACTGTCATATCCTGTGACGGAACGCTGTCCAGCGTCGTTACAAGCGTATCAATGCCATCCACCGCCTGCTTTGCCTCGTTATATTTCTCTATTCCTTCGTTGATCTGATCGATCCCCTTCTGTGCGCCCTCGATGGTCGCCCTGGCCGTCGCGATCTCCAGCGTCAGATGCATCTTCGTCGCTTCCAGTTCTGTCTTCGCCGTCAGGATCTTTGTCTCCGCCGCTGCAAGCTGGGCCGTTGTCTCGCTCTTCTTGTTCGTAAGCTCCTGTTTTCCCTCTTCCAGCTTCGACTTGTTCTCGGCAATCTCATTCTTGCCATCCTGCAGTTTCTGTTTATTATCCTCTATTTCCTTCGTACTGTCGGCCAGTTCCTGCTCACTGTCCACAAGTTCCTGTTTACTCTCTTCCAGTTCCGTCCGTGCCTTGGCCAGTTCCTCCTGACCGTCATACACTTCCTGCTTCCCGTCGGCAAGCTCCTGCTCGGCGTCTTTCATCTCCTCATCGATATAGGCAAATACCTGCTCGTTGATCGCATCGATCTTCTCCTGCCTGATTATGACATTGACACTCTCCTCAAACAGACCCGTCGCGCTGGCGGATGCAACACCCTCTATGCTTTCCAGTTCCGGAATCACCAGATTCTGCGTCATCTCACTGACCTGCGCATCCGACATCTCCGTATTGCCGACCGCTGCGATCATAACCGGCAGCATGTCAGGATTCAGTTTCATAATAATCGGGCTACCGACAGAATCATCCCAATAACTCTTGATCTGATCCAGATTCTCTCTGATCTCCAAAGAGACGGCGTTCATATCCGCCGACTGTGCAAATTCCAGGATCACCGTAGAATAGTTCTCGCTGGAAACAGAACTGATTCCTTCGATATTGCTGACCGTAGCCATGGAAGCCTCCACCGGCTTTGTCACCACCATCTCCACGGTTTCCGGACTGGCCCCGGGATACGGCGTCATGACGATAACATACGGCAGACTGATATTCGGCAGCAGATCCGTTGACATCTTCATAAATGAAACCACGCCCAGAACGATCACCAGAATAACCGCAACCAGTACTGTATAAGGTTTTTTGACGCTGAATTTTCCCAACATAATATGATGCTCCTCTTCCCTGTCTATTTTCATGTAATAACTGATAACGCTGCTGTAATATGCTTCCGTCCGACTGGTCGGTCGGCTGCTTCCTCAGTATATTTAGAAAGTGAATCTCTGTCAATCGTTCCGCATAATGTTTATACTTTTTTAACAAATAAAATGCGGGCGGTCCTTTCATCTGACCGCCCGTGTATACATACCTTATATCATTTCTAATGCTGCCAATCCGGCTCCTGCTTCCTGCCCGCTACTGCAGCTTCATGACCGCATTCTGTTCACCGCCGCACAGCACAAACTCGATCGTATCGATCGGAGATGACTGCGGCACCTCGACGATACTGACCAGTTCCACGCCGGAACCTGCCGGCACTGTCTCGTCATAGGTCTGCATATCGTTCAAAAGCATTGTCGCCAATGCTCCCTTACTGGATTCACCATTGACCGATATACGGAATCTCGCTCCATATCCAAGCATATTCAATACCTGATCCGAAGAACTTGTGTTGGTCGCCGTGAATTTTAATACAAGAAGCTGCATGCCCTCCGTCGCGTCCATCGCAAAGAAAAGATCGTCCCCCTCCGCATTCGGCGGGTAATTCTGCACAAGCTCATACCCCGTATACTGGAATGTGAAATCCGGAATCCCGTAATATTCTTCTACCGTGGCAGGTACGACAGCCGCCTCTTCATCCTGGCTGACATCTACTACCTGTGTATCATCCACAGGCGCCTCTTCTTCCGGTTCTGCCTGTGCGGGTTCCTCCGTCTCTTCGGGTTCTTCCTCCTGCACCGCCTCTGCCGTCTCGTACACAGAGGTGTCAACCAGACGGCTGCTGTGATATTTATCATATTTCAGTAATACACCCACCGCATACTCTGAAATCAAATCCATCTCTTCCTGCGTCAGCTCAGGCACCGCAGACCCGCACCCGGTCAACAGCACCGCCGCCATAATGCCGCACAGTAACTTACATGCTCTTCTCACATCCAACCTCCATGTCAGAGCAATTTATTGCGATGATACACGTCAGGAACATGGCGTTTTCCGAAAGAATACTCCGTTTCCCGACTGCGCTCAAGGCATATCCCGGCTCCGACTCAAACTGCTCTCATTATTATACCGTAATATCTACACAATTGTCCAGTGTAAACCAAAATTCCACACCATTATCATAATTAATGACGCCGTATTCCTGATTCATGGACTCCATAATCGCCTTGACGATCGACAGACCGATCCCGTTGCCGCCATATTCTCTCGTCCGTGCCTTATCCACTTTATAGAACTTTTCCCAGATATGATCCAGACTTTCCTCCGGAATCGGACTGCCGGTATTGAAAACAGAGACTCTTACACGCTTATCCTCTTCCCGTATTCTGATATCTATGATCTTATCGCCCCGGGCATAATTAATTGCATTCGTAAAATAGTTCATAAAGACCTCTTCTACCCGGAATTCATCTCCCCATACATGGATCGTATCGTAATCCTCCATGCGGACAGACACCCCTTTCTGTCTGATCAGGATCTCCGCAGAAGCTATATAATTTCTGATCAGCGCAGTGATGTCGAACCGTTCCATATTCACGATCTCATTGCCGAATTCCAGTTGATTCAGCGTAAGCAGCCTTTTGACCATCGTATTCATCTTCGCCGCTTCATCTATAATGACACTGCAATAAAATTCCCTGCTTTCCGCATCCTCGTTGACACCCTCCTGCAGCCCCTCCGCGTATCCCTGAATCAGCGCGATCGGTGTTTTCAGTTCGTGCGTCACATTAGCCAGGAAATCTTTACGCATCTCGTCAATCTGCTCTTTTCTCTCGATATCCTTAAGCATCTCATTGTTAGCGGTCTTCAGCTCGGAGATCGTCGTCTCGAGTGTCTCCGACAGTTCGTTGATATTATGGCCCAGCACCGCGATCTCTGTCCTGTCCCTGCCGGTATACTTCGCATTAAAATCCAGATGCTTCATTCGCTCCGATATTTTCGCCAGTTCCAGAATCGGTTTCGTAATACGGTTGGAAAACCACAAGACTAACAGTGCGCTCACGCCGATCGCCAGCACGCCCACATAGGTTAAGAAGTGATTCGAGATGGATACACTCTCCCGGATTCCTTCCAATGCGCTTCTCAGCATAAAGAGAGAGCCGTTATCCAGCATCCCCCACATCTCAATATATTCCGTCTGCGTCCGTCCGTCCGTAACGATCTGCATCTTATAATTGTCGTCCTCCCGCAGAACCGCCTCCGGATCAACTCCTATAATAATATTATGCAGAAGCCTCTTGATGACAAAATCAGAATCCGGCATCGACGTTTTGATCATCTCGGAATCACTGTCCGCTACCAGAACATTAATGTTATATTTACCGCATATCTTCTGTAGTTCAATATCATAATCCTCTGTCGTGATATCTCCCGCATTGGACGCTCCATTGATACTGTTATACGCACCGATCAGCGCATTGATCTTATTATTGATATAGTATTTTTCAAGCAGCGTCGTGTTAAGCAAAAGGCACATGAGGATCGTACCCGTAATCAGCGATATAAAAATGATCCCGAAATGCCTTCTTAAAGAGTATTTCATAAACCTTTCCTGCTTTCCTGATGTTTACGTCCCCGCAGCCCCGGCGCCATGCAGCCGGCGCAAAATACGGATGTGAGAAGATACGAACACATTCTCACACTATTCCACTTCGAATTTGTACCCCATACCCCAGATTGTCTTAATCAGTTCTCCTTTGGCACCCATCTTGCTGCGCAGTTTTTTCACATGCGTATCAATCGTCCTTGCATCCCCGAAATAATCATAATTCCAGACACTGTTCAGAATCTTCTCCCTGGACAGGGCAATTCCTTTATTTTCCATAAAATATGTCAACAGTTCAAATTCCTTATAGCTCAGTTCGACAGGTTCTCCATCGACGGACACACTGTGTGCCGCCTTATTCACGGTAATCCCGCCGGCTTCCAGCACTTCGTCCGCGCTGATCTGGCTGGTTCTGCGCAGAATCGCCTCCACTCTTGCCACGAGGATCTTCGGACTGAATGGCTTGGAGATATATTCATCAACCCCCAGTTCAAATCCAAGCAGTTCGTCCCTCTCGTCAGACCTTGCCGTCAGCATGATGATCGGCACTTTAGAATACTCCCGGATTTCCTTACACACCTGCCAGCCGTCCATCTTCGGCATCATGACATCCAGAATAACGAGCGCAATGTCATTCTGCGCAAAGAAAATATCTACCGCCTGCGCGCCGTCTTCCGCCTCCACAACATCATAATTGTTCTTTGTCAGGAAATCTCCAACCAGCTTTCGCATACGGCTCTCGTCATCTACTACAAGAATCTTCAATCGTTCCATACCAATCCTCTTTCCGGAGCGTTTACGCCACAGACGACGCAAATCTCAAATAAATGTCTGCCATCAAGCAAATTTGTGACGCTCCAGCACAAATATAGCTTATCTCCGACTCTGACACAGACTGCCAAACTATACTGTATCTAGTATACGACGTAAATATGTAAAATTTGTGATTTTCGGTGTAAAAATTCATTCCTCTGAAAAGAAAATAAAGGGCATGATCCCGACCGTACCGATCACACCCAAAAACTTCAATTCCCGCTGCATACGGAATTATCAATTTATATCCAGATTTCTCTCCGCCTCGCGCACTGCGCGTTCTCGCTCCGTCAGTTCCTGCTCCCATGCGGAGTACTCGTTGACCACCGCTGTCCTGTAGTTCAGGATCGTGGGAACATCGCTTCGCAGTGACAGAACAATTACCGCCGTAAGCGCCAGCGCCAATAATATATTAATGGTCACCGAAGTGATAAACCGCCCTCTGAATTCCGGCTTCTGTCCCCTTGCCGCAAGACTGTTCCTGATTGAACTGTTATTCACCGTCTTATTGCTGAAAGTTGCATATAACGGAATCGGTCTGATCTTCTCCTGCGGCACGCCGCACTTGACCATTTGCATCTGCATCCTGTGCAGATAAGCCATGCCGACAGGCGTCATAAATACGCGGTTTTCAAGCGCCCTGTTATAAACTGCCAATACATCCTGCGGTCTGTGGTAATCGAGATGCTGCTCGAGATTCGCAACTTTCTTCTCCTCCATCCTCGCAGTTTCCGCATCTGCAACCGTACCATACCGGTAACCGCCTACCACCAGTTCCTCTTGTCTATTATCCATATTAATCCCCATTCCCGGACGTCTTCGCCCTTCACCGGATATTATCATACACCCAAACCAGAACACCGTAAAGGGCATAAATATCATGCGAGAATATTCTTCTCGCAAAACGACTTTATTTCATCGGCTCTGTCTGCGACATCTTCTTTGCATTCTACGGAACATTGCGGACAAACCGGATACCTGTAAAGCATTTTGTTCTATGCGCTCTTCCTGCCTGCTTCCGCAAGAAAACGATCAAACAGCTTCCTCATATGCATATAATTCTCTTTTTGATCTAAAAACATTTTCTCATTTTTTTCAAAATCAGGCAACCAGTTTCTCAACTGATTTCTTAAATTATTCCTGTGTGCGTATGCCGTTATTGCGACAAATGAAGGTCTGTTTACATCTGACAGCAATTCAGAATTGATATTTTCAATTACCTCTGACACGTCATTCGCTTCAATTTCGTATGCTTCCATTGCTTTGTCGGTTACGTTTTCATCAATACATTCCCTTATAATATCTTTTGATGTCACTGCCAAATTTTCAGTCTCTTCTCTGCCGGTCCGTATAAACGCTGCCATCAGTTCTTCGAGCAGCCCTAACTTGTCTGTAATAACCTGCTTGTCCTTAGTACTTGCCTCCTTACCGATTTCATCAAACAGCCGCCCTTTCCCATTTCTTTTACTGCTTCTCAAATTTCTGCTGAATTCTCTAAGAAAATCAGCGAAAATCTTATCATCCATATTGAGTTTTACAAATTTATCGAATAAAGCAAGGAATATGAAGGAATCTTTTTTATCAAAGATCCCCTTGATGTCTTCTGTTATAATATTCTCTAATCTATGTAAATTATCTTCAAGAATATTAAATTCTTCCTCTGCAGCATGATCATTCAGATATTTGAAAGCCTGTTTTGCCTGTGTCTTCCAGTTATCAAAATGATTCATGCACATCATGGCTTCTACAACTATTCTTTCCACCACGCCTTTCGCCTTATCCTTTTCCGAATAACTGTTACATTCTACAAAAAACCTGCTATCCAGAATTTCACGAATACGGCCTGCAAATTTGTCAATATATGTAAAGGCTTTTTGATCCGTGTTCATGGAGACATGGTTGTTGTAACGCTTGATATACCGGGAAATCTTATAACTGTCACAGTTCTCATGTATAATGGTTTCAATCTGATACTCATCAAATTTTTCTTTTAACTCTTCCGGAAACTTTTCAAATGTTTTATTTTTAATATCAAATACAGCATCTTTATAGGTAATATTCCCGTTTTTACCCACGACCTTTTGCTTATATGGAATCAGAGAGTTTTCTATAGATGATGTTATCTTGTAATTCATATACCTGAATTTAATCAGAGCAACGGTTCTGCAGCCGCCATCTACAATATGTAATTTTGAATTTTTTTCTTCGCCGAGAATAATCGGAGGAATATAATCATCTGTCAGAACAGTAACCACCAGTTCATTGATCTGTTCATTTTTCCACGCAAACCCTCTCTGAACGTCTGCGTTATTATCAATTTCATTCTTCATGTTTTTCCTTAAATACATTTCCAGCGTATAAGTTTGTTTTCTTGGTCTTGCCATGATATATTCCTCCCTTGTTTTCGCTAACATCAGCTAAAGCAAAACTGAAACGTTTCTATATGAATGGATCGCTGCATAGCAATCAGAATATTGTTTTGCATTAATATGCAGCTTCTCTCTGATTTCATTAGGAAGGTAACCGGATGCATTAAGTCTCAGTACCTCCTTCTGAAGATTAGAAAGCCTGTTAAGATACAACAGCATTCTTCCGCTGAATCTCTCCTCTTTGTTATCGAAAAGCTCTCTTTCAATAGAGAAGTCATCAGCAATCATATCTCCAATCGTAGTGTTTTTATCCTCTTCAATCGGCGTATCAATCGAAATCGACATTCTGTCTGCTTTTCGTTTTTCCCGATTGCGTCTTGATATCTCAGACCTGATCTTATTCAATAAGCAGGAATATAAAAAAATATCAAATGGCTGGGATTCATCATATCGTCTCATGGCATCTACAAATACTTCATTTGCCAATGAGTAAAAATCATCTAAATCTTTATCAGACAATCCTCCAAACCGCAATAGAATCTTGTCAACAATCCTATGAAGCTTTCTGGCATTATCCGCGTAATATGTCATTATTATCTGTTCCATATCAATACACCTCCGTAATCTTTCTATATATTATTGCTATGTGTCTTTTATTCATGTCCTGTAGTTTTTACAATAAGTATAGAACGTATGTTCTCTTCTGTCAATATATTTTTCGAACATGCGTTCGTTATTTTAATCTGTCATTATAATCTATTCTCCCCTGCTTTTTTTTCATAGCATTTGTCATGTGCGTTTCCTGTTTCATGAATTTTACATATGAGAAAACAAGAGCCTCTATTTTTAGAAACAAGCGAGCACTAAATGTAGAACTATATATTGTGATCACTCTTCTGCTACATGACCATCCACTATAAAAGAAAGGAGACAAACCAATAACTAATGACAGAACAATTTGATAAACACAAAACATATCAGGTAGATCATACAACGTTTGGAGGAATCATCTATACGTCGGATTTTGACAGAAAAACCACATTATCAGATATCGCGTCAAGAATAGAAAACGACAGAAAATTTGATGAACAATGCAAAAGGAATGCATTAAGCAGACAAAATTACGGAGGGAATAAAAATGCTTAGAGAAATGATGAAACCCAAATTTAAAGGACAATCTATTGAAATTAACTTATCTGAATGGGGATATCAAAATTATATTGTTGAATGCACCTATCTTTTCGACAAATATAAAGGAAAATATTCTCTTTCCCTGTGGCTGAATCGTCGCGATCTTGAGGATAGAATGCTGTTATCCTCTAAGAAAGTTGATACGCAGTATATATCTGCCACCAGAGAAACTATTATCGATAATGTATGCCGGATTGTTCATCAGGCTGCTACTGCTATTGATAAAAACGGCAAAAAATACTTTGATCCTTATGTGGAAAGATACGAATATGAACTAAAATGTTTCGAGCGGGGTAATGAACTGTTTGAACAGGAAAGTCTGAAATCACAGGAAGGAGAATGATCAGTTGCTTGATAAACAATATAACTTATATGCCGTCGATACCGGACATTTTTATAGTAATCATGAGAAGTATTTACATGACATAGCCTGTAAATACCGCTGGGAACGTAATTATCTTCAAGGCAGGCTGGCAGAGTCAGAAACACAATTAAAACAATCGGGTTATACAAGTGATGATATCAACAAGTTGAAAAACGGAAAACCCGCAAAGATAAATATTCCCCCTTCCTCTTGTGATGCCGTTTCTGCATATCTGGATCTGACAAAAATAATAGCTCATAAAAAAGAAAAAGCAAATCAGGCAAAGGAAAAACTGCTGATTCTTTTATCTAATAAAGTCAGGCAGAATGAATTAACCAACGGTAAAGATCATATCCGATGTATAAGAGAAAACAGTTTAAATGATACAAATGTGATTCCTGTGTTTGACTCCGCTCTCAGCAGGACAATCGGAATCAAACAGGATGCATTAACAGAATCCTTAATGGTAGTACAAGTCTACTATTTTGATATATTTAAGGACATTTCATTTTACGGATTTACATACAAAGGAGAAAAATACATATATTTTACTTCCTCAGCAGGACAGATCCGTAAGAAAAAAGCCGTATTTATGAAAGAAAAAGTGTGGCATAAGATTGCAAAAACTGTCATGTGTGGTCTTACCATAGATAAAATCAATGCAAAAGGGGGAAATAACGTCAATAAGCACCTGGCATATATGGCTTTAACAAATTCAGCTACCGACGAGTGGAAAGATTTTGATATTGACAGATCGATTGTAGTCGATGACTTTGAGACAAATGTATATGGCACTTTTGATTTTGTAGATGAAACCGATTATTCGATCACCAGAAAGACTGATTATGTTCCGATTCCCCATACCGACGGAGCCGGTATGATACTGCCTTCTGTCTCAGATAAAAACTTTATATTCCGGGCTCCCTGGATCAAAGGATTATTAGGCGTGTTTGATTTTCGCAGATTTGTAGAAGTCAACCACTACTCTCCTGTTATAACTGACATATATGGTATGGAGCATAATATTGTTAAAGAAGATATCCGGATGATCTTTACCAAAAGCCAGTTCAAAATGTGGCAATACTATGATTCCTGGGATGAATACAAAGAGTGTTTTAAAGATTATAATTGCAGCGCCGGAAAATGTAATATAGAGGAGGACAGGGTTAAAAATGCGAAAATAAACTATCAAATGCTCCAGACTCTTACCAATATAACAGATGAAGAAATTGATATACTTACCCGAAAATCGACAGAGCGGATCAGCAATATATGCAGTTCCAAAGAAACTATGATGGATATACTCGGTATTACACCATATAACACGCATATGACACCTTTCCAGAAGGCAGTCAAATTATATCCTCAATTATTAAACGATACCTATGCCAAAGATATCATTCGTGAAGCAAAGAATAGTCTTTTAAAAAAATATCGCAGCGGAAAGCTTGAAGTAAATGGTAAATATGTTTTCTTACTTCCGGATTTCTATGCTGCCTGCGAGTATTGGTTTGGGCATATAGAAGAACCTGAAGGCCTGTTGGACAACAAAGAAGTTTTTTGCCGGTTATTCAGGCGGTATGACAAGCTGGATTGTTTAAGAAGTCCTCATCTATATAAAGAACATGCTATTCGGCTTAACACAGCCAATGAGATCTATGAAGACCGTACCACTAAAATCAGCGAGTGGTTTATAACCAACGGCTTATATACCAGCACGCATGACCTGATCAGTAAGATTTTAATGTACGATGTAGATGGTGACAAGTCTCTTGTAGTTGCAGACCCGGATTTCGTGAGGATCGCGGAACGCAACATGCATGACATTGTCCCCCTTTACTATAATATGAAAAAAGCTGAACCGGTAGCATTAAACAATAAAAATATTTATGCCGGGCTTAGCGCTGCGTTTACCGGCGGTAATATCGGTACTTACAGTAACAGCATCGCAAAAATCTGGAATAATGAAGTATTTATCTCCGGATCAGATGATGAAAAACAGGAAGCCATGAATTGTGTCAAGAGATTATGCTGCCAGAATAATTTCGTGATTGATTATGCAAAGACCTTATATAAGCCTGCGTTTCCGTGTGAAATCAGCGAACAGATCTCTAAGTATACAAATGCCAGGCTGCCGGCCTTTTTCAAGTATGCAAAAGATAAAGAAACATCGCAAGTGCAGGAACGCAACAATAGCTTTGTAAACCAAATCTATGACCGGATTCCGAATAAACCTATAAATACCGGCGGCTT
>ERZ777011.3049-NODE-3049-length-11611-cov-3.980703_pt1 | contig 11611 bp, 9 predicted proteins | sample MGYA00374964_ERZ777011 | MGnify/ENA primary metagenome ERZ777011 (study PRJEB29310, sample SAMD00008975) | mouse gut metagenome | study: EMG produced TPA metagenomics assembly of the Metagenome analysis of fecal microbiota from mouse which was promoted...
ATCTGATTATTCTGGATCCGCCCCGGGACGGTATCCATCCCAAAGCGCTGCCAAAAATCATCGGCTACGGCGTGGAGAGGATTGTGTATATTTCCTGCAAGCCCACCAGTCTGGCCAGGGATCTGGAGGCTTTTCTGGCAGGAGGGTATGTGGTGGAAAAGGCAGTGGCAGTGGACCAGTTCCCCTGGACGGCGAATGTGGAGACGGTATGTCTCTTGAGCAACCGAAAATCAAAACCTCTTATCAGGAGATATAAAAACACTTGCCGAGAGTGCAGACAATCCCAAAACAGCGGCTAATATGAAAAATTCCTTTCCATGTCCTTATATCTTAATAAATGCCAAATGGTATGTAAATGACTGTCTTGAAAATGACGGTAACAATTGAATTATTCGTGCGATTGAAACTGACGGAAAAGCTGTCGGCAGCATTGAGCGATTGGATTTTCGAAATCTACTACTGCCTCTTAGCGAGGTGGCAGTGTTGCTAAAAATCAATAGGTCAGTACACCAGTCAATTCTTATAGAGTATAAGTTCGTGGAACAAGAGTAAATAAGGAGGTGTATGACGGCTCTGCCGACAAGCTGTTTGCGGCCCTGCTGAGCAGGAAGAAGCCGGAAGGTTTTGCAGCCGGGAGGCAATTTGAAAGCCGCACGACGGATGGTTCCCTGTCGGTTGACAGGTATTCCCGGCATGGGTAGACAGACGGGGAGATGGAGCAAATCATTGCTGACATCGAAAGCGGTAAAATTCCCGGATACCAGATGTCGGATTTTGAATAAGAAAGGGTGCCGGGATTTGAGGCGGAAGACGGCGCAGGGCGGTGCGGTGCCATGCCAGGCAAACGGTTTATTCCGGTTTTCGGGCAATGAAGCAGGTTAGTGCTTGACAGACCACGGTTTATGGTAGGAAAATAAAGAAAAAGGGGAGGGCATATCATGCTGCGTACATTTGCAACCCATAAAATCAGAACCCAGACGGAGCTTTCATCCTGTCTGTGGGATTTTTCCACCATGCCGGAGGGCGGGGAAGAGCCGGTCCGGCTGAAGGCCCTGGTGCCGGGCTGCTGGGAAACTTATCCCGAAACCAGGAAATATCGGGGAAGGGCCTGTTATGAGAGGGACTTTCAGGCGTCGGGAAATATCCGCCTGGAATTGAAAGGGGTCAGCCATACGGCTGTTGTTTACGTGGACGGGGTACAGGCGGCATCCCATTATAATGCCTATACGCCGTTTCAGGCAGTGGTCGGGAAGCTTGCTCCCGGCACCCATCACCTGAAGGTCTGTGTGGACAATTCCTTTGACAGCCGCTCGGCCCTGCATGTGGAAAACGATTATCAGACCTATGGCGGGATTACCAGGGCCGTGGCACTGGAGGAGCTGGGGCAGGTCTATGTGACCTCCCTGCATGTGACGCCGGTGAAAAGGGCAGGATGCTGGTATGCTCAGATAGAAGCCCGTGTGAGGAATCTGGAAGAAGATCCTTTTGCAGGCAGGGTGCGGTTTATCGTGGAGAAGTGCGGCGGAGAGAGTAAGGCCGCAGCCGGTGCCGTGGAGAAGGGCGGCACGGAAAGAAATCCCCAAGCGGAAACTACTGCGGTCTGTACCCTGGAGCTGGCCGGGCGGGGAGAGGCTTCGTTGAATACGGAAATCCTTTGTGACGGAGCCGAAGAATGGTCACCCCGGAGGCCGGTGCTTTATACGGTTTGTGCCGTGGTGGAGAGCGGCCGGGGAGAGGCGGTGGACGATCTGATTGACCGTTTTGGGTTCCGGGAGGTGCGGACGGAGGGAAAGGAAATCCTGCTGAACGGGGAAAAGCTGCGGATTCAGGGGTTCTGCCGCCATGAGGACCATCCCCAGTTCGGCTGTGCGCTGCCCCTGGCAGCCATGGAGCAGGATCTGGTCCTGATGAGAGACATGGGGGCGAATTCCGTGCGGACCTCACACTATCCCAACGATGAGATATTCCTGGATCTCTGCGACGAGAGGGGAATGCTGGTCTGGGAAGAGAATCATGCCAGAGGGCTGTCGGAGGAGGCCATGCGCAATCCGAATTTCGAGAGGCAGTGCGAGGATTGTATCCGGGAGATGGTAGAAGCCCACTATAATCATCCCTGTATTTATATCTGGGGGATTCTGAACGAGTGTGCCAGCCATACGGAATACGGAAAAAGCTGCTATGAGAAACAGCTTTCCCTGATCCGCAGTCTGGACCGGAGCCGTCCCAGATCCTTTGCCAGCTGTCAGTTTAAGACGGACATTTGTTTTGGCCTGGCAGAGGTGGTTTCCTATAATATTTATCCCCTGTGGTATCATGATACGCCGGCGGACCAATATCTGGCGGATCTGTATGACTGGGTGCAGCAGGAGACGGAAGGGGCGGGGAAGCCCTTCCTGATTACGGAGGTGGGTGCCGGGGCCATCTACGGCTGCCGTACACCGGACCGGGTGAAATGGTCCGAGGAATACCAGGCGGAAGCGCTGGAGAAGCAGCTTAAGGCCATTTTGTCCCATGAGGGAGTCAGAGGCGTCTATATCTGGCAGTTTGCCGACTGCCGGGTGTGTGACAGCTGGTTCCATGGCCGTCCCCGCACCATGAACAATAAGGGAATTGTGGATGAATACCGCCGCCCGAAACTTTCTTACATGACGGTGAGGGATATTTTCCGCAGTCGGAAATAAACTTGCGGCCGGGCGTGGGATTTGCGCCTGGCCGCTGCTACATGGTAACAGACATTCTTTCCGCCAAGTCAATGCTGCGTTTCCGTGGGGTTTTGCAGGACATGCAAGCTATAACTGATAAAAAACACTTGCCCCTGTTTTTTCCAGATGGTAATATAGAAACAGGTGTATCGGGGTGTTCCTGTACAACAGATGGGGTGGTTGAATGGATTACAGGGAATATGCAGGGCTGCTGGAGGCTTATGACAGGCTGGACGATCTGACTTTTGAAGCCGGGACCTCCAGGGATGAGATCATTGAGAGGCTGATGGAGACTTCCCGGGAGAAAAAGAAGATTCAGACGGCAAATAATGAAATCATACGGGAATACATTACCGTGTATGTGAAGGATCCGGAAAGCATGGACGCCGGGGCAGAGAAGCAGCTCAGGGATTTCATGAGTACCCTGATGGATCAGGCAGGGCAGTGTAAGGACGTGCCCCTGGCGTTTGGCATAGCCAGGCTGCTTCTGCGGTATTACGAGAAGACGGGGGATGTGAACCGGATCATTGTCACGCTGGAGAAGTGCACTGTATTTGACATTATTATGAAGGAGCATCTGGATGACAATCCGGGCAGCAAATATGCCCTTATGGCGGAGAAATATCTGGACGATTTCGACAGCCTGACGGAGCAGGCCCAGAAATCCCTGATTAACTGCTGGTTTTTGAGCGTGATCAACCGGCGGGATATGACCTTTGGACTGAAAAAATATAAGGAAAACAGGGAAAAATTTGAAGAAATCTGCCGTAGAAAGGGCGGAGACTTCATGAAGGGCCAGTATATTATCTGCAAGGAAAACGTGCTGGGCTTTACGCTGGAGGCCTGCCGCAGGGCGGAACAGGCAAGGAAGAACGGGGATACGGCAGGGGCGGCGCTGATTGACCCCGTGAAGGAGGCGCCTTACATTGAAAAGCTGGCGGAGGACCTGAGGGCGGTCCTGGATTCGGAAGAGCAGAAAAATGTGTTATATGACAAGGTGGTGGCCAGGCTCTATTGCATCGAGGCGGATTATCACCTGGGCAGAATTACATTGGAGGAGCTGCTGGAGAAGCTGGAGGAATACCTGGAGCCCCATGAGGAATACAATGCCATGGAGCAGTGCTCTGCGCTGTTTACCGCCGGCGCTTATTATCTGGATTATCTGTGCAAATGCAGCCGTTATCAGGAAAAGTATATCCTGGAAAAGAGTACGGAAATTGTGGAACGTGTCTTGAAAAGGGTAAATGAAATCGAGCAGTATCTTGGCAGCTACCAGACGAATTACTGTGTACTGATGCTGGTAAATTCCGCTTCCGCCGTTGTGGATTTTGATTTCTTCCAGAGTGCGGTCCTGAGCGCTACCATCTATGCCAACAAGCCCCTGTATGTCCACACCATGATGGTAAAGGAGATCAGCGGGGTGATACTGTCATATATACTGGAGCATAATCCCCGGTATCTGGACGGCGTAGGGGGCGGGAAATGGGCAGACAGCAGGGAGTATCGGGATAAAATGAATAATCTCATGGAAAAGTGCGTGCTCTTTCATGACATCGGCAAGTATTTCTGCCTGGACTATGTGTCCAATTCCTCCCGCAATCTTACGGACGACGAATTTGAGATTATCAAGGAGCATCCGGCTAATTTTTCGAAAATATATCAGGGCAGGATGGACCGGGAGCTGGAGTGTGTCCATGACTGCGCCCATCTGCATCATCTCTGGTATAACGAAAAGGGCGGTTATCCTGAGGGAAAGCATACGGTGAACAGGCCTTTTGTGGATATTATCAGCATTGCGGACAGTATTGATGCTGCCACGGATAATATCGGCAGGCCCTACGGGCAGGGGAAGACCCTGGACGGCCTGCTGGAGGAATTCGAGGGCATGAAGGACAGCAGGTACAGCGGCTATATCTGCGACCTGCTTCATGAAGAAGCGGTGAAGACGAAAATAGAGTATATCCTTGACAGCAGGCGCAGGGAGATATACGGTGACATATATTCCGTTCCTGTCACCTGATGGGAAGGGGCAGGGAGGGGATGTTCCGGAATCCCGGTAAATATTTGCGGATGGAGTGTGAAAATTGCAGGACAAATTGGAGGAGACAATCGTTAAAATTTTAGCGGCACTGCAAGAGGTGCCCGGGGACGTAAAGGTGGCTGCCATAGACGGCCGCTGCGCCGCCGGCAAGACGACCCTTGCCAAAAGGCTTGCCGAGGTTACGGGGGCAGGCCTGGTTCACATGGATGATTTTTTCCTGCCGGAGGAGCTGCGCACGGAAGCAAGGTACAAAGAGGCGGGCGGGAATATTCATTATGAACGTTTTGCGGAGGAAGTATTGCCGTCGTTAAGGAACGCGGTGGGCTTTGAGTACACACGCTATGACTGTGCAAATATGCAGTTTGGGGCGAAACGGATCGTTCCCGCAGGAATCCTCCGTATCGTGGAAGGATCCTACAGCTGCCATCCCAAGTTTGGAAATTACATGGATCTGCGGATATTCTGTGATGTGAATCCGCTGGAGCAGCGGATCCGGATCAAGAAACGTGACGGCAATAATGCGCTTCCGATTTTCCTGGATAAATGGGTTCCCAGGGAAGAAAGGTATTTTGCCGCATTTAAAATCAAGGAACAGGCAGATATTATGATCTGCAGCAGCCCGCCCCTGCGCCATTGAGTTCGAGGGATTATTCATTTTGCATAGGTTAAGCTATCGAGGGGCCAAACAATTTTTCGAAAAAGTAAGTCCGCGGGCTGTGGTTTGCAGGGCATCGGACAGCGACAGAGAGGACGGATCAGGATGTTTCGACGTTTTTTTCCCGACAATGAGGCGGATAACGCATATGACATAGACTATGAGGGGCTGTACAGGCAGGGGTACAGAGGAATCATCTTTGATATTGACAATACCCTGGTGCCCCATGGGGCGCCTGCGGACGACAGGGCGGCGGCATTGTTTGCCAGGCTTAAGGAGCTTGGATACCGGACCTGCGCCCTGTCCAATAATAAGGAGCCCCGGGTGAAAAGCTTCTGTGACAGAGTGGGGGCCCGGTACATTTTCAAGGCGGGAAAGCCGGGGCGTGGAGGCTATGAGAGAGCCATGGCACTGACGGAAACTTCTCCGGCAAATACGCTTTTCGTGGGTGACCAGTTGTTTACGGATGTGTGGGGAGCGAAGCGGGCAGGGATCGTGACCTGGCTTGTCAGGCCCATCCATCCGAAGGAGGAGATTCAGATTGTACTGAAACGGAAGCTGGAGCGCATTGTATTGTATTTCTATCACAGGGAAGAGAAAAGAAGGGGCAGGAAATGAGAGACGGCATAAGGATCGACGGATGTACCCGTACCTGCGGGCTGATCGGAAATCCGGTGGAGCATACCATGTCACCGGCCATCCATAATACCCTGGCCCAGGCCCTGGGACAGAACCTGGTCTATGTGCCGTTTCGCGTGCTGCCGGGGGAGGTACGGGAGGCGGTGGAGGGAGCCCGGGCGCTGAATCTGCTGGGCTGTAATGTCACGGTGCCTTATAAGAGCGAGGTAATCCCCTATCTGAAAGAGCTGGATCCGCTGGCGGAGCGAATCGGGGCGGTCAACACCCTTGTGCGGACAGAAGGCGGCTTTAAGGGGTATAATACGGACATGCCCGGCCTGCTCCGGGCCTTTGAAGCGGACGGCGTAAAGCCCGGGGGAGAGAAGGTGCTGATCCTGGGAGCCGGAGGCGTGGCGAGGGCGGTGGCCGTGATGTTATCGGGGCTGGCGTCGGAGATCATCATTCTGAATCGGACGATAGAGAGAGCGCAGAAAATTGCGGACGAAATCAATGCCTATACGGAGGGGCAGCCGGTAAGGGCCATGGCCCTGGCGGACTGGAGGCAGCTTCCCTGGGGGGAGCGTTACCTGGCGGTCCAGGCTACCAATGTGGGAATGTATCCCCGGGTGCAGGAGGCGGTGATGGAGGATCCGGATTTTTATCGGAGAATACATACAGGCTATGACCTGATCTTTAATCCTGCAAGGACCAGGTTCATGCAGATGACGGAAGCGGCCGGAGGCAGGGCGTACAACGGCCTGAAGATGCTTCTGTACCAGGGGATCATTGCCTATGAGCTCTGGACGGGCGCGGCAGTGACGGGAGAACTGGAAGAAAAGGCATACGATGCGATGAAACATGCCATGGGGATCGGGGATTAAGGTCAGTAAAATAAGTCGGCGGAAGGAAGGCCGTTGGAATCAGGCGGCAGCGCCGGACAGATATTGCGGGGGAATAAGGGTATGAGAAAAGGGCAGAATCTGATCCTGATCGGATTTATGGGCAGTGGCAAAACCACGTTGGGCGTCAGGCTTTCTTACAGGCTGCGGATGCCCGTGGAGGATACGGACAAGCTGATAGAACGGCGGGAAGGCAGGAGCGTGAACGAAATTTTCGCCGACGACGGAGAAGAGTATTTCAGGCGGCTGGAGACGGAGCTGCTGGAGGAGCTGGGAGAAAAGGGCGGCGGCAGGATTTATTCCGTGGGCGGCGGCACACCGGTTAGGAAGGAGAACCGCAGGCTTTTAAAGGGGCTGGGGAAGGTGGTTTATCTTAAGGTTTCCCCGGAGACGGTGTACGAGCGGCTGAAGGAGGATTCCACGCGGCCCCTTCTGCAGTGCCCGGATCCCTTAAGCAGGATCCGGCAGCTTATGGAGGAGCGGGAGGCGGCTTATGTGGACTGCGCGGATATGGTAATCAATATGGAAGAATCGGATCTGGAGGATATTCTGGTGAGAATTGTGGAGGAAGGAGAAACGGTGAAGCTGCTGGTCATTAACGGCCCCAATATCAATTTTCTGGGAATCCGGGAGAAAAGCGTGTACGGTACCCGGGATTATCAGTATCTGCTGGATATAATCAGGAAGAAGGAGGAGGAGACGGGAAGCCGGATTGCCGTCTTCCAGAGTAATCATGAGGGTGCCATTATAGACAGGATTCAGGAGGCGTATTTTGACGGAACGGAGGGGATCGTGATTAATCCGGGGGCCTATACCCATTACAGTTATGCCATTCGGGACGCTCTGGCAAGTATTACGGTGCCCAAGGTGGAGGTACATATTTCCGATATTACCAGGCGGGAGGAATTCCGGAAGACTTCGGTGACGGCGCCGGCCTGTGACAGGCAGATTTACGGGCAGGGCCTGGACGGGTATCTGCTGGCCATCGACCATATCCTATCGGCCCTGACAGGCCATGGGACGGATACATCCTTTCCCTGAAAGAAAAATTTTTGCGAAAACAGTTGAAATTAGTACGTTTTTATATTAAACTTAGAAAGAATTATTTTTGTGAACAGAATTAGGAGGAACATAGTATGATTTCTGCAGGTGATTTCAGAAATGGTATTACCATTGAACTCGATAACAATGTATATCAGATCATCGAATTCCAGCACGTGAAGCCTGGCAAGGGTGCGGCTTTTGTGAGAACAAAGCTGAAAAACGTTAAGAGCGGCGGTGTCGTGGAAAAGACCTTCCGCCCTACCGAGAAATGCCCTCAGGCGCGTATTGACAGGAAAGACATGCAGTACCTGTATAAGGACGGCGATCTGTATTATTTTATGGATACGGAAAATTACGAGCAGACTGCGTTAAATGCCGATACCGTGGGCGACGCGATGACGTTCGTAAAGGAAAACGAAATGTGTAAGGTCTGTTCCCACAACGGCAGTGTATTCTCCGTGGAGCCTCCTCTTTTCGTGGAGCTGGAGATTGTCGAGACGGAGCCCGGCTTTAAGGGAGATACCGCTACCGGTGCTTCCAAGCCTGCTACCGTGGAGACCGGCGCACAGGTTTCCGTTCCGCTGTTTGTGGAACAGGGGGACAAGATCAAGATTGACACCAGAACCGGCGAATATCTGTCCCGTGTATAACTGACTGCATTATTTCCATACTGCCAGACTTGTAGGACAACGGTGCTTTTTACAGGCACTGTTGTCTTTCTTTGCGTTCCGCCGGCGGTGCCGTGCAGGGCGGGCACAATCTGAGTATTCTTAACCCTATCAAAAACACATCAAATGACGGCACAGAAAGAGGATAAGTATGGAAATCAATGAATTTGCACGGAAGATCTGCGAGGCAGTAAAAAAAGAGCTGGGAGACAGTTATCGCACGGAGCTGAAGGAAGTGCGGAAAAATAACGGCGTGCTGCTTCACGGGCTGGTAATCATGCCGCCGGGAAGGAATGTGGCGCCCACCATTTATCTGGAAACCTTTTACGCCGCCTATGAAGACGGGGTAACCTTTGGGGAGGTGCTGGGAAGGCTCCTTGAAATATTCCGGGAGGAGACACCCGGGGAAAACATTGACATGGATTTTTTCAAATTCTATGAGAAGGTAAAGGGCAGGATATGCTTTCGCCTGATTAACCGGCGCAGAAACGGAGAGCTCCTGCAGAGCATACCGTATGTGGAATTCCTGGATCTTGCCATCTGTTTTTACTATGCCTGCAGCGGCGGGATGCTGGGAGAGGGGGCGATCCTGATCCATAATTCCCACATGGAACGCTGGCATGTCAATACCAGGGATCTGATGAAACAGGCGCTGGAAAACACTCCCAGGATCTTTCCCGGCAGGCAGACCTCCATGGGGGAGATGCTGGAGGAGATAGCGGATCCCGGGGAGGATTTCTCCGGACAGGAGATACCGCTGACCGTGCTGACAAACGCCAGGCGTGTTCAGGGAGCTGCCTGTATCCTTTATCCCGGCATGCTGGAGGAGATCGGAGGGGAGAAGCGGGACGGCTTTTACATTATTCCCAGTTCCATCCATGAGGTTCTGATTATGGATAAGACCGGGCTGGAATCTCCCCGGGAAATGAAAAAGATCATATATGAAGTGAACAGGCAGCATGTGGCATCGGAGGAGGTGCTGTCGGATAATCTCTATTATTATGACTCCCTGAGCGGGAAGATAAGGGTGGTTTTTTAACCGGTTTTCTACATCTTAAGAAAAATTTATAAAAAATAAATAATTGGAGGTAGACACACGGGCTGATATATGATATTATAGTCAGGGTGATGTAATACTTTTGTAACAATTTGCATCCGTAGTCTAACGGATAGAACGAAGGCCTCCGACGCCTTTAATGCAGGTTCGATTCCTGTCGGATGCACTTTACATCACCCTGTACTGTAACCTATCAACGTAACCCCCCAACTATAGAGCCGCTTGCGGTTCTATTTGTTTCCTTGACAGGAAGCGGCGCCGTCAGGCGCGTGCATAAAGAGTGCGGAGCACTCTTTTTAAGGAAGGTGTCAGTATGCGTAAAGATAAGTGGAAAGCCGTCCGTGATATGCTGGTTCGTCATTGCAAGATTGTTTTCCCTGTAGTGGTGGTATTTTTAGGTGCGCTTACAGTAATCGTTGCGCTGAACGCCAGCAAGGCAGAGGCACAGGCTCCGGCAGACGGACAGCCGGAGACCCTGGAGGGCAGTGTCAGCATCAGTGCCAATTCCCAGGCAGAGCAGCCCGCAGAGGAAGGGCCCAGGGCGGATGAAGTGCCCATGACCGCCAACGCCAATGAACAGATCAGTACGCTGGTGGCGTCCTATTACAATGCCATCGGAGCAGGCGATACCGCTGCCCTGCAGACGATATGCCACGGAATCAGTGAGAACAACCTGCTATATTTTGAAGAGCTGGCGACATACATTGACAGTTGGTCCAACATCGAAATTTATGTGAAGCAGGGTCCGGTGGAAGGGACAACCATCGCTTATGTGTATTACAAGATGGGAATTACGGATTACGGCGAATATCCCGGTTATGAGGCGCTTTATATCTGCACGGATGAGGACGGAAGCCTTTATATTAAGGACAGCAGTGTTTTTACCGAGGAAGAAAAGGAGTACATCATGCTTGCCAACGGACAGGTGGACGTGGTGGAACTCAATAACCGGGTGGCAGCGGAGTACAATGAGCTGATTGAGCAGAACCCCGCACTGCCGGAATACGTGAGCCTGGTGAGATCCCAGGTAAACACGAAGGTGGGTGAGAAGCTTGCCAGCAGAGTGCAGGGAGAAGGAAGCCAGGAGCCTGACGGGTCGGGTGAGCCGGCAGGCGGGGAAGGCCAGACGCCTGATACCCCGCCCCAGGAGACGGCGGCCGCCGGGCCCAAGTATGCCAGTGCTACCACTACCGTCAATGTCAGGGACTCTGACAGCGAGCAGGCCGAAAAGCTGGGCAAGGTAACTCGGGGGACCAGGCTGGAAGTCCGGGAGGTGCTGGTGAACGGCTGGACGAAGGTGGTATACGAGAACAAGGACGGCTATATCAAATCCGACTATCTGCAGTTTGAAGAGAATGCGGCGGATCTGCAGGTGCTGGGAACCGTTACCGCCAATACAAATCTGAATGTCCGTGCTTCGGCAGACGAAAGCGGAGAGCGTCTCGGCGTGCTGGCGGGAGGTTCGTCCCTGGAGCTGCTTGGTACGGAGAATGGCTGGTGTAAGGTGAAATATAACGGCCAGGTGGCGTATGTGAAAGCGGATTATGTGACACAGCAGTAAACGGCCATGGAAACTGCGGGAATAGAATAAATATAAGAAAAACGGGAAGCCTTTTACTGGATTGGTAAGGCTTCCTTTTTTCCTTTATGGAAAACCGTACAGGGAAGATTGCCGGCAATATGCGGAAACGGGCAGGGAGATGAGAAAATGACGTCACAGGAAATAGCAATCTATCGGGAAATTCAAAAGAATACGGAAATGGCAATGAAGGCCATTGACACAATTTCGGACAAGGTTTATGATGATGCGCTGGCCATGCAGCTTTCCAGGCAGACCCTGAAATATTCGGAAATCCATAATGCCGCCTCCAGGGAGCTGGTGGACGGCAAGGCGGAATACTATCGCAGCGGCGCCCTGGAGGATGCG
>ERZ777011.3050-NODE-3050-length-11611-cov-2.986327_pt1 | contig 11611 bp, 8 predicted proteins | sample MGYA00374964_ERZ777011 | MGnify/ENA primary metagenome ERZ777011 (study PRJEB29310, sample SAMD00008975) | mouse gut metagenome | study: EMG produced TPA metagenomics assembly of the Metagenome analysis of fecal microbiota from mouse which was promoted...
TCTCATGAAAATCAAAATCAAATTCAGGCTTTAATCCTACTTCTTCAAAGACTTCTCTATTTGCAGCATCCCGTTCTGTTTCACCTGCTTCAAGATGTCCCTTAGAAAATGCCCAAGCACTCTTGAATTGTTTATAGGGTTGACTTTGAATTAATAAATATTCGATTTCTTCATTATTTTTACGCCAGATAATAGCGCCTGCAGAGTATTCTTGTTTCATAATTGCTATCCTTTTCTACAAATCTTCCTTGAATCCACTTCGTGCCCATAACCAAAGAGAAGCTTGAAAATCAATGGGTACATATTCTGTATCGCTTAAAGCATCAATCCAAGCCTCTATTACATAATCTTGTACTTTCGAACTTTCTAATTCTTCATCTGTAATTAGGCCTAACCGATGTGTAGCTCTAATAATATGTCGATCAGTTGCAATATAAATTTTATCAGTATTAATCAAAGGTAGATTCGTATATTGATACATCACATAGAGCCAATAATTACATAGTTTTTTACCCGACAAATACGGAAAATCTTTTTTCTTTTCAACCTGCATGTAGTGCCGTACCTTTTGAATGTCATTATCAAAATATGCAAAAAAATCAGTTACTCTTCCATTAAAGTTATTAACTAAAGTCTGACACAACCTGATCCAAATTTGTGTCTGCTTATTTTTCTGCAAAGCCAAATTATATTTAGTCAAGGCCTCTTGTACTTCAGTAAACTCTTTCTTTACTACTTCTTGTGGATTAAATACAAACTTAGTTTCATTATCTTCAAAAGTTGCTGTCGCACTTTTCCATAAAGTATTGGAATTTCTTTGATAATCCAGAGCTGTTGGTAAAGTATAGAAGATAGCATTTTCTTCAGAATTAGGCTCTAACTTTTTAGGACGCGTATCTTCTGGTAGTTCACTTCCCCAATATCCATTTCTATAGAGCTTATTTAAATCTTCCAGTTTCTTTAAAATTTCTTTCTTCATACTTTTCCCTTATCCCAAACAAAAAACGCCTTGTCAGACACAATTATATCTAACAAAACGTCTTTATTTCTATCTTAATCTAAGCCGCACTTTTCAAAAATTTCATCAACATGCTTCAAGTGATAATGATAATCAAAAGCATCGTCTAGATCTTCTTCAGACAAGTAATTCATAACTTCACTGTCTTCAATTAACTTTCTAAATGAAGTTTGTTCTTGCCAAGACTTATTAGCTAGCTTTTGCACCATATCATAAGCCTTTTCACGTGATAAACCTGCTTCATCAATTAACTTCAAAAGCACACGTTGTGAATAGATCAAGCCATAAGTACGATCCATATTCTTGAGCATTGTTTCTGGGAAAACATCTAAGTTAGTTAAGATGCGGTTGAAACGGTTCAACATGTAGTCAATTCCAATGGTTGCATCAGGTAAAATTACACGTTCAGCACTTGAATGAGAAATATCTCTTTCATGCCATAAAGCTACATCTTCATAAGCTGGTACCATGTAGCCGCGCATTACTCTCGCCATCCCGCATAAGTTTTCTGAGCCAATTGGATTATGCTTATGAGGCATTGCAGAAGATCCTTTTTGACCAGCTCTAAAGTGTTCTTCAACTTCATGGATTTCACTTCTTTGCAAACCACGAATTTCAGTAGCCCAGTTCTCAATACTTGTTGCGATTAAAGCAATTGTAGCAATGTAGTAAGCATGTAAGTCTCTTGGCAAAACTTGACTAGTTACAGGTTGTTGAGTTAAACCTAATTGCTTTAAAACGCTAGTTTCAACTGCTGGTGGCACATTGGCAAAAGTACCAACGGCACCAGAAATTTTACCAGATTCTACATCTTTAGCGGCTGCTTTAAAGCGTTCAATGTCGCGGTTAATCTCGGCATACCAGCGAGCAAGCTTCAAACCAAAGGTAGTTGGTTCTGCTTGAACACCGTGAGTACGTCCCATTTCAACAGTGTATTTATATTTTCTCGCCTTATCTGCAATAGTTTCTTTTAAAGCCTCTAAGTCTTTCAAAATGATCTCATTAGCTTGCTTTAAGATATAACCTTGTGCAGTATCCACAACATCAGTTGAAGTTAAGCCGAAGTGAACCCACTTCTTCTCTTCACCCAAGCTTTCAGAAACTGTTCTCGTAAAAGCAACCACATCATGGTGGGTAATGGCTTCAAGTTCTGAAACACGCTCAACAGTAAAAGAAGCATTGTCTGCAATCTTCTTAGCATCTGCTTCTGGCACTTCACCAAGTTCTGCCCATGCGTTAGTTGCAGCGATTTCTACCTTTAACCAAGCAGCGTATTTATTTTCTAAGGACCAAATTTTGCCCATTTCTGGACGAGTATAACGTTCTAACATAAATTACATTTCCCAAGGATTCTTCAAAACAATAGTTTGTTCACGATCTGGACCAACTGAAACAGTAACTAAAGGAACACCTACTAATTCAGAAACGCGGTTCAAGAACTTCTTAGCATTTTCTGGTAAATCTTCCCAGGTCTTTACATTGGTAATATCTTCTTCCCATGCAGGAAGTTCTTCGTAAACTGGCTTACATCTGTATAATTCCTTCAAACTTGCTGGGTAGTAGTCGATCTTTTCACCATCAAGTTCATAAGCAGTAGCAATCTTAATCTTGTCAAAACCAGAAAAGACGTCTAATAAGTTCAAACTTAAAGCGTTGATACCAGCAACACGCTTAGCGTGACGAAGAGCAACTGAATCAAACCAACCAACACGACGTGGACGACCAGTAACAGTACCGTATTCATGAGCAGTTTCACGAATACGATCACCAACTTCATCTAATAATTCAGTTGGAAATGGTCCTTCACCAACACGAGTAGTGTAAGCCTTGCAGACACCAATAACAGTATCTAAGCGGTTAGCACCCATACCGATACCAGAAGCAATTCCACCTGAAATAGTGTTTGAAGAAGTTACGTATGGGTAAGTACCTTCATCAATATCAAGCATTACTCCTTGTGCACCTTCAAAAAGAACTTTTTCGTCGTTATCTAAAGCATCGTTTACAACGACTGAAGTATCGGTAACGTATTTCTTCATCTTTTGACCGTATTCAAGGTACTTTTCAAAGATGTCTTCAAATTTAAGTTCAGGCTTGCCATAAACCTTAGTGAATAAAGCATTCTTTTCAGCTAAATTAGTACGTAACTTCTCTTCAAAAGTATCTCTTTCAAGTAAATCACAAACACGGATACCAGTTCTTGAAGCCTTGTCCATGTAACAAGGACCGATACCATTCTTGGTAGTTCCGATCTTCTTGTCACCCTTTGCTTCTTCTTGATAAGTATCTTGCAAAATGTGGTAAGGCATAATAATGTGTGCACGGTTAGAAATCTTCAAGCCGCTGATGTCGATACCTTCTTTTTCAAGGTTATCTAATTCTCCGAACATTACTTCTGGATTGATAACTACCCCATTACCAATTACAGCACCCTTCTTAGCAGCAAAAATTCCAGATGGAATTAGGCGCATCTTGAAAGTCTTATCACCGATTTCAATTGTGTGGCCGGCATTATTACCACCATTTGAACGAACAGCCATTGCTGCTTCTTTACTTAAGAAATCAGTAATTTTACCCTTTCCTTCGTCGCCCCATTGACTACCTACAACTGCTATTGCTGTCATTTGATTTCACCTCATAAAAATCATTTTCTTAAAACCGAAGACTAGTTTAACAATCTATATCTTAATAGTCAATTAATTTCCGAACATTTTTAATAATCGATAAAATAAATATTCATTTTTATTCTTGACTTTGACTAACTTCACCCGTATATTAACTCATGTAGTTTTTAAAGAGTACGAGGTAAATTAAATGAGTAATTATTTTAGTATGGAAGCTTTCGATTATGATGACATCCAACTTGTACCTAATAAATGTATTATTAAGAGCCGCAGCGAGGCTGATACAGGAGTTAAATTTGGAAGTCGAACATTTAAAATCCCAGTTGTTCCTGCAAACATGGAAAGTGTTATTGACGAGGATTTAGCCATCTGGCTTGCAGAAAATGGCTACTATTATGTTATGCACCGTTTTTACCCAGAAAAACGTGCTGACTTCATTAAGATGATGCATGATAAAGGACTATTTGCTTCAATTTCAGTTGGAATTAAGGATAGCGAATACGACTTTATCGACTATCTTGCTAAGGAAAACATTATTCCAGAATATACAACAATTGATGTAGCACATGGTCATTCCGACTATGTAATTAAAATGATCAAGTATATTAAGGAAAAATTACCTGATACCTTCTTAACGGCTGGTAATATTGCTACACCTGAAGCAGTTCGTGAATTAGAAAATGCCGGAGCTGACGCAACTAAGGTTGGTGTAGGCCCTGGTAGAGCCTGCATCACAAAGCTTAAGACCGGTTTTGGTACTGGTGGCTGGCAATTAGCAGCGCTTAGAATGTGTTCTAAAGCCGCTAGAAAGCCTTTAATTGCCGACGGCGGAATTCGCCATAATGGTGACATCGCTAAGTCTGTTCGCTTTGGTGCTTCAATGGTTATGATTGGCTCACTTTTTGCTGGTCATGAGGAATCCCCTGGTAACTTAATTACTATTGATGGTAAACGTTATAAGCAATACTGGGGCTCAGCCTCTGAAGTTCAAAAAGGTGCTTACCGCAATGTCGAAGGAAAGCAAATGTTAGTTCCATACCGCGGCTCAATTAAAGATACCTTGCGTGAAATGCAAGAAGATCTACAGTCTTCAATTTCTTATGCTGGTGGAAAAGATCTAAGTGCAATCAGAGTAGTAGACTATGTTATTGTTAAGTCTTCTATCTTCGATGGAGATAAGTAATAGACTTCTACTGTATTCCAACATTCACAGTAAATAGTTATCAAGCCATATCTGTTAGCAATCAAGCTAATGGATATGGATTTTTTATAAACTAAAGTTGTATTTTTAAACGCTTTATCTGTATAAAAGTACAAAAATCAACTATAATTATAGATGACAAATACCCAATATTTTATTTCTTAAATTAAGGAGCAAATGTAGAATGAATGAAAAGACTAATAAACTTTATTTTCTAAAAATGAAAATAGAAAATCATCCCTTATTCTCTGATGAATTAGAATTTTCACTCATGAGTGATGCACGTGTATTAGAAAGCACTAAAAGTCAACTAACACATCTTGCTGGAAATCTTTGGATCAATAATATCATCACGATTGTTGGTAAAAATGCTACCGGTAAGACAACGATTATGAGTACCATCATCGGGATGCTTAAATTGCTTTTATATAGAATGTCAATTGACCAAACTTCCCTTCAGGACATTTTTATTGGAACAGAACCAATAAAGATCACGACCTATTTTTATGGTGAAGATGAGATGTTATATAAAGATGTGATTACTTTCAATTTAGATAAAGCTAGTCCAAATAAAAAGTGGATCATTGGCAATGAAGTGATTTACGAAAAGAAATTTAATAAGAGAGCTACCAAGAAAAATATCTTAAATTTCAAAAATATTGATCCACTCTTTGATAGGAATAAGTTGAGTGAAGAAGCTACCTCTCTACTCTCTCCTGATGATTCAATTTTCAGATTAGTTCAAGCAAAGAAAAAGTATGCCGTTCAATCTATTAGTGGTAACTTAATGCTTGCAAATGTAAACGCCCTTTTATATGGAGATAAAGACGTCCCAACCGAAATCTTAAACTATTTAGATCCAACCATTGAATATTTGAAAATTGAACAAGATAGAGACGAATCTGGTCAGTTAAAAATTCTATACCGTCTAAAATTCAAGAATCGTGAAGAAGAAATTAATGCAACAGCATTCGATGTTATTGAGCATTATTTATCGTCTGGAACGGCTAAAGGAATTACTTTATACGGGAGTGTGATTGCTGCTTTGCAAACTGGTGGAATAATTTTTGTTGATGAATTAGAGAATCACTTTAATCATGCTATCGTTAGATCCTTTATTGAAGATTTTTCTGATCCAAAGGTTAATGTTAACCGTGCAATATTGATTTTCAGTACTCACTATTCCGAGTTATTAGATGATTTAGAACGAGGAGATGAAGTTTATATTGCTAAAAGAGATAATCAGATTCAATTACAAAGATACTCGTCTTCTAATGTCAGAAGTGATTTAAATAAGAGTGATGTCTTTGAATCAGATTATTTGGGCGGAACTGCCCCAGAATATTCTGCTTACATGCAGCTTAAAAAAGCTACCAAGAAAGCGGTGAACAATATTCGTGAATAATGAATTAGTAGCTTTCATCGCAGAGGGAAATACAGAACAAGCAATAATTGACGTTCTCTTAGATCATGATGCACTAAGGTGTACTCGAGAGAATGTGTTACAAGAAGAAGTTATTCGGTGCCGAAATGGTAAGAGGTTCGCCAAGCAATACTTAAATAAGAGTTTTGGACAAAAAATCCATATATATCGCATATTAGATTCAAGATCCGAAAATTTTGTCCTACCTAAAGCTTATCTTCCAAAAGTATCAGAAGTAACCAATTTAACTACGCGTCCTGAAATAGAAATATTGTTTATCCTATTGCATAATGATTATAAAAAATACACAAACGGCAATTACAAAAAGCCTAGTATATTTGTAAAAGAACATTATCATGATTTGAAAAAGGTCAAATCATACGAGGATAATTTCCAATTTTGGGATGATCATTTTGATGAGTTAATTCGAATTTTAAAACAATATAAAAGCTACCGTCCAAATGAAGATACTCTAGCTGATTTGTTAAAATAACCCTCACAACAAAAAAGATGTCGTTAATCTTCGCACTACGCGTTGATTAAATGACATCTTTTTTGTTTAATATTTTTACAAGTTGATCATAATGCTAAAGGCTAAGCCCCAAATAATAACATAAATCACAGCAACCATTACTAGATAAATTACTGCACCCCAGAATGGATCATGGATCATCTTTTCGGTTCCCGGATCAGGACAAACAACCAATAAGAATGAACCTAAAGAAAACAGTGCATAGAAGATCCAGACTAAGGCTTCTCCAAATCCAAGCAAGCCTGAACTTAAGCTTAGGATTAAGAAGAAGAATGCACAAATTACAATCCAGAAATTCCAGTTAGTTACTTGTGCAACCTTGTTGACATACTGCCAAAAGCCACCGGTACTACCGAACACGAACAAGTGACCAACCATGGAACAAAGAATCGTAATAATTTGAACACAGAACAGAATTACGATTGACCAGAAGGTAAAACCTGATGCATGATGGATCAGCGTAATATCAAACAAGTTGGCAATATAATTGCTAGCAATAGCTAAACCAATGAATAATACAATATCTTCACCTAATAAGGTAACAACTCCATACCACTTTTCCCCTAGGTTGTGGCCGAGAGGATAGCGCCATGACTCTACTAGCCAACGCCAATAAGTGTTAGGAGTTTCCTCTTGTGGAGCTTGAACTTCATCTCTCATAATAAATTCCTCCTCAAGATTATTGATCTTTCAATTCTTATTATAACAATAATCCTTATTTATAGGCAGAATAAGGTCTTTTAAAGTCAAAAAGTATCAAAAAAGCAAGTAACTATTAAATTACTTGCTTTCAATGAAATGTTAAACAACCTTTTATGTAAAAATAAAAGAAAAGTGGATTAGGGTTTTCACCCTAATTAAAAATCAAACTGTTATTTATTATTCTTTGGAGTATCAGCCTTTTTCCATTTTAGGCTGTTTAGATCACCTCCTTTAAAGAAGGTGCGATATTGTTCAGCGGAAATACCAGGTTCTGAAGTTGAATTTTCTTTATCTACCGTATCTTTAGATCCAGAATCTGGATTTTTTCTATCTCCTATGTTTTCAGAATCTAAAGGTCTCTCTTCGTTATCTTCATCATAATCACAATTCGGAACAAAGACATGATACAGTTCGTTAAATGTATTAATATCTATAATCCTTATCCGTGTACCAATAGGAACTACATCATTCCAATCAGCGCAAATAGCTTCTGCTTCATAGTAACAAGGCATATGATTTTCGGCTTCACTTTCAAAATAAGCCTGACTACAATTTTTATTTTTGTGTAATTTATCTGAATCTTTAGGTGGTTCATTTGCGTATTTGAATTGCGGATAAACATTGGTATTATCAACTTGCTGGTTGCTACCAAGAATTTCTTCAATAAGCGATGTTAAACCCGTGAACTTACCAAAAACATGCCCAACATCCATATTATACTGAGATGAAAGTGTTATATTTTGTTCTGTTGAAGAACTTTCTTTCGATTTATCTTTTTTTGACTCATCTTTTTCATACTTGCTAGCTAATACCTTAAACATGAGATAGTCAATATTATCCGACTTTTTTTCTTTATTAGTCTTGGCTCGTTTATTTAGCCACGACTCATCATGAGAAAAATCTTTTCGAGGATGTTCTTTCAATTTATGTAATAAACAACCGCGCCAACCTGTAATTATTACTCTGCCATAATTATAATGACAAACTGGAAGAATGACTTGATGGTACGCTAAAAAATTTTCTATAACTTTTTCTGCATTTTTATGCTTTTTTTCTGATGTTTTAGTCTTCTTAATTGAAATATTAAAGTAATTCTTATTCTCTTCTACATACTGTAAGTCATAGTCTTGGAATTGCTCAATTTCATTTAAAGATTTCCTATCTTCAAACCCAAGACGCTTTAAAACTTCTCTCTCTTCCATAGACAGACTAGTTACGCTTTCTCTTCTTGTCGCTTACTAAAGAACCTAGGCCTAGGGATGCTAAAGACAATCCTGCTAAAGCAGCAAATACGCTGAGCTTATCGTTAGCACCAGTTTGTGGCAATGAGTTCTTAGATGCATTAGCTTGGGCAACTAACTTCTTAGTTTGAGGACTTAAAACAGATGCATTATTTGATCTTACTATAGTGTTAGTTAAGACTGCACTTCTTTGAGTAGTAGATACAGCAGCTGTTGGAGCTACTAAGCTAGAAGTACCAGCTTGAACACCAGTAGTTGTAGTAGCAACATGCTTAGGAGCTGAAACATTATCTAGAGCCTTGTTGATTTGAGCATCAAGAGCAGCACGTTTTTGGTCTGCCTTTTGCTTGTTGATTGTAGTATTTAATTGCTTGATCTTAGATTCATAGTTAGTGATAGCTGTTGATAAGTCTTCAATATGATTGTTTAACTTAGTTAATTCATCTTGAGCAGCTTGGTATTCTTTATCAGTCTTAGCAGCGTCTTCTTTTGCTTCATTATAAGCTTTAGTCTTATCTGCTAATTCAGAATTTGCCTTGTTCAAGTTATCAATTACATCTTTATGGGTGCTTACATATTCATCATATGCAGCTTTAGCCTTAGCTAAGTTAGCATCAGCTTGTTCTTTAGTAGTTTTAGCAGTTGATAACTTAGCTTTCAATTCATCTAAACGAGAAGAAATAGCTGATAATTCACTTGTTGCCTTGTCTAAGTTAGCTTTGCTTTCTGCTACTGCACTTTCGGCCTTACTCTTTGCACTGTTAAGATCATTTAACTTAGCTGTTAACTTATCTAAGTTAGATTTAGCAGCGTTAAATTGAGCAAGAAGATCTTTATTCTTAGCTTGGTAAGTAGCTAAATCAGCTTCTGCCTTAGATTGAGTCTTATCTAGGGATGCTTGTTTATCCCTCAATTCTTGAACGCGACCCGGTAGAACTGCAATCTTCTTGTCTGCATCTGCCTTAGTTGCTTTTGCGTCTGCAAGAGTCTTGTTAGTATCGCTAATTGATTTAGTTAAATCACTAATGCGAGTATTAAGTCCTTTAATGTCGTTAGTTAAACCGTTAATTTGATTATCTAAGTTAGATTTCTTAGGAGTTAACGTGTTTACTAAAACTAAGTTATCAGTGTATTGCTTTTTCAATTCACTCTTGTCGTCAGTTAATGGAATATTAGCATTCACATTAAATACTTTTGGATCAAGAACCATTGATTCATGAACATTAATAACGTGGATATCCATATCGTCAAAGCCCCAACGATCTTTTGTTGGTTTCACACTGAAACTAATTGAGGCATAGTTTTTACCTTTTGCACTATAATTGAAATACTCTTGTGACAAAATACCATATGCATGAAGCCATTCATTATAATTGAATGCAAATCGTTTAACAGCATTGTATACTTGGTTCTTTAAATGATCCATATCGTCTAATCGATTATTATAATCTTCTTTTGAGTGTGAATATGTATTGTGTACGTTATATGCTAATTCTTGATCACTATAATGATATGGATTGCCAAATTTATCAGCATTTGCTTTTGCCTGGTCAAATGGAATTTCGGTCCAGCCAAATCGATCAGTCATCATATTTTCATAATATTGGCTATCCTTACCATATGTACCATCCTTACGTGAAACGGCATATCTTAATCCGTATTTGTGTGCCAGTTCATTAATTGCTTCACAGTAATGACCATCACCGGGTGAAGTTAAATGTGCGTCTACATCCCAATCATCTTTGACATATCTATCTGCAATCGCATTTGCAAAATCTAATGCTGATTCATTAAAGGTCCATGGGTCTACACCAATTTGAGTTCTTAATTGATTGATCAAGTCAATACCGAACTTATTTAATTCAATTTGGTCAGCTCTTGACATATGCTTCAAATTGACCATATGATTCTTTTCAGCTTCATTATGCTTGTATTCGTTTTGAGTCCAGCCAATCCAGCTTGCGGCTTCCATTTCTTTGTAGTAATCATCGGTATGTGATTTGCCATTCCACTTCTTCACAGTATCTTTGTAAACTTGTGGCATGACCATAGTATTGACTACTGCATCTTTATCTGCATCTAATTCTGCTTTTGCAGTGTTCATCTTGTTTTGTGCTGCTTGCAAATCGTTGGCTACTTGATCTCTTTGAGTTGTTAAGTCGCTTGCTTGTTTTTGCTTATTGCTTAATTCACTCTTTGCACCGTTTAATGCATCAGTATCATTATTTAATTTTGCTTGTGCATTATTAATAGTTTCTGCTGCTTTATTTGCGGTATCTTGCACAGTCTTTAATTCATTTTGTGCTTGAGTTAATTCCTTAGCATTTTCTTGTGAGGCCTTTTGTGCATCGGCGGCTTCTTTTGCTTGCTTATCTAATTCGGCTTTAACTGGTTGATAATCTTTATTTACAGCATCATAAGTCTTTTGTGCGTCATCTACTTGACCTTGAGTCTTACTAATTTCTTCATTAGTTTTATTCAAAGTTTCAGTATTGGTCTTTAATACATCTTCTTGCCCTTGACGATTATTTAAAGCTTCTGCTTGTTTAGTATTTTGAACATTAACTTGTTCTTGAGCACTTTGAACATCAGCATTTGCTTTATTTACATCATTTTGTGCAGACTTAACATTATTCTCATAAGAAGCATCATAATTTGCTTGAGCTTTAGCTTGCGCATCTTGAGCAGTCTTTAATTGATCTTGAGCATTAGCTAAAACATTTTGAGCTGATTGATTATTTGAATCAGCAGTTAAGACGTTGGCTTGAGCATCAGAAGTTTTACGAACAGCATTGTCGCGATCTTCTTGTGCTTTATTTAACTGATCTTGAGTTTGAGTCAAATCTTTTCGATTTTGATCAATTGTCTTT
>ERZ777011.3052-NODE-3052-length-11606-cov-14.877760_pt1 | contig 11606 bp, 9 predicted proteins | sample MGYA00374964_ERZ777011 | MGnify/ENA primary metagenome ERZ777011 (study PRJEB29310, sample SAMD00008975) | mouse gut metagenome | study: EMG produced TPA metagenomics assembly of the Metagenome analysis of fecal microbiota from mouse which was promoted...
TCACGGGAGCCTTTGCTTTATTATCGTGGATGTGTCACGCGGAGACAGATACATTCATGAATATATTTGTAATTGAATTAAAAAAACCGCAATGAAGTTGAATATTAATAAATCTTGGCATTTATATTTATTGGTGATATCGGTATTGCCTTTCGTGACTTCTGCAAAAATTTCTTCACACCACCAAGATATTTCAATATCAGATATACGAAATTTTTATACAGAATACATATTGTTGCAATCAGCAGAAATACCCGATTCGGAAAAGATAGATAGCCTGATAATGGTATATTGCTGTGATTCCTTAATACAAAATATCAAATCTAGTAAATATGATTACGATATATTCCTTCAGGCACAAGACTGTGACCCTGCATGGGCTAAAAGTGTTGTTCCTGCCGATAATGATTACTGCGGGATTTATTATACTGATTCCATCAGCAAGACGATTGTCTGTTTAGGGATAAAGCAGGATGAATCTGGTAAAATCAAGGACGTAATCTTGGAAGACATCACAGATTTACTTTATCGGAAAAATTTTCATCACAAAATGTTTGCCGGAATAAGTTTTGACAGTTCCAATATCTATCATAAAACTGTCACCGCCAAATATATTTCTTGTGGCAAGGATATAAATAATGGCACACAAGAAGGAAAAGCCATTGAAAAAATCACAGGCAATGACCCGCTTACTGCAATCGCATTTGCATATGTCGGGAACAACATCGACTATGGCGATTTCTATTTCACGGTTAAAAATCGGACTGACAGCATTTGCATAATACCGCCTGGCACGGTTCTAAATCTTAATATTGCCTTTTATAACAATGTGCCAGGCTATCATCATCTTGCACCATACGCAGTTATCGAAAGTGCTGAAATTCTAAGATTGCCATCAAAATTAGACAGTTTACTTTGGTCTACTGAAGGATACCGGATTTTTCAATACGATAACGGTGATGACTATTTTGCTGACGGGCTGATCCGTATTATAGATAAGGATAATTACATAGGATATGCCTCTGCTGATGGAGAGATAGCCATTCAACCCCAATTCGATTTTGCTTTCCCTTTTGAAAATGGGAAAGCAAAAGTTACCAATTCAGGAGAGCCAAAAATTGTTCATGGGAACGATAACGGACATCTCTATTGGGACAGTGTTGACTGGTTCTATATAGACAAAAATGGGAATAGGATTGAATAATATTATATTCATAGATACCACAAACGCCCGGCTATTGTAGCCGGGCGTTTGTGGTAATTGCCCCCCTAAAATATAAAGGATGTTAACGTCATGCCGATATTTTCATTTTCCTTACTTCAGACTTTAACTTCAATGCGCAATATGCCACCATGTTGCAGCAAAAGCCTACAGCGTTAAATTCCACTAACCGGGATTTAACAGGTTGAACGGGGCTTACGGATGCTAACTTTGCGGTATCAAACAACCACAAAAAAACATTTACCATATGAAAACCACAGCCCTCGAAATCCCGGCATCAGTCCTTTCAATGCTTGCAGCCTGCCCGTCCGACCCGAAATATGCGGTTGCTGTATGCGCTGCCCTGGTAGAAGCTGCAGCCGTAGACAACGGCGGAAACATAGATCCTGACGTCCCGTACGGAGAACCCGATGTGTCACAAATCACCGTCCTTGCCGAAAGAAAGGTGAAACGCCGCCGCGAAATGGCGCAAAGACGCCGTAGCCGGCTTCAGGCACGCGATGAGGCCGTCACTGCCATTGCCAGCAAAGAAGCCCCGGTGGGAATCGATGACCTGAAAAAGGTATTCTCACCCGTACAGATACACATAATAGCGGCAATCGCCGGAATATCAGTACACCAGGACACGCATATAACTATAACCCACAGGCAATTCATCTCACTCACTCTGCCATACATCGCATCGCGTGCCCTACCCGTCCCGCCTGGCCTTACGCCGTCACAAAAACGGTTCATTGACCAAAACCGCCGCAGGCCACCAAAAGCCGTACCGCAAAGGCAGATAGCTGACGACCTTAAATACGCCATCTCCGGCCTTATATCGGCTCTCGCCGCCCGCAAATACAAGGCCACTGCACCTTGAATCCGTTACCCACACCAAGCCGCATACCTTATTTTTATCTTTTTTATATGAACATGCGTGGCATCTTCCATGTATTGTCCGTATATTTGGCTTCGTCCAATATACTCCCGCCAGGCAAAACTAAATAAATTTGTTTTGCTCTCGACTTATTCGTATATTTGCGTGACAACAAAACGGAATCAAAACATATTAACATAAAATATAGAGATGAGCAAAGAAGACATCAAGGCGCGCCTGAGTGCACTGCGCAACGTGATGAAAAGTAAGGATATAGATGCGGCAATCATCCCCCAGACGGATGCACACCAAAGTGAATACCTGGCCGACCACTGGCAACTGCGCCGCTACTTGAGCGGATTCACCGGCTCGGCTGGCACATTGGTGGTCACTGCCGGCGAAGCCAGGCTGTGGACCGACTCACGGTACTTCCTACAGGCAGCAGACCAACTTGAAGGGACAGACATAACACTTATGAAAGACGGACTGATAGAAACCCCGTCCATCACCCGGTGGCTCATCGACACCATGTCAAAAGGCTGCACGGTAGGCATCAACGGGCTCGTGTTCTCAATAGCGTCAACCTATGAAATGAAGCGTGAACTCGAAGAGGCCGGCCTCAAGCTGGACGTGGATTTCGACCCGGCCGATACGGTATGGGACGGACGCCCTGCCCTTCCCCAGGACAAAGTGTTCATTCACGACGACCAATATGCCGGACAGCCTGCCGCAGAGAAGATAAAGGAAGTGCTGGCCAACGCATGCTCACAAGGAGCGTCAAGCGCATTCATATCCGCACTCGACGAGATAGCATGGATACTCAACATCCGCTCCCGCGACGTAGCCTGCAACCCGGTGGCCACAGCATTCCTGTACCTGTCGGAGGACAACTCTACAATATTCATCGACAGTGACAAGCTGACAGACGGTGTGCTTTCGTATCTGCAGACCAACAATGTGGCCGTGGCTCCCTACAATTCCGCCATGGACTTCCTTGGGGCGCTTCCGGAAAACGCACGCGTGCTGGTAAGCGCAGCCCAGACCGGATCGCTGTTTGAACGCACGCTCGGCAACCGTGCCGTGGTAGGGAAGTCGCCGGCCGCGATGCTGAAAGCCGTAAAGAACGATGTACAGGTTAACGGCATACGCAATGCCATGGTGCGCGACGGTGTGGCCATGGTACGTTCGCTCATGGAAATCGGCTCTATGGTGGAAGACGGCAAGGCGCTGACTGAAATGGGCGTGGCCGAAATCCTGACCAGACACCGCAGCGAACAGGCCCTGTATTTCGACAACTCTTTTGACACCATAGCCGGATACGGCGCACATGGGGCGGTGGTACATTACTCTGCGACACCCGAGACCGATGCAAAGATAGAAAAAGGCAACCTGCTGCTGATTGACTCCGGCGCACAATACCTCGACGGTACGACCGATATAACCCGCACCATAGCCATCGGCGAGCCATCCGATGAACAGCGCCACGACTTTACCCTTGTAATGAAAGGCCATATCGCAATAGCGAACGCCATCTTCCCGGAAGGCACACGAGGCACACAGCTCGACGTACTCGCGCGGATGTTCCTGTGGAACGAGGGCAAAAGCTACCTGCACGGCACAGGACACGGCGTAGGCCACTTCCTGAACGTACACGAAGGCCCGCAGAGCATACGCCTCAACGACACCCTCGCCCCGCTCACTCCAGGAATGGTGACATCAAACGAACCCGGCATTTACGTCACCGGGAAATATGGCATACGGTGCGAGAACCTGGTGCTTACAGTACCGGCCATGACCACCGGATTCGGCAGGTTCTATACCTTTGAGACCCTGACATTATGTCCGTTCGACCTCAGCCTGTTTGAAATCGAAAGCATGACAGAAGAGGAAATCGAATGGGTCGACGACTACCACCAGCGTGTATACGACGCCCTTGCACCCCACCTTGACGCCGAAGGACAGGCATGGCTGGCTGAACACACCCGATCACTTCTGATACTTCAATAGTAATATGGCACTTATCATACCCTTGCGCGGTTTTGACCCCGTTATAGGTCAGGACTGCTTCCTGGCAGAGAATGCCACAGTCATTGGAGATGTGGTGATGGGCGACGGATGCAGCGTGTGGTTCAACGCAGTATTGCGCGGCGACGTGAACTCGATACGCATCGGCAACCGTGTCAACATCCAGGACGGATCGGTACTGCACACGCTTTACCAGAAATCGACCATTGAAATCGGCGATGATGTATCCATCGGCCACAACGTGACCATACACGGGGCCAAGATTCGCGACTATGCCCTTGTGGGCATGGGCTCGGTGGTGATGGACGATGCCGAAGTCGGTGAAGGAGCGATAGTTGCAGCCGGCTCGGTGGTGCTGTCGCGCACAAAAATCGGTGCAGGAGAGCTATGGGGTGGCGCGCCAGCCAAGTTCATAAAGATGGTCGACCCCGCCCAGTCGCGCGAGATAAACCAGAAGATAGCCCACAACTATCTCAAATATTCCCGCTGGTACACCCATCCCGATGACCCCGACAACCTGAAATAGACAACATTACTTCCCCCCACACAAGGATATATGCAACAGGGGCGCGGACATTCAAAAGTCCGCGCCCCTGCCGTATATATTAGACCGACGCTATCAGGCTTTCAGTGCCGCAATCGAAGCCCTGAGCGATTCTATCTTGGAATCGGCATCGGCAAGCTTGCGCCTTTCTGTCTCTACCACCGCAGCGGGCGCATTGTTGACAAATCGTTCATTCGACAGCTTCTTCTCTACCGAAGCCTTGAATCCAAGCGCATAGTCAAGTTCCTTGCCCAGACGTGCAATCTCGGCATCAACATCGATGCTGTCTGCCAAAGGCACATTAAACTCAGTAGTGCCAACCATGAATGTAGAGGCTGCAGGATCTTTCTCGGCTGCAGATGTAAATTCACTTAAGTTGGCAAGTTTTGAGACAATGACAGCCACTGCCGGGTCGGCCTCTCCTATCACACGCAGAGCCAACTGCTCTTTCGGCGCAATGTTTTTGGCGGCGCGGACACCGCGGACACCTGTCACAATCTCCTTGGCGAATTCCATACGCAAAATGGCATCACCGTCAATTTCCGATGGCTGCGGTGTGGAGGCATACATGATGGACTCGCCTGGACGGCGCTCTGCGATATGCTGCCACAGCTCCTCGGTGATAAATGGCATGAACGGGTGGAGCACTCTCAGCAGCGAATCGAAAAATCCTATCGTAGCCTTGTATGTCGCACTGTCGATGCTGTCGCCGTATGCCGGCTTGACCATCTCGAGATACCATGATGAGAATTCATCCCAGAACAGGCGGTAGACTGCCATAAGCGCCTCTGAGATACGGAACTTGCCCATGAGGTCAGACACTTCGGCAAGTGTGCGGCCAAGCTGCGCCTCAAACCAGTGTGTAGCGTGGGACGCCACCTCTGGCTGCGGCTTCTCCTCTACATTCCATCCTTTGACAAGTCGGAACGCATTCCATATCTTGTTGCAGAAATTACGTCCCTGCTCGCATAGCTTGTCGTCATACATTATATCGTTTCCGGCAGGCGCAGCAAGCATAAGGCCCATGCGCACGCCATCAGCACCGTACTGGGCTATCAAGTCAAGCGGATCGGGAGAGTTGCCGAGCTGCTTCGACATCTTGCGCCCTATGCTGTCGCGCACGATGCCTGTGAAGTACACATTGTTGAACGGGTTCTTTCCGATATACTCATATCCGGCTATAATCATGCGTGCCACCCAGAAAAATATGATGTCAGGACCGGTGACAAGGTCGGATGTAGGATAATAGTACCGCAACTCTTCATTGCCAGGTTCCAGGATGCCGTTGAACAGCGATATAGGCCACAGCCAAGAGGAGAACCATGTGTCAAGGCAATCATCGTCCTGCCGCAGGTCGGCAAGGGTAAGGTCGGCACGTCCAGTCTTCTCCTGTGCCATGCGCAACGCCTCTTCCGGAGTCTGTGCCACCACATACCCCTGGTTGCCGGGAAGGAAATATGCAGGTATGCGGTGTCCCCACCACAGCTGGCGGCTGATACACCAGTCCTTGGTGTCGGTCATCCAGTGGCGGTACGTATTCTTGAACTTTTCAGGATAGAACTTTATCACACCGTCCATCACGGCATCCAGGGCCGGCACTGTAAGCTTGTCCATCTTCAAGAACCACTGCATTGACAGCTTCGGCTCTATGACCACCTTGGTGCGTTCCGAATATCCCACCTTGTTGTCATAATCCTCCACCTTTTCTACAAGGCCTTTTTCCTTGAGGTCGGACATTATCTGGCGGCGCACATCAAAGCGGTCCATGCCCACATACATTCCGCCGGCCTCGGAGATAGTACCGTTGTCGTTGAATATGTCTATCGACGGCAAGCCATATTTCTCGCCAAGCATATAGTCGTTTACATCGTGTGCAGGGGTCACCTTAAGACATCCCGTACCGAAGTCCATTTCCACGTACTCATCCATTATTACAGGGACTGCACGCCCTACCATCGGGACAATTACGCGCTTGCCTTTAAGCCACTTGTAGCGCTCGTCGTTGGGGTTGACGCATACGGCGGTATCGCCGAGGATGGTCTCGGGGCGTGTTGTTGCCACTACTATATAGCGGTCCTCGCCCTCCACATAATAACGTAGGTGGTAGAGGTGGCTGTGCTCGTCACGGTATAGCACTTCCTCGTCAGATATGGCCGTCATGGCCTGCGGGTCCCAGTTGACCATACGCACACCGCGGTAAATAAGGCCCTTGTTGTAAAGGTCGACAAACACCTTTATAACGCTGCGCGAACGTATATCATCCATAGTGAATGCCGTACGGCTCCAGTCGCATGACGCTCCAAGTTTCTTGAGCTGTTCCAGGATTATGCCCCCGTGCTTGTGTGTCCATTCCCATACGTGATCAAGGAACTGTTCGCGAGTGAGGTCGTCCTTCTTTATGCCTTCAGCGGCAAGCTTTGCCACAACCTTCGCCTCTGTGGCAATGGCGGCATGGTCTGTACCGGGAACCCACAGCGCATTCTTGCCCTCCATACGTGCACGCCGCACAAGTATGTCCTGGATTGTGTTGTTGAGCATGTGTCCCATGTGGAGCACCCCCGTGACATTTGGCGGCGGTATCACGATAGTGTAAGGTTCACGGGCATCGGGCACTGACCTGAAAAGCTGATGTTCCATCCAGTAGCCATACCATTTGTCCTCAACCTCGGCAGGGTTGTATTTGGGTGCTAACTCATTCATGGGTAATGGTCTAGTTTTTATTATAAAATAAGAATGTTCATGTAAAATACGAGGCACAAATTTACGAAAATACCTGCTCTTATGCAAAAAGCTGTTGAAAATCAATTCCACATGGAGTTTCTGAGGGCAAAACGGCGACAAACGGCTGCAAAAACCTGCATTATAACATCTTGATTTCCAACCAATAGATTTTAATGGGCGAAATTTTGACTATTGGCGTTTAGTCCTTTTCAGAGTATTTTTGTACAATACGAGAGGGGTCTCAAGGCACGACTTCCTTCCAGCAACGTGCAACAGATTTCAAGAGCATGCAACAAATTTCTTCGATTTAACAGGTCAGTCCGGCTATGACTGGGACATGACCGACTAGCCTTTCCTCACCATCGGGGAAGTGGCGGACATCCTGCAAGTGAGCAGCAGGACAGTGTATAACCTCATTTACAAAGGCACTCTGCGGGCTTGCAGGCTAAATACCACATCTCAATCATCACTAAGGAAGATTTCTTTCTGATGATTAGAGAGACAACCTACTGCAAGCGGAGCGTGTCAATCTTCGCCAGGCAGGGTAAAAAGAAAAAAAGAAGATGAACGAAGATACAACGAACATTGAAAAAGACCTTTCCCAAAAGGAGGGAAAGAAGAAAGCGAAGGGCAGCCCGAAACGGCAGCTCATTCCGGCGGCTAACTACAAGCAATCCGTGCTCGATACGTTCACGGACAAAGAGAGTGCAGGAGGCGACCTTTATATGTAAAGTATCAATAGATACGCTACACTTTTTCTTTTCGTAGGCAAATCTTAATCCGTATCTTCGTAGCATGAAATAAGATATACGGAAAATACGGATGCGCCAAAAATGGCTTGAGCTATACGCCGAAACGGGTTCTGTGACAAAAACAGCCCTTCGGTGCGGGATTGCCCGTTCCACGTTATACCGTTGGATAAATCGCGAGAAAGAACAAGGCAAGTCGGAATTGTCCGACAAGTCTAAACGTCCATCAAGACTTGCCAATATGAAGATAACACATGAAATTGAAACCATTATCCTTAATCTTCGTGAGACGAGAAGATGGGGAGCACAACGGATTGCCAACTATCTGCTTAGGAAGAAAATAAAGCTCTCAGCCATGACGGTATGGCGTGTGTAAAAAAAGCATCAGGTAAGACTCCGATACAAAAACTCAAGTCTGTCAAGCACCTTGTTCCAATCCAGCCCGATGTGAGTGAAAAATTCTGGGAGTCAAACGAAGAAATTATTCCACGTAATTACAAGTATCTTAAGTTCATAAAACACCGAAATAAGAAAACTGTTATTCAATAAGCCGTGGAGAATCAAAATATATCGCAGATTATTTTACGCTTTTAAACTCATCGGTCGGGGAACGGCCAGCGCCAAGGGGCGGGACCACCCGTCCCGACGAGCGTAAAAATCCAGTAAGCTAATGTAGCGAATCTGTTGTTATAGCACACTTTATAACTCACACATAGCCAAAATCGTTTTATTGGTCAGTTTCATTGCCAAAATCATTTTCAATGTCATATTTTTTGTACATTTCTACTCGCTCAGAATCACAACCCCATATCCAAGACTTATTCTTAGAATTGTAACAGTAATTCTCATCCGGACCGAATGTGATGGTAAGCCAATAAAAACCGTCTTTTCTCGGTTCGTAATAGAAAATATAGTCTTTGTATTCATAGGTCTCATTAATTCCCTCGAAAGGAGTTCCTATCTCATTAAGTCCGATAGGTAGTCGTCCATTCTTATCTTTGAAATTATCGACCATTCCGATAACTTCATTTGCGACGTCCGTTATCATATCCTCTTTACCAATTCCTAAGTTTCCTCCCATAAAATTTATAACCACAAGAGGCAATGCTGTCAGCAGAACCAATCCATATGCCTGTATTCTGTTAATCATTTGGCTTATTTTAGCGTTAATAATTGTCATCAAGACAAATGCAGGTAAAGAAACGATGGCAAAGCCGAAACAGAACATTACGTACCAACCGTTTATCGATGCGTCTCCGTTGCTGACATTGTAAATTGTTAAAGCCAGATACACGCAATTAGTCCATATATATGTTCTGAATGTAACATTATGTGTGTTTTTGGTTGTCAGCCATGAAAGAAGAGCTCCTAAAGCCCAGCATACCAAAATTGTACATTGGATTATCCATTCTGAAAACCAATTAACTTGAGATAGTGCAAACCAAGCCCCTGCAGCGATGCAGAAGGTTAACTCTCCACATACAAGAGATAATGCCTCAAATATCCAAAATCGTTTATCAGTCAATTTCATCGCTTGCCTCCTTTCCTATAAACACATTGATTTAGCACTATGTCAGATTCGGTGTTGTATCTGGTGAAGAAGGCACTACATAATCCGTAAGGTCATGCTCTAAATCATCCCATAGCTTCATTACATCAGTATCTGAAGTGATACTATTCCTATGCCAAGCATTATCACCGAGCATACCATAAGGATGATGAATCCTTGACGCTTAAATCTATTCTTCATCTTTATTTCCACCTTTATCCCAGAGGTCTAATAAGTTCTGAAAATAAGTCTTTTTATCGAAATCGGCCATTGACAATATTCTTATTCGGATAGAATCATTTGCCCACTCAAATTTTTCATATTTGTCGTATAGCGCATTAAGAAATATCGTAACGTCTTTCTCTCGATTATTGTATATCCAATTCAGAAACTTATCCGGACTGACCGCATAGGCGAAGTCATAGATACTATCAAGCACAAAATCTTCAGCTTCACCAACTTTTTCTCCTAACTCGCCATATAGATAATATTTGTTTTGTGTAGACTGTGGTAACTTATCGATCCTGATCAGCTCAACTATATCATCATAAAACGGATCGTCTTCCCATCCGGCAAAGTAGCCTTCCTCCTTGACTTCGGTAGAAATCACTTCAAATAATCCATATTCGGAGACTCTATACTGCGTAGCTTCCGTAAATAGGTATAATTCAGTTTCTTTTTCTAATGTGTATTCTTTTTCAAACTGCCTCGTTGTCAAAGTGATTAAAAACGAATTATGAGAAAGAAAATCACATTTAGTTGTAGTGTTATATATTCGTTCTATTCCTTTATCGTTGTCAATAATCTCGGCATCTCCAAAATCCCAACTATGACCTAAATACATTGAATCTTTCAATATACTATCGCATGAATAAGTAGCCAGAAATAATGCTTCATAATCAAAGCCTGCCAAAGCATACTGCACCATTATAATAGAATCAGAAATCTGCCTGATAGCACATATATAAGCTGAATAATTGGAATCAGCAACATATTGTTCCGGGACAATATTTGTAAGCAATTTCTTTCGCAAATTCAAATCTAACAGCAGACCATTATCACTCAATTTATCAATCTTATGGGGAATAGAATCAACGTTAATTCCAATACGTTCTCCGAAATCTAATATTATGTCGCGCCCACAAGAAGAATCTCGACTTTGCGCCCACAGGTTACAGGAGAGAGCAAAGCCAACACACAAAACCAATATTTTATAGATTGTTGCCATACGCAAAGTTACGAATAATAATCGACATTCGATGTGACAAATGTCCCATTAGAGCATGAAAGTTCAAAACGAGATTATTGTCCGTGCCGCAAAATTAATACAATTCTCGCTAAAACCGTTACGTTGCTATGCGTAAAGTGCTTGAAATGAGCGGAAAACTGAAATCCTATCCCTTTATAGCGTGATTCTGCTATTGCATCCCCATTTCCCTACCTTTCCCTTATGGCTACTATTTAACGGAGTTTGTACCTCGCTTGTTTCTTGAATTGCATATAGCGTTGATTCTCAGCAGTGGTAAGCAATTCCTTGACAACTATCTCCGGCTCTCAAATCTTCAATATGCTTACCACTGGACTGCACTGAAAAATCCGATACGTCTGTATTTATCGCATCAATCGCGCTTCGCTAATCCATTGAGATACCTTAATGGTCGTATTTTCCAAAGGTTGTTTTAGCTCGTTTTAATAGTGTCTTGCAAATGACATTATGAAACGGTCGTATAACCGTAAAATAACATCTCCCCATTCGGTTGTTGAAGTGGACTTTTGTGCTGACCGATATTTCCTGATTGTCGATATCGATTTTTGCTGTGTAAAACTCAATCACCGAATCAAGGTGTTTGGCGTTTTTACTGATTATAGCGATATTGTAAGATTTAGTAGATGACAAAATTTAAATTTATGCTGTTAAACATCTAATTTCAAGTGAT